>Ga0068705_10001821_pt1 | contig 10717 bp, 10 predicted proteins | sample YNPMSTMetaG_FD_65631 | JGI IMG/M metagenome (GOLD analysis project Ga0068705, IMG submission 65631) | Anoxygenic and chlorotrophic microbial mat microbial communities from Yellowstone National Park, USA - YNP MS-T MetaG | ecosystem: Environmental > Aquatic > Thermal springs > Hot (42-90C) >... | reverse complement strand
TGAAAAGATAAAATCTGTGAAATTTTAGGTCTTGACAAGATAAAAAAATCTGCTATAAATATAGTATAAGGCCTCTCACCCAGTTTAGAAAGGGTTTTAGAGAGGCCTTATTTATTTTAAGATGATTTTTATAATAGAATAAAAAATTTTTAATAAATTGGTATAATTTTATTATGCCAGAATATTTTGGTACTGATGGAATTAGAGGAGTTCCTTTTGAGTTTCCTTTTACTCCTTATTTTTTGAAAATTATAGGATATTCAATTGCAAAAAAATTTCAAAAAGAAAGGAAAAAAATTTGTGTTATTGGTTTTGATACAAGAGAAAGTGGTAAAAGAATTTTTAAGTATCTTTGTGAAGGTATTGGGAGTGTTGGGTTTAGTGTTATTGATCTTGGAGTTATTACAACACCTTCTCTTTCATATATTGTCTCAAAAAATAAGTTTTCCTTTGGAATAATGATTTCTGCAAGTCATAATCCACCTGAGTTCAATGGAATAAAGGTGATAAATAAGTATGGTGAAAAAATAAGCATTGAGGAAGAAGAAGAGATAGAAAAAATAATTAAAAAAACATCAAAGATTAAAAAAAAAGATGTAAATATTTCGAAAAAGAATTATTTTTTAGATTATGAAAATTATCTTCTTGAGATATTTAAATCTCATTTTATAAAGAGAGATTTTTTTGTTGTTATTGATCTTGCAAATGGATCTACTTATAAAATTGGAAAAAATATTTTTAAAAAACTTGGTTTTTCCTTTTTCGCAATAGGTGATAAACCAAATGGTAGCAATATAAATATTGGTTGTGGTGCTCTTGATACTGCCTTAATGCAGAAAAATGTTGTTGAGAAAAATGCTTTTTGTGGTATAAGTTATGATGGCGATGGAGATAGGTGTATTATTTCTGATGAAAATGGTGAGATAATAGATGGGGATGATATAATTGCTTTTTTAAGTTTTTATTATAAAAAAAATGGAGTTTTAAAAAATAATGGAGTATCACTTACAAAAATGTCAAATTATGGACTTTTTAGATTTCTTGAAGAACATGAAATAAAATATGATGTTGTTGATGTTGGGGATAGAAATGTTAGTTATTCAATGAAGAAAAATGGATTTATAATAGGTGGAGAACCAAGCGGACATATAATACTTCAGAATTATCTTCAAACTGGTGATGGAATTTTAACTTCTCTTGAGTTTTTAAAAAATGTAATTGAAAGTGGAATGAAAGTAAGTGATGTTAAAAAGATCTGGAAAAGATTTCCATCGTATCTTAGATCATATAAAGTTGAAGCAAAACCGGATATATCTAAATTATCAAATTTTAATAAAAAAGTTAAAGATATTGAAAAAGAAATAAATGGAAGAATTTTTATAAGATATTCTGGAACAGAGCCGCTTTTAAGAATACTTATTGAAGCAGATCGAAAAAAAGATTACTTAGAAAAACTTGCCGATGATATTTTTTCTTACTATAAGGCAAGTTTACAAAAGGAGGTTTTATGAGTAGTGTGAAATTAGGTGTAAATATAGATCATATTGCAACATTAAGGCAAGCAAGAAAAGAAACAAATCCAGATCCTGTTGAAGCAGCAAAGGTTGCAATATCTGGTGGTGCTGATATAATTGTTATGCATATAAGAGGTGATAGAAGACATATTCAAGAAACTGATCTTGAGAGAGTTAGAAAAGAAGTTAAATGTTATATGCATCTTGAGATGGCAGCAACTGAAGAGATGAGAAATATTGCTTTAAAATATATGCCAGATTCTGTTTGTATTGTCCCAGAAAGACCAGGTGAGGTTACAACAGAGGGTGGATTAAATCTTAAAAATAAAGAAAATATTAAAGAGATTGAAAAAACAATAAAAGTTCTTTCTGATAAGGGTGTTGAGATTAGTCTTTTTTTAGATCCTGAGCCAAATGATATTAGAATGGCTTATAAACTAAAAGCAGATACAGTTGAGATATGCACAAGAAAGTATGCTGAGAGTTGGGGAAGAAAAAATCAAGCAAAAGAACTTGAGAGAATTCAACTTGCTTCTTATCTTGTAAAAGAACTTAATATGAAATTACATGCTGGACATGGACTTGATTATTATAACGTAAGACCTATTGCAAAGATTGAGGGAATGGAATGTTTAAATATTGGTTTTTCAATAATTACAAGAGCGATTTTTGTTGGATTAAAAGATGCAGTTAAACAGATGAAGGATATAATAATATCCTAAAAGGGTTTATCTATGTGTGGAATAATAGGATATGTTGGTGAGAGAGATGCTATTGATGTCCTTTTAAAAGGAATTAAAAGACTTGAGTATAGAGGTTATGATTCTTGTGGATTTGCTGTTGTATCAGAAAAGGGGGATCTTTATCTTGAAAGAGTTAGGGGAAGAGTAGACGATCTTTCAAAAAAAGTTGAAGGAAAAAAATATTTTGCATCATATGGTATTGCTCATACAAGATGGGCAACTCATGGAATACCTAATGAAGAAAATGCTCATCCACACACAGATTGTAATAATGAAATTGTAATAGTTCATAATGGGATAATTGAAAATTATCTTGATTTAAAAGAAAAACTAAAAAATCATAAATTTAAATCTGAGACTGACACGGAGGTAATTGTTCATATCCTTGAAGATAATTTAAAAACTCTAATGAAAAATGTCCCATCAACGATAGAAAATCTTCTTCATCCTGTTTTTTTTAAAGCATTTTTAAATACTGTAAAAGTTTTAAAAGGAAGTTTTGCTATATGTGTTATTTGGAAAAAACTTAAAGGAGTGGTACTTGGTGCAAGAAGATTTAGTCCGCTTGTAGTTGGGGTTGGTAATGGTGAAAATTTTATAAGTTCTGATGTAAGTGGGTTTATAGAATATACTAAAAAAGTTCATTTTATGGATGATGATGAAATTGTTTTTATTGATAAAAATGTTGTTTCTTTTTTTGATTTTGATGGGAAGAAAAAGGATAAGAAAATTGAGACGGTGAGTTGGGATATAAAGATGGCTGAGCGTGGTGGTTATAAACATTTTATGCTTAAAGAAATTTATGAACAGGATATTGGTTTTGAAAATACGATTGCAAGAAGAGTACTTCCTGTTGGGGAGTATCTCTATGGAAAGGAGATAAATCTTACAAAAGAGGAGATAAAAAATTTCAGTTCAATTGAGCTTATTGCCTGTGGGACCGCATACCATGCTGCTTATGTGGGAAAATATGTTTTTGAAAATTTTTCAATTAATGCAAATATTACTCTTGCAAGCGAGTTTTCATATAGAGTAAAAGCTCTTGATAAAAAAGCACTTGTAGTTGCAATAAGTCAATCAGGTGAAACAGCTGATACAATTGAGGCAGTTAGACTTGCAAGAAAAAACGGCAACAAAATTCTTGCTATAACAAATACTCTTGGTTCCACAATAACAAGGGAATCAGATTATGTTATATACACTCATTGTGGTCCAGAGATTGCAGTTGCGTCAACAAAGGCATTTACATCTCAACTTGCAGCGATATATGTTTTTGCAATAAACTTTGCATATCTTAGAGGAAATATACTTATAACAAAGGCAAGAGAGCTATCAAGTGAACTTCTTGATATACCTAAACTAATAAAAAAAGCGTTTTCGACTTCTTCTATAATAGAAGAAACAATAAAAGAACTTAGAGATAAAAATGATTATCTATATATTGCAAGAGGTATAAATTATCCAATTGCTCTTGAAGGAGCGTTAAAATTAAAAGAGATATCATATCTACATGCTGAAGGATATGCTGCTGGTGAGATGAAACATGGGCCTATTGCAATAATTGATGAAGGAATGCCTGTTATTGCAATATGTGTTAGCGATAGAGAATTTGATTTTATGAGATCAAATATTGAAGAGGTAAGAGCAAGAAGTGGAAGGGTTATTGGTATTGTTGATGAGGAGTCAAAAAATAAGGTTAAATTATTTAGATACTTTGAGGTTCCAAAAGTAAGTGAGATTTTTACACCGGTTTTAACTGTAATTCCTCTTCAGCTATTTGCATATTATACTGCTCTTGATAGAAACAGAGATATAGATAAGCCAAGAAATCTTGCTAAAAGCGTTACTGTTAAATGAAAATAGGGATAGATATAGTTGAGGTAAAGAGAATAAAAAAACTTTTATCTCAAAAAAAATTCTTAATTAGGATTTTTTCTCAAAGGGAGATAAATTATTGTGAAAGGTTTAAAAATAAAGAGGAAAGATATGCTGGAAAATTTGCAGCAAAAGAAGCTTTTATAAAAGCATTTAAATCAACTTCTAATATAAATTTTAATCTTAAAGATATTGAAATACTTAATGATGAAAACGGAAATCCATATATTTTTATTGATGGTTTTAATATAGAAGGAAGTTTAAGTATTTCACATACATCATCAACTGCTGTTGCAGTTTTTGTACTTGAGAAATACAATGAAAGAAATAAATATTGATAGAAAACTTGTAGAAAAATATTTTCCTAAAAGAAGTGATTTTTCAAATAAATACGATTTTGGAAGAGTTCTTTTTATTGCTGGCTCTAATAGTATGAGTGGGGCTTGTGTTTTATCTTCTAAGGCAGTTTTAAGAAGTGGAGCAGGGCTTTTAATTGGAATTGTTACAAAAAATATGAAACCCCTTGTCTCGCCGATTTTGCCTGAGGCAATTTTTTATGGTTTTGGTAGTGGTGATTATATAGATAAAGGTTGCCTAAATAAAGCAATTGAACTTCACAAAGAAAAAAAATTTGATCTTATGTTAATTGGTCCTGGTCTTGGAAATAATTTAGAGGTTTCAAAGGTTGTTATAGATTTTATAAAAAAATTAAAAATTCCATCAGTTATAGATGCTGATGCAATCAATTCTTTATCAAAAGAAAAAGATATTTCGTTTTTAAAAGAAATTCCATCAATAATTACACCACACACAGGTGAGGCAAGGAGGTTGTCTAAATCTAATGATATGGCTATGGATATTGCAAAACGAAGTGGCGGGATTGTAGTTTTGAAAGATTTTAAGACAGTTATTACTGATGGAGAGAAAAAATTTATAATGAATAGTCCAAATTCAGCACTTTCAAAGGCTGGAAGTGGAGATGTTTTAAGCGGAATTATTACAGGGATATGGGCTCAGATGGGCAGAAAATATGGTTTTACAAAAGAAACAGCAATTAAATCAGCGGTATGTGGTGTTTATGTACATTCTCTTTGTGGTTTAGTTGCTTCTAAAAAACTTTCTAAATACTCTGTTTTAGCAAGCGATATAATAGAAGAAATCCCAACCGTTCTTAAAGATTTTGAATTATGAATTTTGGATGATGGATTTTAAATTTTGGATTTTGGATGGTGAATGAAAATTTTATTAGATTTTTTTATTAGGGAATTTTTAAAATTAGTAAAATAAGTTTATATGAAAATTAAAAAGGTGATTTATGAAAAAGAATAAAAAATTTTGTTTGCTCTTTGTTTTTTTGTTTTTATTTTCTGTTTTTTCTTACTGCGGGGATTATGATGAGATAGCAAGTGATTTAGTAAAAAATCTAAATCCCAATAACAATCTTGCTATAGTTAGTTTTGATTATAAGACAGATAATCCAAAATCAAGAACACCTTTTGTTATCTCAGAGAGATTAACCACAGCAATATTAAAAAACAAAGAAATTCAAAATAAAAAAATAAAATTGATAGAAAGAAATCTTATAGAAAAGGTTTTAGAGGAGCAAAAACTTTCTCAAACAGGGATAATTGATATAGAAATCGCTAAAAAAATTGGAAAAATTCTTGCAGCGGATTTAATTATTACCGGAAGTATTTATGATATAAGTTATGATGAGGTTGAAGTAAATATAAGAACCATTGATGTTGAAAAAGGAATAATACTTTCTTCATCCAATAAAAAACTTAAAAAAAACTGGATTGATACAATACCTGAAAAATTGGAACAGACAGGGAATAAAACAGATGCTTATTTATATTGCGATATGGCTATAAAAGAGGTTGATAAAGAAAATTTTAAAAAAGCGATATGGTTTTTTACTCAGGCAATAAAAGAAGATATAACCGGAGGATGTGGAATAAACTGGAAAGGATTTGCATATTTTGCCAGAGGTGCAAGTTATATCTTTAATGGAAATTATGATAAATCGATAGAAGATTTGAATTTTTATATAGAAATGAATTATAAAGATAAAGAAGCATATTTTTATAGCCAATCATATTTTTATCGTGGATTTGCGTATTACTACCTCAAGCAATATGACAAAGCAATTAATGATTATGATAAAGCAATTGAACTTGATCCAACGGGTGAATGTGGAACCAGAACAAAGGGATCTGCCTACTACAACCGTGGACTTATATATTATTACATAAACCAATATGATAAAGCAATACGTGATTATACCAAAGCAATTAAATTAAATCCAAATCTTGCCGAGGCATACCATAACCGTGGAAGTGTATATTCAAAACTCAAACAATATGATAAAGCAATTAACGATTTTAATAAAGCTGTTGAATTAAATCATATACTTGCTGAATCCTACTTTGCTCGCGGACTTGAGTATTATGGCCTTAAAGAATATTACAAAGCAATTAATGATTATGATAAAGCAATTGAACTTGATCCAACGGGTGAATGTGGAACCGGAACAAAGGGATCTGCCTACTATAACCGTGGACTTGTGTATTACTACCTAAACCAATATGATAAAGCAATAAGTGATTACAATAAAGCTATTGAACTAAATCCTAATCTTGCCTTAACCTACCTCAACCGTGGAGTTGTGTATATTATCATCAACCAATATGATAAAGCAATTAATGATTTTAATAAGGCTATTGAATTAAATCCTAACCTTGCCGAGGCCTATTGCAACCGCGGGAATGTGTATGGTAACCTTAAACAATATAACAAAGCAATTAATGATTTTAATAAGGCAGTTAAATTAAATCCTGAAAATGCTATTGCCTACTATAATCGTGGGCTTGTGTATTTATATCTCAAACAATATGATAAAGCAATTAAAGATTATGATAAAGCGATTGAACTTGATCCAACGGGTGAATGTGGAACCGGAACAAAGGGAGTTGTTTATTACAACCTTGGATCTGTGTATCAAATCCTCAAACAATATAACAAAGCAATAAGTGATTATACCAAAGCAATTGAATTAAATCCGAATCTTGTTGATGCCTACTACAACCGCGGAATTGCGTATAAAAAATTAGGTTTAGAAGATAAAGCACAAAAAGATTTTGAGATGTATAGGAAGTTGACAGGAGAATAGAAAATTTAATTTAGGAATTATATGAAATTAGATAAATCTCAAGAAAAAAATGAACTTAAAAAAGTTGTTTCAAAGAAAGAAAAAAAACTTAATAAACTTATTGAAAAATTAGAACAACTTAAAATTGATTTAACAACTATAAAACAAGAGTACGAGATAAAAGTTGGCCGTCTTTATCTTAGATTAGATGAAATTGAATTAGAAATCTTAAAATATAAAAGGATTGAGGATTTAATGAACAAAGGTTTTTCTTTTGAAGAAGCCCAAAAAACTGTTGAAGATAATTTAAAAGAGAAACAAGAACAAATACAAAAAGAATATCAAAAAATAGATGATGAAGGAGAAGAATTTGCAAGTCGAAGTAATATTTCCAAAGAGAAAGAAGATGAATTAAAAAAAATATGGAGAAAACTTGCGATGAAATATCATCCAGATAAAGCAAATGGTAACGAAGAATTAATGAAAAAAATAAATAAAGCATATACAGAAGGTGATTTGGAAACATTGAAAGCCATTGATAAAATCGAATATCCAGAAGCTATTTCTGAAGAATTGACAATTGAGCAATTAAGAAAGAGATTGATAATAGTTGAGCAGTCAATCAAAAAAGTTAGTCAGGAAATTGAACAATTACAAAAGTCCGAATGGTTTATTTTAAAAGAGAATATTGAAAAGGCGAAGAAGCAAAATCGTGACTTATTAAGTGAGCTTGCAGAAAAAATATTAACGGACATAGCTAAAAAAGAAAATCGACTTAAAGAATTAAAGGAGAAATATGGACAAATATAAACAAATAAAAAAGATTTTTAAGTTTCCACTTGAAAAATTAACTCAGGATTCAAATCTTTTAAAAAGAGGTTTGAAGGATTTAAGTATATTGTCTAGGATTGATGAACTTTTTAAAAAATTAAAAGAAAAATATGAAGAAGGTATAGATAACCATAATGAAAATGATGAGTTTCAAGAATGTATTAAACTTTGTCACAGAATATTAGGAATAGATCCTAATCATTTTCTTACACTTTGTTATTATGGTAGTTGCTTATTTAATCTTGAAAAATATGAAGAATCTATTTCTATTTTTAATAAGGCATTAGAAATTAGTCCAAAGCAAGATATGTTGTATTTTTATAATGGACTTATATCTTACTATCTTGGAAATTATGATAAAGCAATAGAATTTTATACTAAAAAAATAGAATTAAATCCAGATTGTATTGATGCATATAAAGCTCGGGGACTTGCATATTATAGGATAGGTGATTATAATAAATCGTTTTTTGATTATGATAAAGTTTTTAAAAAAGATAAATATAAAGTAAAAGAGATAGCTCTTTTTACAGGTAATATAGAATCTTGTGTTCAAGGATATGACTATTATTTCAAAGGCAAATATAATGAAGCAATATCCGAATATAATAAAGTCTTAGAAAGAGATGAATATGATTGGGTATTAGAATGGGTTTATAATAATCGTGGGGTTTGTTATTGCGAATTAGGTAAATTTGAAGAATCTATCTCTGATTATAACAGAGCATTAGAAATTTTGCTTGATTCTTGTGTTTATTATAATCGTGCAATAGTTTACTATAAAAAAGGTGAATTTGATAAATTTATTGCTGATTATAGTAGTTATTTGGAAGATGAATTAAGTGCTAAAAATTGGATTTCATTTGATATGGAAAACTCGCTTTTTTTAGAAATAGATATCAGAGATATTAATGGTATGGTGGCTAACTGCAAATACTTGGGAATGCAAGGAAAAATAGCTGAAGCTATTGAACAATATAAAAAAATATTAAATAGTTTTAATCTAACTTCCAAAGAGAAAGATTATATAAATAAAGAAATATTTAAATTGTCTAAAAAAATAAATTATTAAGACATAAATTATGGATGATTTTTTTAATAGGATAATTAATGAGATTAATAGAAGATCATATTTGGAAGAAAATTATATAAAAAAGAATAAATATTTAGCTGAAAGAATAGATAAATTAAACAAAAATGATAATTTTTTTGAATCTATGCTATGGTTTAGTCAGGTTTTTGAAGCCAAGATAGCAAAACTTTTATCATTATGTGAAGAAAGCATAAAACTTACAGGTGAAATCCATAACATTCTTTTGAAAAATTATAAGCCGCACACTTATAAGGATATAATAAAAAGTAAAAAAACTCTTGGAAAATTAAAAGATGAACTTTGTCCTTATTTAAAAGATAAAGATGAAATATTAATTTTGTTAGAAAAGTTTATAGATGATAGAAATAAAATTATTCATCATTTTTTTAAAGAAGAAGACTTAGACCCTAAAATATTGATAGAAAAATATGAAAGCAGGATAAAAAACAAAATATTTAGTTGGTGGAAATTATGGTATCTTTTAGATGAACAAATAAATGAATTAGATGAACAAATAAAAAAATTAAGGGAACACAGTTTTAGAATTAAGCTGTCAGAAAAAAATAAGTAAAATATATTTGTAATTCTTAATGGAGTGATTATATGATTGAGAAAAAGGAAATTTTAGAAAAAATAAAAAAATCAATATTAAATTTATCTTTAGGATTAGTTGTTATATATGTCTGGTCAATAATTATAATTGTCCCATACTATAATTGGCAATTTATAAAAGAAAATAGTTTCATGAAGTGGCTATTGTTAGGACAAATAGTCCCAACAGCAAAAGCTATCATATGGCCTTATTATGTGTTTTTTAACAATAATCAAGGAAAAATAATTTATGTTGATGCTGAAAAATATCGTCGTATAAAACAAAGTTTATTTTACTTAATAGATTCAATTGCTATTTATGATTCTGTTAATGCGGAGCTTGAAATTAAAGCACATAAATCTAATAATATTGATTCTTTACCTTTTAATACTGGGAGAGTAAATTGGAAAGAAATGAATGCTGATACTGTAGAAGTAAATTGGAAAGAAATAAATATAGAAAGAATACGGGGAAAACTTATATTCAGTTTAGATGAAGCACTTAAAGTAGATACAGATTTGTTAAATACGGTATATCCAGAATTAGGGGATAATTTTAAAAATGAATATATTTATGCTTTAAATCTTTACGTTAAGAGTTATAAGGCGTATGAGGTGATTAATAATACTAATAAAAAAACAAAAATGGAAATAGATGAGAAATCACTACTAGAAATGGTAAAAGCAATGGGAGCATGGAATGAATGGTATTCTAAAAATATTACCAATATAAAAAGTTTAAAATTTAAGGTGTTAGACAAGTATGTTGTCAAGTAACCATATTGGGATCAGATTTAAGCACTAAGACAACATCTTTTACTCCTCTGTTAAAATCTAAAGGTTTTGATTGTTTTATATTTTCATTATGTTTTTCTTGATCTTCTACTTTTTTAATTATCTTACCCTCATTTTTATTTTC
>Ga0068705_10001811_pt1 | contig 10740 bp, 2 predicted proteins | sample YNPMSTMetaG_FD_65631 | JGI IMG/M metagenome (GOLD analysis project Ga0068705, IMG submission 65631) | Anoxygenic and chlorotrophic microbial mat microbial communities from Yellowstone National Park, USA - YNP MS-T MetaG | ecosystem: Environmental > Aquatic > Thermal springs > Hot (42-90C) >... | reverse complement strand
AACATTAATCTTTTCAGGTTTACCCTGTGCCAGCCAGTATGGCAGCGTGAAGTACAAAGCAGGAGAAGACACCATAGAAATGAAGTTCATCGGGTCTCCGTACTCATCATCAAGTGTCATTTCTGCTCTGTCAACCGCTTTCTTCCATGCCGGCCCGTCACGGCTTGCAAGCGCATTCTCATACTCTGCCCTGCTGATGTCTCCTCCCTCGTACATCTCACGCAGTTCAGTTTCAGCCTGACGCATCAGTGCGCTCTTGCTCCTCATCATGTTTGTCAACGGCGAGCCAAAAATTTGTTCCGGAATGAAAAGGTACGAGAACGGGTCATAATACAATCCGCCCTGCATCCATGAAGGCAGGAACGGCATAGAGATTCTTACCTTTCCCCTCATTCTTTCCGGTATGCCGCGCTGCGCAAGCTTTTCTTGTTCCTGCCGCAATCTCGCATATGCGGCATACCATTGCGGTTTATCTATTGCTCTTGCCGCCCATTCCATTATCGAACGCGTCAGCCAGAACTGATAAGGAAAGACTATGTTCAGATAGCGGTCAAAACCAAAAGTGCGGCTGTAGTTATACATCGCCTGATCGCGCATCTGCTCACCATACTTGACAGCCGCATAACGCGCCTCGTTCATCTTTGGCTTAACTTCTTTGTCAACCCACGAACGAACAGAATCCTGCATTTCCACAGGCAAATCAGCAATCTTTACGCTGCGCTTTCCGCCGCGGTAAAGATTGTTACCAACCTCTGTTATAAAGTTTTCCAGCACCGCGCGGTTGACTTCATCAAGCATCAAGCCCTGATAAGGTATTCGTGTACTGTCAGGCGGAGCGGTATTTTGCGGGTCAACCTCCATGTCAAACAGCATTACCGGTTTGTGTTTTTTCGGTAGTTTCTGAACAGCAGCATCATAAGTTTCTCCAACACCGTAAGATGTCTGAACACCATCGTAAGTCCGCCCGTACAGGCGAATCATCTTATTCTCGAGCGTATCAACAATCTGTTTACCAGCTAGATTGGCGTTTTCGCCGTCCCTGACACCGACTATGAAGAAAGTTTCTTCTCCGCGGTCAACTGCGTAAACGTCTTCTTTAAACCTGTCGTAAAGAGCATCTGACACAGCAATCATGACCTCGCGCAAACCGCGCGGCGCAAACATCTGAACAATGCCGTCTGGATTATCAACACGTACCGCAACATAAGTCTTGTATTGACCAGCATTCTGCTTCAGTGCTTTCTCGTTACCGACAGCGTAAATCGTGTGGTGTTTATCCAGCCATTCCTTTTCTTCAGCCGTCAAGAGGGTTTCCAGCTTGTAGCGGTATGGATTTTGCGACGGCAGCGGCTCTTTGTCATTCTGGAGTTCAGCTATTCTTTCAGCAAATTGAAGGCTTTCCTTGATAATGTTCTGCTGGTACGAACCAAGCACTTCGCGCGGAAGTGTTCCCTGCGACGTATACAGATGACGCGAAAGTTCAGCTTCCCCGCCTGCTGGAAATCCTATATTCCGAAACCATGCCTGCGCCGGCACATACGGGTGATGTCCAATCCAGAAAATGGTTTCTTTACTGGATACTCCATTCTGGATAAAAGCGTGCTCAACGCTAAACATCGGTTCATCTTTGCGGCGGACTGCAATCAACTCTTTTCCGTCATATACCTCAATGTCATACGGCATTCCGTACCTTGTCATTTGCGGCGCATCAAGTACTTTTTCCGTAACAGAGCTGCTAAGCAGCTGCAGCCCTTTAGGACGCGACAATGTAGCAGGAGCGTTGTAGTCTACTGGAACATCAATCAAATCAGCAAGCTGCCGGGTATTCACGATAACTTTTTGAGCATCTTCTGCAATCTCATGCAGCGGACGATATTCTTCAGGTGTCCAGTAATAGCCGTCCTCTTTCTTAATCAGCGTGCCGCGCAGTCTACCAGACTTAATCATCGTTTCAAATTCGTTCTGTACTTCTTTGTGTTTTGTTCTGGGCTGCTTGTTTTCCTCGTCAACTGCTTTTTGCAATTCCACAGCGGCTTTATCAAAAATACCTGCCTGTTCCTGAACGCCGGAAGGCTGTTTTGCTTCTACAGACATCGTCTTTGCCAAATCAGCAAAACCCGGCAGCATTGCAATTTGCATGTCAGCACCAAGCTTACCACCGGCAAAGCGAATGTAATCCAGCGCCTTGTTTACAATTTCACTGGCAGTTTCTTCAGAAAAGACTCTTGCAATGGCACGTGTAAGCAGTTCCTCTTTTTTCGGACGCGTGACGAGTTCAGGCATAAGCGATTCTTGCTGAATCGGCTGCGCCTCAATTGCCATGCGCAAATACTCATTGATGACATCCTTGACAGGCGTAAAAACTTCCCGCCCGTATTCGTCAATCAATTGCAGCAGAATAAGCTGCTCATATGATGGATGCATCTCATCAAAAAGAGAAGGCGTTTTCAGCCACTCGCCGACTTTCTTGCCGCTCTTACGTATCTGATAGAACAACTCAACTGTATCGGACAAAGTATCTGCGATAGACAGCGAAGGTTCTTTCAACCCTTTTGCTATTTCAGCCTCAAGCACAGAAATTTTAGGCAAAAGCAGATAAACCGCACTGCGCAAATTGTTGACGTTCTCCATTATCGAGTTTTCGAACAGTTCAAACAAACGCAGGCCGCTTTCAGCAGGAAATGCTTTCAGGAACATTGCTCTGGTTATCCTTTGAATTGCCTCCTGCGTGGGCTCACCTGTATGAATACCGCTACCAACAACAAGTTTCGCTCTCTCGTTTTCAGGAAAAGCGGCAAGCAAAGCATCAACGACTTCCCGGTTGGACGGCGCTTTCAACACTGCCTCTAGAGACGTATCCGTATCTGGAACGACAAGTTTTTGTATTGTTCCCGGCGGTATCAGCTCTGCATCAAGTTTTGCCCTCTCTGCGACAGAATATTGCATTCCTCCAGCGCTCTCATGCACAAATACCGCTCTGTCCTCCGCATCAGGCACATGTTCACGGACAAGCACCACTGGAACATCACTGTCCTTAACCACGTCAATGTCCGCTTTTGAAAATCCAAGCTCGTTCATCTTCTCAATCAGCGCTTTTCTGTAAGCCTGATACTGTTCGGGATACAAATCGCGGGCAAGACGCAAAGCCATAACGCGCCCGTTCCCATTTTCAACAACACCATCCACACCGACTATAGGAGCGCCTTTGTTCAGACTCATGAAGTCATCCAGCAGCAAAGACGGCGTAAGCTGGCTGGCAATCTTCAGCACTTGTGTTTTATATGCCAGTGCGTCCCTCATACGCTGCTGAAGTTCAGCAGGATAAGCCGTGTTCGTTGTAAAGTCCGTGTTATGAGAAACTATAACCGCATCAAGAGGAACGACTTTATACCGAAAACCGTACCGCTTGCTGGTAACATCAGAAACAGCTTCCGTTGTTTTTCCTGCCAGCAGGCTGCCATTGACAAGCGAACCACCATGATAGTATGCATATCTGGCATTCTCATAATCATCCCCAAACATGTACTTGCCAAAAATCCCATCCCACTCACTTCTAACGCGCGGCAGAACAAGCCCGATTCTCTCAACCACACTGGCAAGCATAGAAGCAATTTTTGCGAAAATGACATACAGACGCGGCGGAACAAGGACGCTCGCCTCGTCTTTTACCCAAGCCGTGAATTGATTAGCAAAATCTTCAGCAAAGATGATGTACTTCTGGCGCAGCTCATCATCCATGTTTCTCCTGCCGCGGAGAGCATCAATAATCGTATCCGCGCCGCCTTCTGTCAAATACTGTCCAAGCAGGTATTTCAAATCATCATCCGCGAGATTGTACATCAGTACATGTCCCATCTCGTGAACAATGGTGGACAAATCGGCTTTTTCTCTGAACAAAACCACTGCGCGCCGCCCGGCTTCGTCAATGGGAATCGTCATTCCTTTTGCTAAGTCAGGAAAACCAAGACCGTTCTGAACGAACTTGCTTGAAAACTCATCCGGGTCATTGATGTCTGATATAACCGTCAAGTTTTTAGCTATCCATGTGTTTATGCCATTACGCACATTCTCAATGTCGTTTACATTGGTAATCAAGCCTTCCCTGATTGCCATCATTTTGGCAGCGTGTTCTATAAAAGCTGCGCTGGCTTCAGCTTCCTCTGGAGAAAGCTTTTTCAAGCTTCGCAGGGAAGCTTTAATCTCGTCCATCGTCTGACGCGCGTAAGCATCTGTAAGCCGTCTTGATACAGATGTGCTTATCTCTTCAGCTTCATTAGCATAATCAATAACCCGTTTCACTGCCGCCGCTTGCGGCTTTTCTTTCCCGGCATTGCGCCATTCGACCGCCTGTCGGATAACATCAGGCGGTATTTTTGTCCAGCTCTTATACTTCTCCGCCTCTGGCTGCGTTTCGGCAAGATATTTGTTGACAATGTTCACAAGATGTTTCTCGTGATTAATGTCATTTTCAGACATCCAGCTGCGCCATCTGATGAACGCAGCTTGAGCGTCCATTGTGTCAATCAAGCTTTCGTCGAAACCGAGAACATCATGAAGCAGACCGCGCATGTGGGACGTAATACCACTGGTTTTTTCTCCTGCGGCAGTTTGAGCAGAAGGCGGACGGCGCAGGTTATTCGCCGCATCCAGCGCCTCCGCAGGTGTCATTCTGGCAATGTCTTCTTCTTTCCAGCCAAGTTCTGTCAGCAAAGTACGCACGCTTTGCGGCACTCTTGACGGCAGCTCTTTTTTGGCACGAGCTGCTGTCGCAGGTGTGCTTATCATTTCATAAGCGCCATCGAGTTCTGCGCGGATTTGCGCAATGCGGTTTGCAAGATGATTCCTGTACAGTTCGGACTTAAACCGATAAATCTCATCTGCGCTCATGTTTCTACGGCGCATTTCAGCAAGTCCATCCTCTAACTGACGACGCAAGTCTTGAACAATGTCATATATTTTGCTGCGCCACTGCAAAGCCGCATCAGCATTACCGCCCATGCTTTTGACAATACTGGCAAACTCCTTGTCGGCTTTTACCTGTAACCTGTTTGTTTCATCCCACGCCTGCCGCATTACATCATTGATGCTGTCCTGAACAGCACTCCAGCGGCTGATATACTCTTCTACAGAAGACGCAGGTTTTTCCTTCTGTTTGTTGAAAAAGTCGCGCAGGATCCGCCGTTTCTCTGCGTGTGCTTTTTGCCATGTATCATGCTGCTTTTTGATGTAATCAAGCAAAGCGTTTCTCTCAATGCCAAGCCCGTTGATGATACCGAGAAGAGTTGAACGCTGATACTCGTTGACACGCGCCCATGAACTTTCAAATGCGCTATAAAACTTTTCCCACTCACCGCCGCCAAATGTACGGGCACGTCTGGCAGTAAGTTCAGCACTCATATAATAGTCAATGTACTGCTCAACCTCCTTATCCAGCATCTCAACGTAAGTCTCCATGACGCCGCGCAGTCCATTTGCTTTCACTCTGTTTTCTACTTCATCAGCGCGTACAGCCAGCTCACGGTTAAAATTTTTCTCTATCTGCTCATTGATTTTCTTACGCACTGCGTCAAGCCCAAGCCGTATATCTGCCTCACTCTTTGCATCCTTCACCGCATCACGGATAACATCCATCAATCCTGTTTTTGTCAGCAAATCGCGTCCAATTTCAGGGTCATCTGGAAAAACACGTTCAATAGCATTATCTATTGCACCAGCAATGTCATATTGCGGTTCGTTCTTGAAAAGCAAATCTTCTATGTCATCAGGGCGCATTCCTGCCGCAACAAGGTTGTAAATCTTTTCCGTAACCCCCGGGGCAGCAGCCTCAAGAACACTCTCGTCTGGAAGACGTGAGAAGCCGACACCGTCGCCAGTTCTGTCCAGCCGCCAAAGCTTGTGCCACACCTGCCGCGTGCCTATGGTCATTGCCTGCTGGCTTTCCAGCTGCTCAATCTTCTGCGAAAGAGTGGTAAAAATTGCCAGCTTCCTCGCACTGCTTACCACCTTCCCAAGCTGTGAAATTGCGTCCTTGTCCTGCTTAGCCGCATTAAGCGCCTGTTCAAGCCTGAAAGCCTTTTTGGTTTTGGCTTCTGTTATCTCGCCTTCTATCGAGAAGCCCTCAGGTAGTCTATATGGACGGTAACCAAACCTGTCCCAAAAAGCATCTATCTGACCGGGCGTAAGAAAGCCAAAAACGCCTGATGCTGCACGTCCGACCATGTTGGTAATCAGGTTCTGCATTGCAAAGTAAGGAGTGTTCAGCAGCACAAGGGACTGTGCCGATTTCAGCACATCAAACATTCTGAAGTACCACTTATCTGGTTTTATCTTGTAGTAATCCACGAGAAACCGCTGCAAGTGGTCATACATCTTGACCAGCAGTCTTGTGTTGAAATCCTCCTTACTGAACGGCAGCGCGTCATCACCGACAAATATTTTGAATGTTTCTTTCATCTTGTCCATGTCAAACGCGCCGCTGTCAACTGCGCTTTTCCAGCTCCTCTTTGCGTCTGTATCAGCTTCCTGCACACGGCGGGCGAAGCGCTCAAACAGGTCTTCAGGACTTTTGACATAATCCGCAAGCACGTTTTCAGGGCGTGTTCCGAGCACATCAGCAATAGACTCAAGCGTTGACCTGTGCAGTTCTGTAATATCCCAGTCAGATAACATTTTCATCAGCGGCGAATCGGGGTGGTTCACAAAATCCCTGACCGCAACAGAGATAGTTGCAGCAACAGGCGATTTATACATTGTTTCACTCAAGCCTGCCACATCCTGTGTGCTCACCCCTGCTATTTTGCGTATTGCTTCAACTGCCGCGTGCGGGTCAGCGACGGAATTCAGCACTTCCGCCATGTGGTCAGAGAACATAGACACAAACGCAAATGCTTGTGCCTCTGGTGTCAAACTGCGCAGCCGCTTGATAAAACCAGCCACGCCGTCAACATCCGTGACAGGGCGCAGCTCCTTGATGTCTCCAATATCGCCGATACCGGCAAACCACTTTTTATATGACGGAAATTCAGCGGCTTCAGGGCTTATCTTTGCCAGCTCTCTATATGTCCGCAAAGTAGCAATCAAACCCTTCGATGCCGGCACTCCCGTAATTGCTTCGGCTGCCTGTTGAATACCAAACGGCAGCAAATCAATCAGCATACTGCCCTTATTCATTTCGGCAGCCTTAACAAGGTCAACGTCGCCGAGCATCTTCCCAATCTTCTTTGCCGTTCCTGTCCCGAGAGCGGGAACAAGGTTCATAGGGTCAAGCACCGTTTGCGCCACAAAATCATTGACGCTTCCGCCGATGCCGTATTTGTCTACGGTTTCATAGTAAAGCTGCTCAATTTCTTCGCGCGACCTAGCCTGTAAAAGCCGCTGGCGCAGTGCAAGCAGATCCTCGACGCCGGTCTGCCCGACATATACAGGTTCAACGATACCTTTTTCGAACTGCCACACCTCGCCCGGTTTTGCGGGCTGGTCTCCTGCAAGAACAGCGGCGACATTGGCAACAAGCGGCGGCATAGATTCATACGTAAGACTTGCCGCCCGTATAGTCTGCTCAAGCGTGTTGTAATCCTTGAAAATATCATCAAGTTTTCCTGTGCCTGCCATATTTGCCAGCCCAATCAAATCCTCAACCATCATGCCGGGCACGTTAGCATAATAAAGCAGGTCAGAAAAAACGGGAATCTCCTTGCCCGTATAAGCCTGATAAGTTCCCGCCGCAAGACCGCCAAGAAAGCCAGCCGCCGCGCCTGCGCCTCCGCCGACTGCTGCACCAACAGCTCCAAGAGCCAGCGCTGCACCTGCGCCCTGCACTGCCGCAGCCGTCAATCTTGTAGCTTCGGGTCGTCCGCGCAAAGGCGCAGGAGAAAACAAAGAAAGCAAAATTTTCTGCCAACCGCGGAGATTCTCCCAGCTTCCCTCTTGCATAAGCGGCGAATAAGGCGTTTTCGGCGCAGCAAACCTTTGTGCATCTTCCGGTATCATGTACTCTGTTGGCGGAGCCGGAATAGAACGAATAAACTGCAAAGCCGGGTCATTTTCAGGAAGCAGCTCCCACTCTTCCGGCGGCTTGCCTTTGTTCTTCCACTTCATATAGTCGTAAGCCGCTTCTATTGCATCCGCATTAATCCACGGCGGCGGTGTTCTTCCCGGCGGAAGTGTCCGCAAGTAATCACGGTAGCGCGCCAGTCTCATCGGATTTTCCCAAAATCCGACTTCAGGACGTACAAGCTCTAATACTCTTGTCTGTCCTTCGTTTTCACCCTGAAAAACCTGAATCTTGTACTTCTCAAATATCTGACGCACAACAGGGTCTTGGAGAAAGCTCGCACTGACTGTAACCGGGTGATGAGCAACAGGATACAAAATAAACTGGTCGGATGGATTTGCTGAAAACGGACTCCATTGCGGATTAAACGGCGGTATTGGAAAATCAGGCGCAGACGGCGGCTGCGGCGGCTGCGGCTGTTCCAGTCCCTTCTTCTGCATGGCTTTTGCAAAATACTCATCCAACATACTCATGGCTCACCCCGGCCTAAATATTCCAGTTCATCAGTGGGTTATAGTAATACGTTGCTCTTTGACTTCTGCCTCCCCAGTCCCATCCTCCGCCCCCTCCTCCGCCTCCGCCCCAACCCCAACCCCAACCCCAGCCCCAGTACGGATACCAGTACCCGTATCTCCCGGCCGGTTTTAGTTTCTTCAACGAATCTTCAAGCTGGCGCGCATAATCAGCCATCCACTCCGCCGCTGCCGCAGAATAGCGCGCCGCATCCGCATGATCAGCGGGTGTCATTCCGTATTTGCCTTTTTCCAAGCTTGCCCACCTCCCATAAAACCCCTTGTTTTGCTCTACCTCCGCAGTTCGTTCCGGCTCCGCATTAAACCATTTAGCGATAGGCAAAGATTGCCAAAACGATTGCCACGTTACCGTTCCCATTTTTGGCGGGCCGCCCCACTCTTTTGTCACTGCACCTGTCCACTCATAAGGTCTAGGCGCAGGCCGATGTCCATAATAGGACATCATAGGCTGCAAACGCAGCTGTGCCGGCGGCTGTGCTCCCGTTTGCTGTGCCATAGCCAGTGCATCACGCAGAGCCTTAATAATATCCTGCAAAGAAAATTGTGGCCCGGTTGTTCTTATGCGCGGACGGATACCTTCCTCTTCTACGCCCGGTTGCGGCAGCATGGGCTGGTTTGGAGCAGCATAACCCGGTATTGCCGAACGTCCATAATATGGCGTCGGAGGCTGCAAACGCGGCTGTGCCGGCGGCTGTGTCCCCGTCGGTGTTTGTTGCGGAAGACCAGTCTTCCTTAAAAGCGCAAGTCTTGTATCAGGCATTTGCCGCCGTAAAGCAGGGTTGTAGAGCGGTACAAAACGCTGTCCGGCAAGTACGGGAGGTGCAATAGCACCGGCAGTCGGCGCTTGCTGCGTCATAGACAGTGCGCCGCGCAGAGCCTTAACAATATCCTGCAAAGAAAATTGCAGCCCGGTTGTTCTTATGCGCGGACGGATACCTTCCTCTTCTACGCTTGGTTGCGGCATCTGATACACAGGCCCGCCGCCTGCTGGTGTTCCGCCGCCAGCAGACGGCGCAGTACTCTTCGATTTATAACGGCTCTGCAAGTGTGGAGGAAGAATAGAACTCACAGCTATACTCCTTTCGCGATAAACTGCGCCAACCGGGAAGCCTCTTCAGTGCTTCTCATCTCTGGCGGCAGTTCCTTCAACAAACCAGCAAGCGCCGAGCGAAAAAGCGGCAGTTTCCAGTACAGCTCAAACTTCGCCCGCCATACCTCAAAATCCGCATGGGCGCTCAAATAGGCACTTTCCGCATCAAGTATGTTGGGGTAATCAATCTTCGCCATCTGCACCTCCTACGACGGCATCGGCGGAATTTCGGTTACGCCCGGCATGGCAGCCTGACCAGCACCCGGCATCATCCCGCCCTGTTCAGGCGGAAGCCCTCCCATTACAGGGGGAAATCCCTCCATCTCTCCAGCTTGCGGCGGATGTGCAGTCGCCGGCATTCCGCCGCCCGGCGGAACAACAGGTTCTTGCGCAGGCATCATTGACTGTCTTACCTGCTGCTGCGCCGCTTGCTGCATCATCTCATCCTGTATCATCCTTTGCAGATAAGCCTGAAACTTTGCTTCTGCTGCCGCATCAGTCCAGACCCGTTCACGCTCTCCGCTGGTATCTTGAATATTCAAAATGTTCTCCTGTATCCATTCGCGCGACGCAAGACCACTCTTAATCAGCATTACCGCAATGTTAGCCATTTGCAGTCTGTCTTGCGGCAGCTTCACCTCTACGGCACACTTCAAAGAAATGTCATCAGGTATATCAGATGCTTTTAGGTCAACGTCACCATACCGGAAATGAATATTGTCGCTTTTCATCATCCGCAGTGCCAGCTCCATAACATCAGCCAGAGCCCGGCCGCCCACCTTCTGCGGCGCAGACAACGGCAAACGTCCGCTCTGATGCAGCAAAGCCATTTCACTGAACGTTGCTTCACGTCCAAGCGGCTGACCAAATGTCTGCTTGTAAATAGTACTCTCTTCACCAAGAGAACGCGACAACCGTAACGCTTCATGAAATATGGGGTCAACCAGTCCACGCTGCATCACAAAATCAACATTCTCCCCCGGCTCAAGCTCAATAGACGATATAACATTCGTAAAATCAAGCGTGTCTTCAATCTTTTTTTGAGGATTTGTCGGCGGGGCTGT
>Ga0068705_10001805_pt1 | contig 10753 bp, 10 predicted proteins | sample YNPMSTMetaG_FD_65631 | JGI IMG/M metagenome (GOLD analysis project Ga0068705, IMG submission 65631) | Anoxygenic and chlorotrophic microbial mat microbial communities from Yellowstone National Park, USA - YNP MS-T MetaG | ecosystem: Environmental > Aquatic > Thermal springs > Hot (42-90C) >... | reverse complement strand
AGAGCAAAAGCGCGGTAAGAGCGAATTGCTGGCAGCGATCGAAGAGCATTTGCCTAAGGGTTTAGACGAAAGTGATTCGGGGAATCAGGAACCGGAAATGAAACTTGCCATTGTTGGCAGGCGAAATGTTGGAAAAAGTACCTTTGTCAATACGCTGGCTCAGGAAGAGCGGATGATTGTCAGTGAAATACCGGGGACAACACGCGACAGCGTCGATGTCCGGTTCGAGATGGATGGTCGCGTGTTTGTGGCCATTGATACACCAGGCCTGATGCGGCGAAAGAGCGTGCGCGAGAATGTTGACTTCTACGGTGCCCGTCGCGCGGAAGCAAGCATTCGACGGGCAGATGTGGTTCTGCTTTTCTTTGATGCCACAGACGCAATATCACGGGTGGACAAGCAACTGGCCAAGTATATCGCAGAACAACACAAACCGTGTATTTTTGTCGTTAACAAGTGGGATTTGATGGTAGATCAGATTCCTACCGAAGTCTGGGTTAACCGGCTGGCCGCAACTTTTGGAACAATGAATTATGTGCCCGTTGCCTTTATTACGGGCAAGACTGGAAAAAATGTCAAACGTTTGATGACACTCGCCTGGTCGCTTTTCAAACAGTCGCGCGAACGCGTTAGCACCGGGCAACTGAACCGCCTATTGCAAAAGGTTTTGAAGCGGAATCCGCCACCATCGGTCGGAACCAGACGCGCGAAGATCTACTTTGGCACACAGGTTGCCATTCAGCCTCCCACGATTGTTTTGGTCTGTAACGATCCGTCGCTTGTTTCTCCCAGTTATCAGCGATACATCCTGAATGCATTGCGGGAGGAGCTCCCCTATTCCGAGATCCCAATCCGGCTGTTCCTGCGAAAACGCGGAGGACGGGCGCCGACGGCCATGATGCCTTCCCTCGAAGAAAGAGAAGATGAACCCGCAGATGACGATGTCTGGTCGGATGATTGGTCCGACATAGACGAGGAAACATAACGTTGCTTCCTCAGTCTTCCTCGGCACAGTCCCTAATCATCACAAGATCGAGAGTGAAGGCAGTGGTGGTGTATCCCGTCGCTTTGTGACGATCTGCCGCACGACATTCTGGGAAATCGTATCAAAATAGGATCGAACGGCTTCGTCTTGCAGGCATTGCACCAGGCGCCCTTCATCGCCTTTGACCCGTAGGGCAACATTCAGCGGGACTTCACCGAGAAATGGAACACCGAGTTCTTCGGCCTTCCTTTTCGCCCCGCCGGAACTGAATATATTGTGCCGTTGACCACAGTTTGAGCAAATGAAATAGCTCATATTCTCAACGATGCCCAGAAGTTCGATATTCACCTTGCGAAACATGTTGATTGCCTTCACCGCGTCAAGCAACGCCAGTTCTTGTGGTGTACAGACAACCACGGCCCCGGAGACCGGAAGCAATTGGGACAGGCTAATTGCGACGTCACCTGTCCCGGGCGGCATGTCAACAACCAGGTAATCGAGATTCCCCCAGTCTGTATCCCGCAGGAATTGCTGGACAGCCCCGTGAAGCATGGGACCGCGCCAAATGACGGCCTCATCTTTCGGTACGATAAACCCCATCGACATGACCCGCATGTTTTCGACAACGATTGGAATAATCTTCCCTTCATACATCGTGGGTCGCTCGTCCGAGCCGAGTAAATGGGGGATGCTGGGACCGTAAACGTCAGCATCCATAAGACCAACCTTGCAGCCCGCGCGGCTCAGGCTCAAGGCAAGGGCCGCCGCGACCGTGCTCTTACCAACCCCGCCCTTCCCCGAGCCGACAGCGATGACGTACTTTGCTTCCAGACCGATGGAGCCTAATTTCTCCGCCGGACGGAGCAGTTCTTTGATTTCCACCTCAAACTCAACCCCATCGGAAAACCGTGAACGGAGAAGAGAAAGAATCTCTGCTCGTAACTCCGGCCAAAGGGGGGCACAAAATGACGTCAGGCCAAGCACTATTTTCACTTGATTGCCGGAGATGCCAATGTCCTGCACCTGATCCAAATGAACGATGCTTCGCCCCAGTTCCGGGTCTTGAAAAGCGTCAAGTATTTTCAGGACTTCTTCGCGAGTTACCAGATTTGCTGTCATGATCAAGGGTTCCCGGTCAAAATCAGATTGTTACTCGTTTCACAGACGTGGCAGCATGCTGTCATTCCTTGGATAGCAACTATCTTTTCCGATACGTCGAAAGACAGGTTTTTGGCCAGCCTCTGTCCAAAAAACGCAGTCAATCGACATAGTATTAAGATATCAATCGAGAAATCTGAGGTCCGTGAATGTAAGGCGAGTCCCCCACTTTAACCGCTCTTACCAAATCACACCTCACGGTCGAGGACCTCGGTTAGCACATTTGCCTCCTAATCGTCGCATGTTTTGATGCCTTCGTGCGAGCCCCACTGCGACCAGGGTAGGTGGTCCCAAATCTGGAGACGCGGATTTGCCAACAGTGGGGAGATGCGGCGCAGATGCCACGCCAGCCACAGGGCAAGCGCCCTCGAATCCCGCGGCGTGGATACAACGCAATGGATGCCGCACTCCTGAACGACCCGTTCGAGGCTGTGGCGCCGGTTCGGGTCGGCAACAGCAAACCCAGCCATCGGGTAGTCGTTTCTCAATGATGCAACCTCTAGCACAAACTTTTTCATATCCTCCTGACCTGGAGTCACGATGACAAAACTCCCGGGACGTTCCTCCAACATGCGTTCCAGCCGTCTGCGGTCGTGACTAACTAGGAAACGTGGCAGTGGAGGCAACTGTTTCCCCTCCCTTTCGAGATCATGCCAGGCATTTACCAGGCCGAGCTGCCACATTCGGCCAAGCCGTTCAAAAACAACGGCTGGTGGACCTGCAGTTTGCCACCACAACTCGACCGCCGAGTCCGCCATTCGCTTGGTGCTCCAGGTGAAACCTGAAAAACATTCCTATTCGAATCCTCTCACCCGACTGATCGCTTTCACTCATTATAACTCGTCCGCCAAGAGAGTCCGCAGGTTGGCGAATGGCAGCGCTCCGCAATTGCAATTCGTTGCTTGCAACAGTCGGGGCGCCAGATTACAACTTTATTGGTCACGAGAATCGAGTAAGGCCAGGAAGAATCACCAGGAGTAATTGTGTATTGTTTGTAGGTAGGTTTCTGCTTTTAGCGCGATTAAGCTTGAAGGCAATCTCTGGAGGGACGCGCTTGTCGTGTCCGCCGCAAAACTGTGGATCATTTTTGCACTTCAGCGGGCACGACAAGCGTGCCCCTCCGTTTTTTCCGTGGCTTCGCCCAAATCTGACACACGACCCGGCGTTTGCAGCGGTAGCAATCCTTGTTGACCAGTCAATCAAGCTAGAAGGAGGTCGAAACATGTCGCAATACAGGTGTCTTTCTGGCAAAGGGCGCAAGCGTCCAGCGGGACGGATGTGGACACTGGCAAACATCCTTTTTTGCCTGCTGACAGTGGTCTTTCAAAGAGCGATTTTTTCGCAGGAGCGTCCGCTGCGGATCATCGTTTTCGGTGCGCATCCAGACGACTGTGAAATACGAGCGGGTGGCACGGCAGCCCTTTGGGCCCGTCATGGGTACCAAGTGAAGTTTGTCTCAGTGACAAATGGCGATATTGGTCATTGGGGGATGGCGGGCGGCGCTCTGGCTCAGCGGCGAACGAGGGAAGTCCAGGAAGCGGCCAGAATCCTGGGGATCACAACAGAGGTCCTCGATATCCACGATGGTGAGTTGTTGCCGACGCTCGAGAATCGCCGCCTGATGACGCGGCTTATACGTCAATGGAATGCCGATATCGTGATCGGTCATCGACCCAACGATTACCATCCCGATCACCGGTACGTGGGGGTCCTGATGCAGGACTGTGCTTACATGGTGGCGGTACCATTCTTTTGTCCGGATGTCCCGCCGTTAAGAAGCAACCCTGTGTTCCTATTTTCACACGACAATTTTCAGCGCCCCAATCCATTTCGTGCTGATATTGTTGTGGCTATTGACGAGGTTATCGAACAGAAGCTTGATGCCCTGGTCGTCATTGAATCCCAGTTCGTTGAAGGCGGCGCCTTAGGATCACCCGAGGCTGCCCCGAAGACAGAGGAAGAACGACAGAGAAAACGGGAACAAGTCCGCGAATCGTTCCGACAACGATTCGCACGAATAGCGAATCAATATCGGGACAAATTAGTTGAACTCTACGGCCCGGAAAAAGGACAAGCTGTGAAGTACGCCGAGGCCTTCGAGATCTGCGAGTACGGACGGCAACCCAGCGCGGACGACATCCGCCGACTGTTTCCCTTTATCGCATCCCAGAGCGCGAAATGATGGGACGGATTTATAGCGTCCGGATGTGAAACCCACCATCGACAAGCAGTCGGTTCCCCGTGCTGAAGGGAAAATACCCTTGAACCACAGCAGCAACGGCCAGAGCGACGTCTTCCGGCTCGCCCCATCTCCGGATCGGCCAGGCGCCTTCGGCGATGAGCCGATCGTATTTTTCTTTGACAGGGGCCGTCATATCGCTTGCAATCACGCCCGGACATATTTCAAAAACCTGAATTTTTTCTTCCGCAAGCCGCTGCGCGAACAACTGAGTCATCATCGCCAGAGCGGCTTTCGTCAAGCAATAATCTCCCCGATTTGTCGAAACGGCGAAAGCAGAGATGGATGAGACGATAATGATGAATCCCCGCGGCTGTCGGCCTTGATGAATCCAACGAATCATCTCATTTGCAGCAGCCTGACTCAGAAAAAATGGTCCTTTGAGGTTTGTATTGAAGACCTGGTCCCAACTCTCTTCCGTCGCCTCAAGGAGATCCCGTCGGCCCACGGATGTGATCCCCGCGTTATTGACAAGAACATCGAGCCGGCCGAATTCGGCAACGGCGTCCAGCATGCGGCGGCGATCCGATGCTGAACCGACATCGCCCTGAATAGCAACGGCTGAACCACCTTTTTCGCAGATGTTGTGAACGACTCTGTTTGCCGCTTCCTGACTTTGAGCGTAGTTCACGAAGACATGAAAACCCAGCTCACCTAATTTGCAGCAGATTGCCGCACCGATACCACGTGAACCACCGGTGACAAGGGCACATCGCCGGGTTGGATTTCCAGAATCGCTCATTTCGTGAGAGTTCTCCTTCAACACGGAACCAACGTTTCAAACGACTGCAAAACTTTCGAGAGACGGCTCCCTGGCAGGAATCGCCGTATTGTCCGTTCGACGGCGGAACTTGACAGCAATCGCTGCTGCGCCGACACTCAAGTTATTGAGTGTGACCTTCTTGACGACAATTTCAAGAGGGCCGCTTGATTTCTGTTCACTACGACACCTCTCGGACCGCGATCGGGAGGTGGGTAAGATTGCGTCGCGACAAGGCCCAGGCAGCTCAATACCACGAGGAAAACGATGGAAGTCATCATCAAAAAAGATTACGACGAATTGTGTCAGGCAGCAGCCCAGGCAGTTGCCCAGGTCCTGAACTCCAAGCCCAACGCCGTGTTGGGGCTGGCTACTGGTAACACTCATGTCGGCTTGTACCGGGAACTGGTTCGGATGTTCCGCGAGGGTGAAATCGACTTTTCGCAGGTCACCACTTTCAATCTCGATGAGTACGTCGGCTTGCGAAAAGAGCATCCCCAAAGTCAGCACTATTTTATGCACGAGCATTTTTTTAAATATGTCAACATTCCCGCTCAGAATATCTACATGCCGTCGGGAACATCGAAAAATTATCAGGCCTTCTGTCGTTGGTATGAACAGCGGATCCAGGAGTGCGGCGGCATCGATTTGCAAATCTTGGGAATTGGCGTAGATGGCCATCTTGCGTTCAATGAACCTGGAAGCTCCCTTGGGTCGCGCACGCGGATCAAGACGCTCTCGCAAAGACGGCTGGCAGAAATCAAGGACCTCTTTGACGAAGGTGAAGAGCTTCCCATTTACGCGATCACAATGGGGGTTGGCACCATCCTCGAGGCAAAACGTATCATTTTGCTGGCACACGGTGCAGCAAAAGCGGATGCCGTGGCGGCTGCCATTGAAGGCCCCGTCACAAGTATGGTGACAGCCAGTGCCCTCCAATTGCATCGTGACACAATTGCGTATTTAGATGACGAGGCCGCTTCAAAACTCAAGCTGTATGACTATTATCGTTGGGTCCAGGAAAAAAGGCCGGGAGCGCCAGGTTTGTAAAGCAGGCTGATAAGCCAGCCTCCCCGCCCCGTCGCCTGTCAAGAGAATTGGCAAAATGAGTGAATCATTTGGGGAAACGAATTCGCAGCCACAAAGCGAAATCAACATTCCTGCCAGGGGACGAATTGCTGGGATCGATTTTGGCAAAACCCGGATCGGAATCGCCTTGAGTGATCCTGATCGAGTGCTTGCAACCCCTTGGGCTGTCTATCAGCGACGTGGTCCTCAACAGGATGCCAAGTATTTTCGCACGCTGGTTGAGCGAGAAAAGGTCGTCCTCTTCGTCGTGGGGCTTCCGGTCCATTGTGACGGTTCAGAAAGCGAAAGCTCGCTTGCGGTGCGGGAATTCGGTAAGTGGCTCGAGGAAGCCACAAATATACCTGTGGTTTTTATGGATGAGCGGTTTTCGACACAAACCGCTGATACATGGTTACGAGCAGCTCAGCTAAGCCGTAAACAACGCCAAGAGCGACTTGATAAGCTTTCCGCTCAGATCATTCTCACGGCATATTTGGCAACATACAAGCCAGGCGAAACGCCCAGATCATGGATGCCATCACCGCTGGATGATCGGCAATCATGAGTGCGGCCAAATAGCGTTCGTGGTCTCCGTTGCCAAAGTGTAGCGACGGTCGTTCCCACGAGGACCCACGCTGGTGCTTGTCGTATCAGGTCGCGGTGATGATTAGGAGAAACCAAACGGCAAACACGCATACGATTGATTCTCCCTTCCGTTACCAGGTTCCATGCAAACAAAGCTGATCATAGGTTGTGGTTACCTTGGCACTTACGTCGGTCGCCTGTGGCTTGAGCAAGGCCATCAGGTCTATGCGCTGATAAAGTCTCCGCAAAGAGCATCGGTCCTCAGTGCAGAAGGCTTTCAGGTAATCCTGGCAGATGTCCTCGATCCAAAATCACTCAATGGCCTGCCAGCAGGGCACACATTGCTGTATTCGGTCGGTCCAGGAGGTCGCCGTAGTGTCTCACGCTGGGGGCTGTATCGAGACGGACTCGCCAATGTCCTTGACTTTGTCGCCAGAGGGTATGATCAGATTGCGCTGGTCAGCTCCACCGGCGTGTACGGTATTTCTGGCAATAACTGGATCGACGAACACACTCCTCGGAAACCAGAGAGAGAGTCATCGCAGGCCCTGGCTGCCGCGGAAGATCTGCTTCTCGAATCGGCCTGGAGAGACCGGGCCTTTGTCTTCCGCCTGGGCGGCATCTATGGTCCTGATCGAATACCGCTTGTTTCGCACCTGCGACAAGCCCAGCCTTTGCCCACCTCCCCCGAGGCACTTCTGAACCTGATCCATGTTGAGGATGCAGCCGCTGCAATCGATCATGTTCTCAAACAGAAAAAACCACCGTGCATCGTCAACGTTGTCGATGGGCATCCTGTTATGCGGCGAGATTTCTACTCCGAATTGGCCAGACTGCTGGATGTTGCAGCCCCCCAATTTGGCATGCCATCGTATTCTGATTCAAAAGATAAGGATTTGTCTCCAATACGTTATCGCGAGTGTGCCACCAAGCGGGTGTCGAACGCCGTACTCGTCAACGAATGCGGCATGGTCTTTCGCTATCCTAACTATCGTGCCGGTCTTGCCGACATTGTGAAGAGAGGGTTTGATCGGTGAAAAACAGCGTTGGATGTGGAAACCAGATCGCCCATAGAGGAGGACAGTCGCACTCATCGTCTCCGTCAAACTAGAATAGACGGTTCGACGGTTCGAGAGTGCATCATCGGACCTTGACGGCTGCGTTTGTCCGGGAGAATAATAAGGGGCTTAGTTGTGCGGCAACTCCGTCCGGTAGCCAGTTCTTTGAGGAGGAATTGTGGAGACTATTTGACCACGCTGTGGCACCTAAGGTAACAGGGAGTAACTGAGATGAAAGAGATTCAAAGACAAAATCGGCGACGTTTTCTTCTCCATTCGGGCGCGGCAACAGCAGGCCTGATGCTAGCTCACAGTGCCCCGAAAGCAACGACAGCAGCAGAAGCAACAAATAGTGCATCAAAGGCACCGCGATTCCGGCTGGCTCTGGCGTCCTATACGCTCCGCGCTTTTCCACTAGATCAAGCTTTAGCGATGACCAACCGAGTTGGCCTAAAGCACATCTGCCTGAAATCCTTCCACCTTCCCTTGGATGCGTCAGCCGATCAATGTGAGGCTGTGAGGAAACAGGTGGCCGATGCCGGCATTGATCTGTATGCGGGCGGTGTGATCAACATGGCCACCGAGGCGGACGTGGATCAGGCATTCCAGTACGCCCGGCAGGCGGGCATGCGGGTGATTGTGGCGTCTCCGCGACCACCGGTGCTTGCTCGCGTTGAGGCAAAAGTCAAAGAGACAGGGATTGCGGTGGCCATTCACAACCACGGTCCGGGGGACAAGTTCTTTCCCACGCCCGAGAGCGTGATTGAACAGGTGAAGAATTTGGACAAAAGAATTGGCCTATGTATGGACGTGGGGCATACAGCCCGAATCGGGGCCGACCCGATCCAGGATGCCCGCCGATTCGCGGACAGACTATTGGATGTCCATATTAAAGATATTGATGTTGCGGCCCCTGAAGGACGATGTGTCGAATCCGGACGAGGCGTCCTCGATTTACCGCAATTCCTCCAAACGCTGATCGAGATCGACTACGCAGGAATGGTGGCCTTCGAATTCGAGAAGGACGAGAAGGATCCACTGCCAGGCCTGGCAGAATCGGTCGGTTATGTCCGGGGTGTGCTCGATTCGTTACTGGGAATTGCTGATCGCTCGGCGCAACTCGGTTAGTGGTTTCTACGATCACGCCAGATGATTCGTCCTTTTGCGGTGTATGTCTTACTGTGAAAAGGTAAGAGAACACTCGGTACTGAAGCCAAATCATTGCTGAGTGATGCGTGACCAGGAAAATGGCAGCCTGTTCCAACTTGCTGGGACCGGCGCTTCGATCACAATTGGAGTTTTACGGACCGGGTGAATGAACTCGATTCGCCGGGAATGAAGGGCAATCCCTTCCCGAAATGGTTGTTTTGCGCCGTACTTCTGGTCTCCTACAATGGGATGCCCTATGGCTGCAAGTTGAATTCGAATCTGATGCTTGCGCCCTGTGTGAGGACGCACTTCAAGGAGCGTCACGTTTCCGGCAGCTTCAATCTGGCTGAAGGAAAGCACAGCCTCCTGAGCTCTGGGATCGTTTGCATGTGTAATGTGGACTCGCCGAAAACGCTCGTCGGAACGGAGAAAATGCCGTAACGTACCCTGGGCCTGGGATACGTGGCCTTCGACGACGGCCCAATACACCTTCGACACACTTCGTGTCCGGAACTGTTCGGTCAAACGTGAGGCAGCCTTCGAGGTCTTGGCAACAAGGACAACGCCGCTCACGGGAACATCAAGTCGGCTTACCACACCCAGGTAAACGTTACCGGGCTTCGCATCACGTTTTTTCAGCCAACTCTTCAGCCAGGTCAGAAGCGTTTCACGATCTGAAGGGAGACCCATCGTCGCCCAGCCAGCGGGCTTATCAACCAGTAGCAGATGGTTATCTTCATAAAGGATCTTTGGATCACCCATAGCGCATGACTCATGGACACCAAACACATCGCGCACGTTCACGGACGCCCTCACTGCGATTCCCTCATGGATCATCATACGCAATTGAAGCGTCAGATTATGACCTATCCCGTTTAGGGGAGATCACACGCTCGACTATAGAGGCCCCCAGCGAGACAACACCACAACACCACCAGGCCGTGAAATGGTCGTCCTAGAGAACTCCTTTTGTGCTGGGGATGCCTTGCGTGCGCGAATCGATTTCAATGGCCATTCTCACAGCGCGTGCCGTGGCCTTGAAAATGCCTTCTGCGATGTGATGATTGTTAGTCCCGTAGTGAAGACAGACATGGAGATTAGCACCCGCACTGGATGCGAATGCCTGCCAAAACTCGCGTACAAGTTCCACCTCGAAGTCGCCGATCTTCTCTCGGGAGAATGGGGCATTAAAGACCAAGTATGCCCGGCCGCCAAAGTCCACGGCGGCGGTGACTAAGGCCTCATCCATGGGAAGCGTCCAGTAGCCATAACGGCGGATCTGCTGTTTATCGCCCAAAGCATCGCGAAAACACGTTCCTAGAACAATTCCCGTGTCTTCAACCGTGTGATGCTGATCAACATGCAGATCGCCCTGGCACCTCAGATCAAGATCAACACATGAGTGCTTCGCGAACAGGGTCAGCATATGATCGAAAAAACCGATCCCTGTTTCGATCCGAGATTGCCCAGTGCCATCAAGGTCGATCGAAGCCGCAATGTCGGTTTCCAGGGTCTTCCGTTGAATCTGAGCCACTCGCGACATAGGAGTCCGCCCATTCGTTCAGTCACAGGATTTTTCGCAGTGTATCGAGCAAGATCTCAACCTCAACATCCGTCCCCACCGTTATGCGTAACCCATCACCCCATTCCGGATAGTTCATGTATCGAACGAGGACCTTGTGCGCTTTCAAGGTTTCGTAGATTTCCCACGATTGACGGTCGCTTCGAGAACACCAGACAAAGTTGGCTTG
>Ga0068705_10001799_pt1 | contig 10766 bp, 9 predicted proteins | sample YNPMSTMetaG_FD_65631 | JGI IMG/M metagenome (GOLD analysis project Ga0068705, IMG submission 65631) | Anoxygenic and chlorotrophic microbial mat microbial communities from Yellowstone National Park, USA - YNP MS-T MetaG | ecosystem: Environmental > Aquatic > Thermal springs > Hot (42-90C) >... | reverse complement strand
TATAAAAAGATAAAAATTTAAAAATAAAACAAAAAAAATCGCTGCTCCATAATATTTACTTGCAGCAAAAAGGCCTAAAAATATTCCAGCAATGATTGGATTTTTTAAAAATAAAAGACTGTAAAAATAAAGCATTGAAAAAACTGCTTGACCAAGCTCGTATGAAGCTTGAGAAGAGATATCAAAAAACAAAGGATCAATTAATAAAAAAAGGCAAGCCAAGATAGCAATTATTCTTTTTCCAAAAATTTTGTCGGCCAAAAAATAAGTTAAAAATAAATATAAAATCCCAAAAAAAATTTCTAAAAAATAGGGATTTTTCAAATAAATACTAGTAAAGCCATAAAGATAAGCAATTAAGGGCATATGTTGAAAATTAATTACAGCAGGATCAGCGCCTTTAGCATAAAGATAGCCAGCGCCGATATGTATTTCATCATCAGAAACAATCACCCTTTTGCAATTAGGTTCGTAAGGAATATCTTGGGAGCATAAATATCGTTTAATTATCTCATATGAAAATCGATAATTAAAAATTTCTTTTTTAAAATTTAAAAGAAGGGTTAAGTAGGAAATAATTATTACAAAAATAATAACAAAATCTAATTTTTTCATTGAAATTTTATAAAATCACAAACAAAACAGATATTACAACAATTTGAATAAATAAAATAAACTAAAAGCTATCTTAATACCCAAATAGCTGATAAATTTTTACCACGTCTGACGTGGTTTTAATTTTTCATTTTTAATTCTTTCAATATCCGCCTCAACCATCATTTTCACCAATTCTTCAAACGATACTTTTGGCTGCCAACCCAATTTTCCAAACGCTTTTTTAGGATTGGCACAAAGATTGGGGACTTCAGCGGGGCGTTTAAATTGAGGATCGATTTTTACATACTTTTGCCAATCCTTTATCCCCGCATAAGAAAATGCGAGCTTAACAAACTCTTTTACCGAATGATTTTTACCAGTTCCAACCACATAATCATCTGGATCTTTTTGTTGAAGCATAAGATACATCGCCTCAACATAATCACCGGCAAATCCCCAGTCTCTTTTAGCTTCAAGATTGCCTAAACGTATCTCTTTTGTTAACCCCAATTTTATTCTTGCTACCCCATCGGTAATTTTTCTTGTCACAAACTGAATCCCCCGAATTGGTGACTCATGATTAAACAAAATTCCATTGCAAGCAAAAATGCCATAGGCCTCGCGATAATTGGCGGTTATCCAATAAGCGTAGACCTTGGAGACCCCATAAGGGGAACGGGGATGAAAAGGAGTTTTTTCATCTTGATAGCCATTGGTGTGTTGCAAACCAAACATTTCCGAAGTTGAGGCTTGATAAAATTTTGTTGTTGGTGAAAAATATTTTATTGCATTTAAAAGATATAAAGGGCCTAAAGCATTAACTTCAGTGGTTAATTTTGCCTGATCAAAGGAGGAGCTAACAAATGATTGGGCGGCTAAATTATAGACTTCATCGGGTCTTAAAGTTCGAATCAAATTTAAAAGTGATGACTCATCGGTCATATCACCTTCCACATATTCCACTTGATGAGTAATTCCTAAAAAATCTAAATTTTCAAAATTAGGATTGGAATAACGCCTAATCATCCCATAAACTTTATAATCTTTTTCCAAAAGTAACTTGGCCAAATATGGCCCATCCTGACCCAATATTCCAGTAATCAACGCCGTTTTTTTCATAAAAAAATAAAAAATAATTTATAATTTTTTTAAATTAACATAAGATTACTTTTTAAGTTTTCAGTTTTAGTTTTGAGTTTTGACATTTGAGTTTTGAGTTTTTTATATAATATCTAAATGATACCAAAACTTTTTTCCTTTCTCAAACAAAAAACTACCAAAAATATCCTCATCAATACTTTTGGTAACTATCTCAATGTCTTTTTTACTGCTTTTTTTGCCTTTTTGTTGGTTAGAATTATGAATCCAAAAGAATATGGGGTCTTAAGTGTTCTTTTGGGGATTGCTTATGTTTTGGCAAATATTTTAGATTTTGGAGTATCTGCTAGTATTTATTCATACTTGCCCACCATTATTGAGGATAGAAAAAAAGCCTTTTCCTTTTTAAAAACAACCTTTACCTTTCAAACCTTTTTCTCTTTAATTATCATTACTTTACTTTTTATTTTTTTTCCCGCTCTTGATAAATCTTTTTTCAAAACCCAAGCTCCTTTTTGGGAGTTGTCTTTGACCACTTTTTCTGTCCTTTTTCTTATCTGGCAAAATTATGCCTTAAACTCACTTTTGGCCACCAAAAAAATTTTTTTAGCCAACTTTTTTTTGAATTTAAGTAATGTTTTAAAAACAATTCTTATTCTTTTTCTTTTTTATCTTAAATTGATAAATATTGCCTCAATTATTTTTGTTTTTGGTATTTTTGGCCCCTCAATTTTCTTTCTTTTTCTTTTTTTTGAAAAAAAACATGTTTTTTATCATATCCTAAAAGCCCCGGTTAAAAAAGAAGAATTTAAAAGCCAGTATACTTTGACTTATTTTTTTGCCTCACAGTTTTTCAATTTAGGAACAAGAATGGATCTTTTTCTTTTATCCTTTTATTTCCCCAAAACCGATGCGGTTGGTTTTTATGGTCTTTCGACCAAAATTATTCTTACCCTTTTTGCTGCGGTCACCAGCATCACTCAAGTTTTATCACCTGACTTTGCTAAAGTTCAAAAAAGGCAAGATTTAAAACCGCTTCTAAAAAAAAGTTTTCTCTATTTACTTTTACCCACTTTTTTGTTCTTTATCCTTTTTTTAACCCCCAACCAAATTTTTTTTCTTGCCTTCACCGAAAAATTTGCTAAAACGGCTGATATTACCAAAAATTTAGCTTTAGCTTATATTCTTTATCCTCTAGCCAATATCCCGCTTTTATATCTTTTGTACACGGTAAAAAAACCATCCTTTGTTTTAATTGGTAACCTTATCTTTTTTTTAATAACCAGTTTCAGCTGTTATTTTTTAATTCCCCAAAAAGGAGTCTTTGGCCCACCAGTGGCTATTTTTTTTGCCATTTTGATTTCCTCTTTTTATCTAACTATCAAAAGCATTCAGTTAAAGCTTAAAGATTGAATTTTTTTAAAGTCGTTTTTGATATTCTTCTAAAGTGATTTGTCGAAAGTTTTTCTCTTTTATCAATTGATAATTATTTTTAAAACAACTTTTATAGTCAACCCCATAAATTTCTGCTGTGTATGGAATCACATAAATTTTTTTCGTCTTTAAAAAAATACTCCGATCGTAGCAATTTTTTAAAGAGTTAATTTTAATTTTTGGGTAGTAATAAATTAAGGGATCAGAAGATGATGGTATCATATAAACTTCTTTGACTTTATTTTTTTTTAAATAAAAACTTAAACTTTTCCAATCTTCCCGATGAAATGAAGGGATAAAAAGATATAAAAGCGACCAAAACAAAAACCCAAAAGCCAGCATCATATAAATCTTATCCGACTTATACGACTTGTCCACCAATAACAAACACATCAAGGGAATAAGATAAATAAACCGGAAATACTGCAAAAGCGGTGTAAAAAATGAAATAAAAAATCCTAAAAAAATGGGAAAAATAAAAAAATAAAATAAAACAATTTTTGACTTTAAATTTTTAAACAAAAAATAAAAAACAAAAAAAGAAAAAGAAAAAGCGGTAAACCAATAAAAGATTTTTGGATAAAAACTGACTCGTCCAATTGAGAATTTGATTGGTATTAATAATAAATTTTTGATATTGGCTTTTCCCAAAACTAACGACCAATTTTTAACCTCGGCAAGGGATATTTTTGAATTTACCCATTGTTGATAGAGGAGGGGAGAAATGATTAAAAAAGAAAGTAGTAAGAAGAAAGTAGTAATGAGAAAGTATTTATATTGGTTTTTAAAAAGAAAATAAAATAAAATTGCTAACATAAAAAAAATCGAACCATAAAATGTGAAGAACGATAATATAAGAAACAAATTCATTAATAAAAAATTATTTTCAAAAACTAAGTTTTGAGTTTTGCCCTCCGAATCGGAGGGTGAGTTTTGAGTTTGTAAATTTTTTTGTAATTTAATAAAAAAATAGAAACTTACTATTACAAAAAAATTTACCATCATATACATCCTCGCCTCTTGTGAGTAATAGATAATCAATGGATTAAACAGAAAAAAGACGGTGGCCCAAAAACCAAGTTTTTTATTTTTCAATAAGCTGCCAATTTTATAAACCACAAAACCCGAAAGTATGGAAAAAATTATTGAAGGAAAGCGAAGACTGATTTCTGAATAGCCAAAAATATCGGTCCAAAATTTTAAAAAAAGATAATAGAGTGGGGGATGAAAGTCAAAAGGAGAAAATTTTTTTACGATTGATAAAAAATCAAATGTTTTAACTACCCTTGCTGTCACTCCCTCATCCAACCAAAGTGATTGATTTGATGAAATTAAACGAAGTAAAAATGAAAAAAGAAAAAGAAGAATTAATTTTACCCCCATAAAAATTTTTTAAATATTTTATCCCTTAATACTTTCTATTTTCTATTTTCTAATTTCTACTTACTACTCTCTTGAGCGGGATACGGGAGTCGAACCCGTCTCTCCACCTTGGAAGGGTGGCATTAAACCGCTTAACTAATCCCGCAATATTTTATAATTATAACAAATGAAAAAAATTTTCTTTTTAATATTTTTTGCCTGGTTTTTGTTTTATATTTTTACCCCACCATTTCAAACACCTGATGAAGAAGGGCATTATGAAAATGTCTTTTGGTTTTCTCATTTAGTGTATCCTCAAGTTGAAAAAAAAGGTGAAAAAAATTATCATTTTGTTGATCAATTTATTCCTTTTTTTAATTTTAAAAACAAACCTTTTTCTTTTAAAAAAATTTTTTCTTCTCCATTGATTAAAAAAACCAGTAAAGACATTGATATTAAAAAACTTACCCCAAAAAATCTTCAAGCTTATCATTCCCCTTTATATCCAATAATTGGGACTATTTTTTTTAAACTTGCTGAAATTGTAAATTTTAATTTAATCTCTCAATTTTATTTTACCCGTCTTTTACCAGCTTTTTTTTATTTTTTAATGGTTTTTATTTCCTATAAGATTTTAAAAATAATTTTTAAACAAGAAAAAGAAATTATTTCTGTACTTTTATTTTTTTCATTAAATCCCCAAATTCTTCGTGCTGGAATTTCTATTAATCCTGATATTGCGATTAGTTTTTTTTCATATTTATTTTTATATTTTCTTCTTATATTTTTAAATCAAAAACTAACCTTAAAAAAAATTTTAATTTTATCTTTTACTGCCGGCTTATCTACTTTATCAAAATTTTCTGGAATTTTTAATACCCTAGTTTTTATTGCTTATCTTTTTTTTCATAAAAAAACAAAAAATAAATTATTAAATTTTTTCATGTTTTTTATGATATTTTTTATTATTCTTCTTCCTTGGATTTTAATCAACTTAAAAATTAACAAAACCCCAATTGTTAGTGAAGCCTTTATCACCGCCGAATATAGAAACTTAAAACCATTATCATTAGTCCCAGCAATTTTTTTTGGATTTTTTGAACTAAGACATACACTGATGCATTATGCTGGATTTTTAGGAGCTACCAACGAAGTTTCTCCTCAAAAAATATTTTTTGTTTTTTATCCAACATTTCTAACTATTCTTTTCTTTTTGGGAGTGATAAAAGTTTTTAATAGGGAAAACAAAATAAAAATTTTATTAATATATCTTTTTTCTTTAATATTATTTCTTTCAATTTTGGGAATTTATTTTAAAATATTAGGCGTTTCTTGGGATTTACAAGGACGATATTTTATACCCGGATTTCTGGTTTTTACAATTTTTGTTTCCTTTGGTTTTGGCCGATATTCAAATTTTTTAAAATATTTTTCAATTATTCATTTTCTTTATGCTTTTATCTTACTAATGCTTCCCAATTTTTGGGGAATAGCTTTTTGATATAATTCTTTCTGTACGCATTAATTTTTCAAAATTTCTTTATGCAAAAATTTTACTCTTTAAATTTTAAATACGATCGTATATTATTTTTAAAGACTAAAAATTTTTAATTTCTTAATATCTCTTATTACTTTTTTTCTCATCCAATCATTGGGTAAAAATTCATCTGGCAAAAATGGATCTTTAAAATAAACTGAAAATATCTCTTGTTTAATTTTCTTTAAAAGTGTTACACGATCGTGTTTTCTTTTTAAAGACTTAAATTTTAATAATTTTTTATAAATTTCTTTATATTTTTAATTAATTTCATCCAATGGCCAAATTTCTTTAGCAAATTCTTTTAAATTACCTACATAAAAATTATTTGTCTCTAAAATTAAAACTTTTTTATCGAGGTGATTAATTTTTAAAAATTCTTTCAATTCGTTTAAAAAACCATAAGGAGAAATCCAAACAGATTTTTGTAGTAATCCGAAACCTAATTCTTTTAATTTTAATCTAAATCTATCTCTTACTTTTCTTGTCTCTTCAGAAATGTCATAAATTACTACACGAAAAAATCCATCCCATTCTTTTTTTGATTCAATCAAAATTGGGAATCTCTTTTTAACCTTTCTCAATCCTTTTAAAGTTAGTCTAATATAATTTTTTCCATTTATCTTTGTTTTTTTTATATCTTGAGTTTTTAATTTGCGCCAAATTGAATGATAAATATTTGTTTTTTGAAAACCCAAGGGAACAAAACCATATGTCTGTTGATAAAAACTGCTTAAAAGACCAAAAGGATCTCTAAATTCATTTATAAAATCAATAAAACCTCCTAAACCTAAGAGTAACCAATCACTTGCTGAAATTTTTTTTCCCATTTTATTTAAAATTTAAATACGATCGGATTATTTTTTTAAATTAATAAAAAAAATTAAAAAAGTCTATAGTTTATAGTCAACAATTTTATAATTTTAGGTTGTTAAAAAAATGAGTTTATAATTAAACAAACCTTAACTTCTTCTAAATTTATCAGAATAACTCTTTAAAAAAAATGATACGATCGTATAAAAAATTTAAAGAAGACAAATTATTTTTTAATAATTACCAGGAGATTATTTAAGCCGAATTCAAAATAATGGTGAATAATTTTTAAATGAAGTTTTTTATTTTTAGGAATTAAAGATAACAAATCTTCTTTTGTAAAATAATTTTTATGCTCAGCAATTTCACGCGGACTAACTAATTTTAATTTAAACGATAAAAATTCTAATATGTTTTTCGCTTTCGGTGTTGGCGTGGTTAAAATAATTTTTCCTCCCGGCTTTAAAACTCTTAAAGCTTCTTTAAAAATGTTGTCTGGATTTTCTATATGTTCCAAAAATGCAAAAGCTACAATGTAATCAACACTTAAAGAGGGGAGAGGAATTTTGTTTATAAGCAGCAGATCTAAAATTAAAATATTACCTCCTTTAACAAATTTGTCAATTAACTTTTTATTTATAAGAGGATCGATGCCAATATATTTTTTAAAAATTACTTTATTTTTTTCAGCAAAAAAATAAAAGGGAATGTTTGGGCCACAACCTAAATCAAGTAAAACTAATGGTTTATTTTTTTTAATATATTTGATTGCTTGATTAAAACGAAATCGGCGTAAAAATGGCTCAAAAAATTCTTCTTCAAAAATTTTCATTTTTCAAAAAGATTAAATCTTATAATTTCAAAAAATGTTTTTATCCCATCAATCCAATTAATTTTTTTGCCCTCCTTATAGGTCCGACCAAAATAAGAAATTCCCACCTCATAAATTTTAATATTTTTTATTTTTGCAATTTTGGCAGTAATTTCTGGCTCAAAACCAAAGCGTTTACTTTTTAATTTTTTGGCAATTTTTCTTATCAAATCTCCTCGAAAAACTTTATAACCCGTTTCCATATCAGTTAAATTAAGATTGGTAAAAAAATTGGAAAAAGTTGTTAACAGAAAGTTGCCTAATGAATGCCAGAAATATAAAACTCGATGGGGGCGATGAGTGATAAAACGTGAACCATAAGCAACATCGGCCTGATATTTAAAAAATGGTTCCAAAAGAATAGGGTAATCATAAGGATCATATTCCAAATCAGCATCTTGAATTAAAACAATATCACCGGTTGAGGATAAAATTCCATCTTTTACCGCAACTCCTTTACCTTCATTTTTCTTTTTAAAAATTGTTTTAATCCTTACTCGTCTTTTCTTTAGTTTTTTTATTTTATTTTCGATTTTTATTTTTGTTTGATCAAAACTTCCATCATCGACGATAATTATCTCTTTTTTCAATCCCAATGAATTAGCTTCCAGCACCTTATTAATTACTGTCTCAATAAATTTCTCCTCATTATAGACCGGGATAATAATTGATAATTTTTTGTATTTCATTTTTTTAAAGAAAGATAAATTCGTTGACTTTCGTCTAATTCACTCCAAGTATTTACCCCAATTCCAACCGAAGAAAAAGGAATTTTTAAACCGACTACCTTTAACCTTTGATCGCTAGCTATCTTAATTAACGAGTTTATATAATATTCTCCCGAGACTTTTGATTTGGGAATTTTTTTTAAGTTGCTTTTTAAAAAATCAAAATCAAAACAATAAAATCCCGCGTTTAATTCTTTAGTATTTTTTTTAATTTTACCGGTTACATCCTTATACTCAACGCTGTCGATAATGTTGTTTTTTTTATCTCTTAAAATATACCCCCAATGAAGCTTTTCGTTATTTTCACTTTTGGTTGTTATTATCGACATCACCGCTTTTTCTTTTCGATGAAGGGCAATTAATTTTTCAATGTCTTCTTCTTTATAAAACATCGTATGATCACCGTAACCGACTAAAACAATTTCTGGTTTTAAATTTTTCTTAATAATTTCCTCAACCGCCACTTTTACAGCATGACCTGTGCCTAAGCGTTTTTTTTGATAAGCATAAAAAACTTTTTTTCTTTTTAAAACTTTTTTTACACTCTCATGAAAAGCACCTATCACAACAAAAATTTTATCAGCCACTTTTTCCAAAAGTTCCACCGAATAAATAATCAGCGGTTTATTCAAAAAAGGTAACGTCACTTTATTGGCGGTTTTTGCCTTAATTCTTGTTCCCTTACCCGCCGCCAAAATTATCCCAATAATCATATTAAAAAATGAAATATTTTTTTTAAGCTATCTTATTTTTAATTTTAAATTGTCATTTTTATTTTTTAATTATTTTTCCCACCCATTTGGGTGTTTTTGATACCACGCAATCAACGACTTTACCGAATCTTCAATTGTCCTTTTTGGCTGCCAACCTAAAACTTTTTTTGCTTTTTCAATTGAAGCATAAATTCTAGCATATTCACCGGCTCGTGTTTTACCAAAAATGCGCTCAATTTTTTTGCCGGTAATTTTTTCCACTTGTTCCACAATTTGTAAAACTGAATTGCCAGCGCCGGTTCCTAAATTTATAATTTCAAAAATATTATTTTTTTCCAAAAGTTTTTCAACTGCTAAAAGATGAGCTTCATTTAAATCAACAACGTTTATATAATCACGAATTGGTGTCTTATCTGGGGTATCAACCTTAGGACAAGTAAGATAAAACTTTTCAATTCCCAAAGCGCCTCTTACTGCATTTTGAACCAAAAGGACCGATGGTTTTTTTGAATCACCAATTTCCCCATCATCCAACGCCCCACAAACATTAAAATAGCGAAGGATAAAGTAATTTAATCCCAAAAGTTTTCCATACCAATCAATTATTTTTTCAACCATTCGTTTTGACTCCCCATATGGGTTGATAGGATTGGTGGAGTGATTTTCATCCACCGGTGTGTATTGGGCCTCACCATAAACGGCGCAGGTTGAAGAAAAAACAATTTTTTTGACATTAAACTTAATCATTGTATTTAGTAAATTCAGCGAACCGCAAACATTATTGGAAAAATATTTTTGCGGATTTTTCATCGATTCATCAACCATACAAGACGCCGCATAATGAACAACGGCCACAATATCTTTTTCTTTTTCAAAAATATCATCCAAATTATTTTTTAAATCTCTTTCATAAAAAGAAAAATTTGAGTACTTATTTTTTAAAATATCAATCGGTTGACGATACCCGGTTTGAAAATTATCCACTCCCACAATCGCATATCCATTTTTTAAAAATAAATCGGTCGCCACCGACCCAATATATCCCGCACACCCTGTGATTAGTATTTTAATCATACCTCTATTTTAGCAAATTAATTTAATTAACCTAATTGACCTAATTAATCTAATTCATAAAAAATTATTTTTTAGGTCAATTAGATCAATTAGAATAATTAGAAATTTTTTTGTTTTAATCTGTGTACCGGGTGCCAATGGAATCTACCTTCGGCCAAATATATTCCACCAAAAACCAAAATTGAACCAATTAAATAATAAATTGATGGAAACTCATTCAATAACGGCATGGCAATTAATACGGCGGCAATTGGATCAATATAGGTAAAAAGCCCAACTTCTTGAGCATCTATTTTTGATAAGCCATAATAATACAAAAAATAGGCTGCCGCTGATGAAAGAAATACTCCATAAATTATCCCTACCCACCCAGCCAAATTTAAATCAAAAAACGACCAACTTACCAACTCTTTTGGTACAAATAATAAAAATAAAATACTTGATGACAAAAAGGAAAAAGCAGTGACAAAATAGGGATTAACTTTTTTTAATAAATCTTTACCAATAATGGTTGAAAAAACTGATCCAAAAGTTGCCAA
>Ga0068705_10001798_pt1 | contig 10776 bp, 9 predicted proteins | sample YNPMSTMetaG_FD_65631 | JGI IMG/M metagenome (GOLD analysis project Ga0068705, IMG submission 65631) | Anoxygenic and chlorotrophic microbial mat microbial communities from Yellowstone National Park, USA - YNP MS-T MetaG | ecosystem: Environmental > Aquatic > Thermal springs > Hot (42-90C) >... | reverse complement strand
GGCGAAACGAAACGGGCTAGTCCCTCTCCCTGGTCAAGGGACGACTGTACAAAATGTGTACAGTTTTGTATAGTTTAGGCCAGGCCTGGCGTTTCGACCGCATAAATAGATTAAGATAGTAATCAGTTCTATGCCCAAGTACTATCAGCTTATACCAGCAATGATACAATTAGCAAAACTTGCTTTAGCTTATGCTAATGAAGAAAAAAAGCCCAATATATCATGCAACTTTCTTACAATACGTGTAGAATATGATGCAGACGATATGCTTATACATATTTATAATAGCTACGACTATAAAGACATTCTGAAGAGTTTTGGTTTTGTTTTTAATGGTAGAGCTTGGGTTGGTACACCCGAACTCCTATCTAAGCTACCGCAAGAAGTCATAGAACGCATGTTTCTTTCTACAAGAAAGGACGACCTTATTCACTTAGCAGAACACATGGTACAGTACATCCAGCTAGTCAAGTAATTGGGTTTCGAGATACACGTAAACCATGTACACCATAGGAAAGATTTACAGCCCTGAGCAGAAGGTGCTAACCCTAGATGTCCATGACATTTTTAGTCTATTCACTATACTAAACTCACACGAAGATATAGACTTAGGCCTAAAATCTTGGCTCTATAATGAACCTAAATACTATGCTACTAAAGTCGATAGACACCTATTAGAAGTAGCAGTAAGTAAAGTAGTGGATAACCTAAACTTAACTTTAGAAACAGCTTTGTACGAAAAAAGTTATCATAGTAAAACTATTAATATAGAGGGTTACCAGTCAGTAGAAAAGATTATTATAACAGTACAAACTCAAAACCAGCTATATGTAATAGATAACGGGGTGCCTGGCGTATTGACAGTGTTTGCTCGATACTATATACACAAAAGCTCGCAAGACAGCATAGAAGAGCTTCGCAACTTAGCTAAGGTGATAGGCTGGGCAAGTGGAATGCATACAGTACTTGCCGCCTTACTAATAGACACCATAAAAGTGGAGCGCTACCCATCAATAGCGGACAATAACGAGATCATTCAACTACTAAGCCCATTACTTGACCTTATAGAATATATTGTGCAGTTAAGTAAAGACGACAAGATGAATCAGCTAAACGAAGCTTTTAGAAATATAGAAGGCCTCTATCAAGAGTACGCAGAAGTAATTAAAAAATACAAAGAATTTGAAAACAAACTCTCGCAATTGAAACAATACGCCACAGGGCTATCTACAACTCTTGGAGTAGAAAAGTTTGATTATATCGGCACTACACAAAAAGTCAAAATGTATAGTGTCAATCAAAAGTACTTTGATGATAAAGCGCTTGCACAAGAAATGCCCGATGTGTATAATAAATACCTGAGAGAAAGAATTTATAAAGTGATAAGAGTGTTCTAGCTTATAGAATTGTAGAAAATAGTTTATTCATATTATGTATATTTATAGGTGCTCCAGCTCCCACCTATACTTTTGGGGTCATTCTGTCCTACAGGTGTTTGTGGTTATCCATCAGGACAAGATTTCGTTATCTCCACTAAACCTGAAGAGCTAACTAACTACTTGCCATCTAACTGGAATGACATTATATTTTATCGTACGTTGCATTATGTAAACAAAGGTGTTCATGTAATATTATACAAAGACATTACTACCTTACTTGACCCAGAGACGCCCAAACCGCTACTTTTTATTATAAACAACGAGACGCCAGCTATTTCAGAGATAAACATCCTCTTATCCCAACTTTACCTTATAGATACCTTCCTATTCTTTAACACTAATCATCTAACGTATGTTGACATTAATCTTTATTCCCCGACGGAACCTATGCTTAGGAAGTTCGCTTGTATGTTCTACGGCAACATGTATATGCCTGCTATCAATAATACTATATGGAATGTAGGTGATTACATTATGAGTTTAGCTAAACTTCATAACGAGCTTATGTACTTTTGCCCACTGAATGATAAAGTGCGTGGTAACGTTGTGGGACATTATTCTAACTCTACGCTTAACTTAATGCGTGATAATCATTTCAATGTTCCATTCCGTAATATGCTCATAGGACCTATGCTGCTATCCGGGGATCTATTTGCTATTGTGTATGCACATATTATAATCAAAAGAGTAACAAAAGGATTTCTAAGACGATACTTGTTTAGAGAAAATAACGAAGACTTATGGGTAGAAGTGGAGACTGACTTAAAAAATATGTTGTCCATGTTAGAGTCAGTTCCATGCGGGCCTGTAATTATAAACGTGTTAGTCAATGATTCACGACTAAATCGCCGTAACTCTCACATCTTGAATGTAGAGATACAGTACTCTAACGCCGGGACATTCTCGTCGTTTGCTTCCGGGCCTCATGCGGGACCTGGCGGCCTCACAATACCGCCCATCGGCGGGTATATGGGTACTATAAATGTACAAGTTAGTATGCCCTAAATAATATATTGGTAATAATGATAATACCTTAGATAATCATCAGGTCTTGGTGTATTTGATGTATTAGATACTAATCGTTTAGTGCGCATAATCTTATACCAGCTAAATAAGTAATACCTACTATCGTGCCCCTGCCTGTGCCTACCCCAGCCTAATAAACCACCACCAGCAAAGAAACTCATCGATTCTCCTAATGATATGATGCGTACATCTAAATCCCTATTTGCATCCAATTTAATAGCGTTCATACTATCCCTTTGAAAGAGTACTAGATTGCAACTCCGATTTCCATTGTCATGTCGAACTACGGGGTATTCCACAGCCTCGTCATCGTAATTCATGACGTATACCTTCATGCTATCGTCGCCCAATAACCTATTCCATTGGCTTTCTAAGTAAAAAAGTATGTTGTAATCAACAGGTAAAAGTATGTTTCTTGTGACAGTGTCCATACGTATAATGTTTGCCCCACCTTCTGTATTACGTAGCACTTTTGTGGACTGGACTTTAGCATTAGCTATGTAGTATCTGTTTAGGTAACTATATAATATTTCTACCGTTGTGGGCTGGCCTATTTGTGTTATCGTACGATAGTACATGTAAGGGGTCAACGGCTTATATATTTCTCTTCCATACTTGATTTGACTTACATTAGCAGTGAAGAACAGCGAGGTTACATATGGGAAGTCCTTAGGTTGGTTGTTATATACCACTATCTCGCCGTTCCTGTTGATGCTTAGAGGGTACATATTATGAACCATTGTAAACGGAGTTGAAGTTGATGCGGTATTTCCTACTGCAGGTTCTAATAACCCCATATCGTCGGTTATTAACTCACTCGGGTTGCTAACATCTGCATACACTTTTTCAAATAAGTATATATCCCTATCTGTCCATCCACTAATCTTGACATTAGCTAAGTTAACAATCGCATATTCTGAATTTACATCGTTATCGTAGTTAATAACAAAATACCTATCCTGAACCGCCAAGTAGGGCACAGAGTTGCAGTTGCATATTACATCAGAAATAGAATTCGTGTACCTTACAGGTTCTGTGCTTACACGCCTGTGATAACTCCGTAAAAGTCCATTCCTGCCCTGAGAGATTAATTTTGTGGGGCGTACTGCGTAGTCTATTATATCCTCAGGGTTGTAATTCCTTATAATAACATCTTCAATGCCATAATCTATAGTATTATCTATAACAATAAATTTAATCAAAACGCAATAGTTTTGCGCTATACTGAAATTGTCCGATATATTGATACTAACTATTGTATTACCTAAAGAAGATATAATGTTTAAGTTAACAGATGTTATATCATTTGTAGAAACATTAGTATTAGTACAGGCTATACTACGTGATACTATAATACAAGTTCTGAAAACATAGGTTGTCCGATTGGTTTGGGAAGGGTCTGTAGCTGTCGTCAATGTATAACTTAATAAACACCCCACAGGAGCGCTATTATTTATATTGTACTCAACTTGTATACGGCTTATACCTAAGACTACATCTCTTGGATTTATGACTTGATAAGTGTAATTCATCTATATCACTTCTTAAGTTTAGCCATTAGGTTATTAAATACTTCTATTGTCCTGCGTATCCAGCCTAAAAAGAAGACTTGAAACTGTGATCTTCGCATTGTAATATCAGTATAGTAAGCTATGCGCTCTCTGAGCAGTTCGTACATCAGTTTTTGTGGGTCTTGCTGTTGTATTGCCCTCATGGTTACAGGGCCTAGTACGCCATCGGTTGTGATGTTTAGTGCACGTTGTACTGTGAGGACGGAGCGTGTGATACCCGCATTGACCCCAAAGTCGAATAAGTACTCGCCAACGGGGTAGGGCATCTCGTTAGCTTTGAGACGCTTCCAGTAGTTCTCATGATAAAACTCTTGTACTAAATTCTCTGGTACTGGTTTTTTCTGGTCTATCAGCCTCCATCCCGCCCAGTTCGGGTGCGCACGTCTGGAAATACCCTTGTAAGTCTCACCTCCAGGATCATTAGGATGGTTTACATAACCACCCTCGTACTCCATTACTATCTTATAAATATCCAAGAAACGCTTATCCATAACTAAATATACAAAATTAATCTGTGTTTTCAAGTCAATATAAACCCTTAGATTTAATCTTGCCATATAAGGCCAAGTTCATACCGAGAATTTAACAATAAATATGCAATAATTTATAACACGACAAATAATAAGGTGCAAAAATATCGCAAAACATATTTTTCGACTTAATTAAAATTTATGAACAAAGTAGAACTATCTGCTATCGCACAAGACCTTTTTCTAATAAACGACTTACAGTACAAGCACTCTTTCGGGAAAAATTCCAAACTGAATGGTGAAATGAATATCTACCTTTACAAGACTGCGTTGGAAGGAGAGAGAGTCAGCTTATTTCTATTAGATGTCTCCGGGACAACGATTGTAGTACCTGCATCAAAAGAGTGGGACGAGATTGAACTAGATGGTTTGTACAAAATAAAATGTATAGAGTGCGAGGGGAAGTTTATATTCAAAGATCATAATCACACACAAACTATTAAATCAGCATCCGTAAAATCCATCTATGAAGTTAATAGTAACGAATGGGAGATAGAATACAGTATTTTAGACAACAAAATACGACGATTTGATATATTAAATCAAACAACAAAGCAAGATGACGATAGCTTGGCTAAAGAAGCCTTAAGTATTATATTCAACAATGAGGCCGAGATACTAGCTGAAAAAGTTCCAACAACGCATATACTATTAGAAAACGCTAAGGCAAAGTTGGCATACCTCGAGCATACTACCGATAAAACAACTGAACTGGGCTATATAAATATAAATGAAAATAAAATTAGTATAGATGTAGAGGACAAAGGAAAGAATTATTACGTTATAGATTTATTAAAGCTTGATCATTGCTTTTTATATCAGCAATACATAATGCTATTCTATATCAAAAGCTATTTTGATGTCCGTATATATACTGATGTTAGACTAGTTCAATACGATGGTAAGAAATATTTAGTCTTCATAAATCAAAACGACGATATGATAATAGACATGACTTTTACAGAAGTTATAGATGTTCTAGTTAGAGAAGATAATAAAGATAGTAGCGATAAAATGATCTTTGAAGAAAATGACTTTTCTGAAGATACACTAATATCTAACGTAGAAGAAGAAAATAATGTCACTAATTGAAACTCAGGTAAATACCTTAATAGAGAGCACACTGAATGCTAATAGAAACATTAGCGATTGGGACAATGCTAGTAATAATAGCTATAACATGTGGCATAGTATTGGTATGGCACTACATGCTAACTTCATAAGCACACACTTAACTCTTATGATGTCGGTATGTGGATGCGCATATACGCCGACTGTACAACCACCTTCTAATGCGGTACAAATGAAAAGTGCTATTCAAGACGCATTACGGGATGTTGATATTAGGTCTGCTAATAAATACTTAGGAGCACAAAAACTAATAGAATATATTTACGAAAAGTATATAGAAATCATAAATACCTTCACAGGTGCCAATGCAAGTGGGACACCAGTAACCATAGATATAACATTATATCATGTCAGAGTAAAACCGTTACTTCTACTAAATGTTGTTAACTTTATCAATAGTATTAGCAACGACTACTTTAATACAGGTAACGATTTATTTAGTAAAGTCGTGGATTTCAATAAAGATTTAGCTAATTTGTTATATGACGCTAGTGTGCATTTTATTATGTCATCTGATGGTACATGTACTATAGGTAGTAATCCTCCTACGACTTTGCCGTATAGTGGTCCCGTTTATAGCTAATTCAGGCTCCCGTAATTGGACTTGGGTTAGTATTCAGACTCTGTTTTATTTGTTCTAGCTGCTCAGCTATGCTTTGTAGCACATCATTCTGTGCTTTTAACACTCTCACCATTTGTATATTATTGGACTGAATCGCCTCGTTTATTATTGTCTGATTATGTGCTTGAGCTTGTCGCTGGGCTTCGGCTTGATTCTGCTGGTTACTTATTGCTTGAGTCAACCGTGTTTGTTGTTCTTCTGTTTTTTTCTGCTCTTCTGGACTAACTTGCTGAGTTGTTTGTTGAGCAGGTAATGGTTGCATTGGTGGTAGCGGTGGTGGTGACTGTACGTTTACGTGTTGCACTAATTTACTTCCCCTAGAAGTAGGTCTTTCAGTTAGTCGTATTTCAGTGGCGTTATTAACGCGAAAATCACGAGCCAAGTTTCTTGCCCCGCCATCTACTAGACTGACTCTTACGCCTCTATTCAATTTGTCACGTGCCTCATCTAGTTTTTTATCGTCGGGAGATCCCATTTTCGCGATGATACTATCAATTGTTTCTCTTCTTTTATCTTCCACGAATGAGAATCCTTTGCCTTGTATTTGAGGCAGAATAGCTTTTGTAAGTATTTTATACCCGCCGTATCCTGCAAGGCCTAGAAGGCCGACACCAAGCGCTATGCCCAACGGGTTAGCGAGCATGCCAAGCATACGGCCACCCCCCATGAAGGTACTCAATGTGCCACCAATCCCTTGACTACCAGCCAATCCAGCCAGTCCCTTGGTAGCAACGGCAGCCCCTGCCCGCCTCCCAAGCGTAGACTTAGCCTTGCTAGCTAAATACCCTGCCATGCGTGACCGGATTCCACTCTTCCTCACCTGCCTACGTTCTGGTTGCGCTGGTGCACCACTACCAAATGATGGAACCGATGGCGCTTGTTTGCTTACTTGTGTTTTAGCAGGCGACTTTTGTTTTTGTTTCGGTGTGGCGCTTGGTGTAGGAGGCGGAGCCCCACTTGCTGCGTTTGGAATATTTTGAACACTGGGCGTGGTCGGCGCCATAGACGAAGGCGTAACTGGGAAAATCTTCGTAGCTGGCGATTGCTTAGGCGGCACTTGACTAACAGCCTGTTGTGTAGCCTTGCTACCACCATCACCTGTTGCGCCACTTGTAGCGACGCTACTGCCTGAACTCACATCAGTACCCTTTCGGCTTTTACTTTTGCTATCTACAGTATCAGAAATTAATTCTACCATCTTACTAATCTCTTTTTCTTGTTTGTCTATTACACTCAATAGTTGGGCTAATTCTTCAGGAGGTGTTGTGCTACGATTTATATCTTTATTCACGCAATTAATTACATCACAAATCTTATCTAGTAATTCAGCTCTTATTTCCTTTTTAGCTTTGCTGGGGTCATATTGTTGAACACCGGCCTGTAATCGTTCTTGGGCTTTCGTGATATTATTTTGAACGACTTCAGTTACAGTGGAAGCTATCAATGGGAGTGCAGCAGATAAATTCTGGGGCAAGCTGCGCGTTATTGCATTTGCAAGTTTGTTCGCGAAATCTTGAATTTCAGATGAGGGTGTTTCGGCAGTCGGCTGAGTTTCTTTTTGAGGTTCGCCTACCGACTCACCAGAAGGCTGCGTTTGTGATAGTTGCATCACTGCTCGCCGCCAGCTAGTAGACTTGGATAAAAGCGGACTTGATTGTTTAGGACTAACATTGGATGGAATTGATATTTGTTCGGGCAATTCAGTAGTCTCGTCGGGTTGAATACTTGAGGGTATATTTGGGAGAGCGCTGCCTGATACAACCGAACTCTGTCCGGTGACATAAGATGTGGAGTCAATTCCTGATTTACTTGGTGGTGCAAAAAACGCTGTGTTATACTCGTTACGCATGTTTCGCATGCCCACCAGCCCTTGGTAAGAACGGTACTTTAGATATAACTCCACAAACCTTCGAATAGCCCCTTCGTCTCTTAACCCTGTAGCGCGGCTAATAGTATCTTTATGCCTTTCTAAAGCGTCCCTTTCTTTATCATTTAGCTTATCGACTCCCTTTAGTAACAAATTATTGTACTGTATGACTGCATCATTTAAGTTTGGTTGAGTTAATAATTTGTTAACATTGTTATCATCATCATCATATTTCGGGTTATTGGTAGTCTTCTTTAAAAGCTTTTGCAGTTCTTTAAAAGCCAGTCCCCTTTCGTAGTCTAGCCTATAATCTGTTTGTGTTTTAGAACTAAATGACGACCACGCTTCTTCGGATTCAAATGCACTGGGGATTCTTGATTCATAGTAATCTCTGAATCCTGACTTTTTGTATCCTGTCCCAAAGAACCGACCTGTTCGTAGGTAGGTCTGTTTGAACCCGAATTCACCCATGCTGACTAATAGCCGACCTAAAGGATGACTCTTGATAGCACTGTAAAACGGTGATATAAGACCACCTGCTAACCCCGCTATACTACGCCCTAACTGCCTATTAGCCTCTCTGACATCCTGTTTATACTTTTGGTAAGTTTCGCTATCCTTGAATAAAAACCTACCAGCCTCATACTTCATTCTTTCTATCTTAACAGCCCTTTTTACACTAGATGTGTAACTTAGTTTTACCAACAATCTAAATCCTATCACACTTACAACATTAAAGAACCCAGCCATGACATTTGTAAGATGTTCTGAGACTTTCATTGCTATAGGAGTTGGCTTACCACCGGCTGGGTCAGCACATAGCATCTGTACTTCATACATACTATCTAATGTTATACTTTCTACACCAGCAGAATTTACGGCTTTAATCATGTCATCACTATTGGCAATAATGTTTTCTATATTAGGTACCAAGACGTTACTTAAGTATTCTTCAATACTAATAACACTATTTTTTTTCTTCTCATTTATTGTTAATTGGCAGTTATTTATGTTTTGACTATATAGTACATCTACAGGGTTTGATCTACTATCTTTACTTTTTATAGTTTTCCACATCTCTTGAGCACCTTTACCTAGTAAACTAGCCATTTGATGTAGCTGTAAGTTTATACGTCTATTATAAAGAATTTGTACTGCTTTATTAACCTCGATAAAGATTGAAGTATTTTTGAGAACAAGAATAAGTTTCCTCAATGTCTCGCTCATCAGAGCGCCTAATGCTTCTACATTTCTACCATGAAAGGTTACGTTGAGTTGCTGAGATAATTCTATAACTCTATTTACCAAATCATCAGTTTGCTTAGGGTCTTGTAGCAAATGCAGGAAATAAATCCCCTCTAATATGTAATATTTGCATAAGTTCTCGCCTCTTGGTAGTACATTCTGTGGACTTAATGCTGGTAGCCTAATATCAGCCATTTATAAATATACCAAATATACAACATATGTATACATTTAGTAAATTTGTAATTGGTGAGAAAAAAAATAGATTTTGACTCACTTTTGAACTCTGCTTTTACTTTACCAGAGGACGTCAGACACTATGTGATTAAGCTGACGAAGCTTAGGGAAGCTACAATTGATGATAGTTATAACCCAGAGGAAGTATTGTTAGAATATCAAAGAACTGGCGATGAAGATTTACTATTTTCGTTGATATTATATAATCTGCCGATGGCTGTAATACTAGTTAAACGATACTCGGGTTATATAGATACACATCAAGTGAGTGATATGCTTTCAGTCGCACTAAGCGCTATAATACGTTGTGCCAAAAAGTACGACATTTCTATAGGCACTAAATTTAGTTCTTATCTTGTAATAAATATGAAGGGTGAGATACTAAAATATCTAGACGAAGCTAAACCAGTTAAGTATACATATTATTACTATACACAAAAAACACAAAATAACGACTTGGAATCGTTAGACAGGGAATACTACGATATAGATCAAGATTTATTTGACATACCTAAGTTTATTACTAATGACGATATAAAGAACATTTTGTCAGAAAAAGACATCGGGGACAATTTATTAGAGAACTATGTTTACGAAGAAACGGATGGCATGCTGAACCAAAGTATAGAAGATTATAGAAACATGAGTTACAGAATATTAGTTTCAGAAGAGTTGCTCAAATGTATCGATAGTATATCTAATACTAGCGATAACCGAGTTGAAAAGATTATAATAGAAGCTATTAGGCAATCTATCTCCGATAATGTAAAGTACACAGTTGCTCAGCTATGCGATAAATACAATCTGAGCAAAAGGAGTGCATATAGTACTCATAATGAGGTTTTACAGGCGATAGGAGACTGCATGAGGGAGAAGATGAAAGAGAACCCTGAGTTAGAAGAAGGTGTGCGACAAGTCATAGAGCGCTTATGAGTTTCGACTACGCAGCAATCCGTAACATATGTCTAAAAGAGGGAATGCTAATCAAAAGGCAATCAAAAAAGCGGACTGATCAACCGTAAAAGTTGAGCTTCCTGCTTCGTCGCGTGATGGCTTTTTAGGTAGCCCGTAAGGACTACGGTCATCCACCAGAGCACGCTCCACAGGC
>Ga0068705_10001795_pt1 | contig 10785 bp, 12 predicted proteins | sample YNPMSTMetaG_FD_65631 | JGI IMG/M metagenome (GOLD analysis project Ga0068705, IMG submission 65631) | Anoxygenic and chlorotrophic microbial mat microbial communities from Yellowstone National Park, USA - YNP MS-T MetaG | ecosystem: Environmental > Aquatic > Thermal springs > Hot (42-90C) >... | reverse complement strand
TCTCTTCTGAATAAATTCATCTAACCAATTTTTGCTCTCCATGAAAGTCGTTGGATAGATGATATTTATTTCACCATAATTTTCAGAGTAATTTTTTTCGACATACTCAATTGCTTCCTTATAGTAATTGTTTAATTCAGGAAATTTAACTATAGGTGATTTTTTATTCTCTGGAAATCTTAAACGATTATCCTTATCGAAAGTCCATTTTCCAGCGACAGGTGAACCGTCTTCATTCAAAAGTACATTTAATTTTTTCCTTTGTTTAATGTAAAAATCTGTTTGGGAAAATTTTTTCCTATTCGAAAAATATTCTTTCAATTCTTCTTTCTTATTGATAAAGTTTGGTGAAGGATACTCTACTAAGCTAATACCATAATTATCAGCATTTTTCTTAATTCGTTTTTCTAACCAATCATCGATAACTTCAACATAGTGAATTTTCTTAATTCCTGTTTTAGCCAGATGTTGAATTAAAATTCTGACATCAGAAAGTTCACTTTGAGATTCAATGTAATTCACAAAAAAATTCCTTGATTTCAAAAAGTCGAAGTAGAATTTCATCGATGCGCGGTGAAGAACCAATTTTTGCTTATGAAACTTAAATTGCTTGAAAAACAAAAATTCCTCTATTATATAAATTATTCTTTCGTGACCAATTGCAGGATTTACTTCAAACAATTGATGTGGAAATATTAAAACCGCTTCTTTCATTTTTATCTTTTAGTTATTCTAATTGCAGAATGAAAAAATAATTTATTAGACATTTATTTTTCTTGGTAAAACAATTGTTCCTAGTCCATCTCCGCCACCAACTTCACAACCATTACCGTTTATAAATTCATAGACTGTTATTGCTCCAACTGACGCATCTAACATATCTTTTACTCCAGGCAAAAAGTCATTCAAACATAATTCATATTTAACATTTTCTTTCTGAAGCATTTTATAAGATGCTGATGGAAAGACTTCATAAACATATTGAAAATCATTTAAAGCGTTGTAAATAGAAAAACCTAATTTCATCCAGTTTGGAGAATTTTTGATTTTTCTAGTCCATTGTGGACTACCAAGATTGAAGGATTTGATGACTACTTCACATTCACGACCGATTTTCTCTTTGCTATTTTCTATCCATCTATTATTCTTTTTAAGGAAATTTCTTTTCCTGAGATTCTTAATTGGCATTCTTGGTGCATCGATGCCAATTGCAATCAAGTCTCTTTCGTTATTACAAAGTTCATTAAATAGCTTGTAAAATGAATTTGAATGATTTTCTTTAATCCATCCACTTGTCACATATTTTTTATTTTCATCAATAACATAATAGCAGCAACCGCGATTAATCTGCACATCGATACCGGCGAATAATTTTACGGATTCATAAATATTCTGCATTTGCTTAAACCTCAATTTTAACAGAACAAAATTAATATTATGTTTTTCAATTATTGCAGATATGTGATTTGACTGAAATATTTTTGTATCAATTAATTGTTTTATAATTATTGAAAACCTAAGATGTTCTTACTAAAATCCATCAATCAAAAATCTACAATCATTAAATATCTACGCTTTTCTCCTAAAATCCATCAATCAAAAAAATCAATCAATCCTAAATCAAATTATCCCGTGGGGATTTAATTATTGTATAACGAGGAACCCCACACACAATGCAAAAACCCTGTGGAGGTTTAATTATAAAATCTTGTTATTTTTCAATTCTCAAATAATCCCTGTGTGATTCCTATGCGGACTCTACACCTCTGCTTTTAATATTTTTTTCAATTACTGAGACGAAAGAATAATACAAATAGTTATAAAATCTTTAATCTGTGACAGCTTTATTTTCTACATTTGGTTAATTCAAACCTGTTCTAAAAAAATAAAGACTAACTTTTGTTTTTAATCTCGCTTTCAATTTTTATAACCTTATCAAAAATTGATATATTAGTGCGATATGATTACAAAATTTGGATATACTACCATCGGTTATGTTTCAATTATTTCGTTTTTAATTATTGCAATCGGAATTTTTTTAACAAATCCTTATGCAAAATATTTTTTAATCACATTAGGATTTTTACTTTTGGCTTTTACACTAAACTTCTTCCGTGACCCTGAAAGAAAAAACCCAAATGGAAATAATCTTGTAATCTCCCCCGCTGACGGAAAAATCATATCTATCATTCAAACATTTGATTCTGAATATTTACAATCCGAATGTAATCGTATTGCCATTTTTATGTCTCCACTCGATGTTCATATTAATCGTATTCCCATCTCCGGCATTGTTGAGTATTTGAAATATTATCCAGGAAAATATCTTGTTGCATTTGAAGAAAAATCTTCTGAGAACAATGAAAGAATGTCAACAGGAATTGCATCTCAGTTTGGTAAAATTCGCTTTACTCAAATAGCTGGCTTTATAGCAAGAAGAATTGTGAATGAATTGAAGGAAGGGCAGGAAGTAATAGCAGGTCAACGATTTGGAATGATTAAATTTGGAAGTCGAGTAGATGTTTATATCCCTATTAGTGCAAAAATCAAGGTCGCGGAAAATCAAAAAGTTTATGCAGGCGAAACAATTTTAGCAGAATTTGAAGAAGCAAAATGAAACTTAGAGTTACAAAATCTTTAATTCCAAATCTCTTCACAATAATGAATATGTTTTGTGGATTTCTTTCCGTGATAAATTCATCGGAAGGAAATTTCTACTATGCATCTGTCCTAATTATTTTAGCAGGAATTTTTGATGCCTTCGATGGACTTGCTGCTCGAATTACTAAATCAACAAGTGAATTTGGAGTTGAACTTGATTCTCTTTCAGACTTAATTTCATTTGGAATTGCACCTGCTTTTTTACTTTACAAAATAAAGCTTTATGTATTTCTCGAAATTGGAGTATTGATTTCAGCATTTTACTTAATTATGGCAGCGCTTCGCCTTGCAAGATTCAATGTTCAATCAGTTAGATTTGATAAAACTCATTTTGATGGTTTACCAAGCCCAATTGGTGCAATGACCGTCGCTTCATTCGTTCTGACATTTTATGATATTTCAATTGGACAATTTGTTGGCAAATCAGGTTTCTATTTTGTTTTTATCGCAATAATTATTGGTTTCCTGATGGTCAGTAAAGTTAGATATGAGACTTTCCCAAAATTAAGCAGAGAAGGTTTGAGAGAAAAACTTCCATTAGTTCTATTTTTGATTTTCGCTATCTTCACATCAATAATTTCTGAAGGGAAAGCAATAGTTTTTGTATTAATAATTTATGTTTTATTTGGATTTATTAGGTCTGCTCTTAAATCAACAGTAAATTATTTCAAAGAAAGTTTTTCAAAGTAGGAAATGTTTAAAGCAAAAATTTTCGTTAAAAGAAGAAGAACAATTTTAGACCCACAGGGAAAAGCCGTTGAACTCGGAATTAAATCTCTTGGATTTCAGAATGTAAGCAATGTTCGAGTTGATAAATTCATCGAACTTGAAATAAAAGAAGAAGATGAATCGAAAGCAAAAGAAGAAGTTGATAAAATCTGTGATGCACTACTTGCCAATCCACATCTTGAAGATTATTCTTTTGAATTAGAAAAGTTATGAAATTTGGTGTCGTCATTTTTCCCGGTTCTAATTGCGACTACGATTCTTATTATCTCTTAAAAAAAGTTTTGAATGTAGAAACTGAATTTCTTTTTCATAAAGAGAGTTCTCTCAATAATTGTGATGTGATTATTCTTCCTGGTGGATTTTCTTACGGTGATTATCTAAGATGCGGTGCGATTGCAAGATTTTCTCCTATTATGAAAGAGATAATCAAATTCGCCAAAAGTGGTGGAATTGTTATTGGAATTTGTAATGGATTTCAGATTTTGTGTGAGAGTGAACTTTTACCTGGAGTTCTTTCAAAAAATAATTCCTTGAAGTTTCAATGTTTTGACCAGACATTAAAAGTCGTAAATAACAAAACTCGTTTCACAAATCTTTATCATGAAAATGAAATTATAACTTTTCCAATTGCTCATGGTGAAGGAAATTTTATCATTGACGAAGATGGACTAAAAGAGCTTTACGATAACAATCAGATTGTTTTGAAATACTGCGACGAATATGGTAATATTACTGAGAAATCTAATCCCAATGGTTCAGTTGATAACATAGCTGGGATTTGTAATAAGGAAGGAAATGTTTTTGGATTGATGCCCCATCCCGAAAGATGTGGTGAATCAATTCTTCAAAATACTGATGGTATCAAAATATTTAAATCAATCTTAAATAATTAAAGGAGATTAAAAATGTTTGGAAATATCGGAACAGGTGAAATAATTCTAATCTTGCTTGTTGTCTTAATTCTTTTTGGCGCCAAAAAGATACCTGAACTTGCTCAAGGACTCGGCAAAGGGATTCGCGAATTCAAAAAAGCAATGAGAGATGTTGAAGAAGAAATAAAACAAGAACCTGATAAGATTGAACCGAAAAAAGAAAAATCAGATGAGAAGAACTAATCGAGTTGTGGATTTTTGAAAGTGAGCATTCAGGCTAAAGTTCAACATTATCTTGAGAACATAAACAATTTTAATCATCTCAATGCTTTTCTTCAGGTTTTTGAAGAAGAAGTATTACAAAGAGCTTCTGAACTTGACCAGAAATTTTCTTCTGGTGAAAATTTAGGAAAACTCGCCGGATTAGTTTTCGCTGTTAAAGACAATATCGCAATTAAAGGAAAGAAACTCACCTGCGGCTCCAGAATTTTAGAAAACTTTGTGTCGATTTATAATTCAACTGTTATTGAAAAAATTTTGAAAGAAGATGGAATTATAATAGGCAAAACTAATTTAGATGAATTTGCAATGGGCTCTTCAAATGAGAACTCTGCCTTCGGCCCCGTTAAAAATCCTTATGATGAGACTCGAGTTCCCGGCGGTTCAAGTGGTGGTTCCGCAGTAGCAGTTGCTAAGAAAATGTGTGATGTCGCTCTCGGTTCAGATACAGGTGGTTCAATTCGTCAACCGGCTGCGTTTTGTGGTGTATTTGGATTAAAACCTACTTACGGACGAGTTTCAAGATATGGACTTGTTGCTTTTGCATCGTCGTTTGATTGTATCGGACCAATTACAAAAGACACAGAGACAATCGCAAAAGTTATGGAAGTTATTTCTGGTTATGATGTAAAAGACAGCACAAGTTCAAATTTACCCATTCCAAATTTTTCTGAATTAATTTCACGAACGCCTGAGAAAATTATCATAGGTTTACCAATCGAATTTTTTAAGGAAGGATTGGATGAAGAAATCAAATCAAAAATTTTTGAGTGTATAGATTTTCTCAAATCAAATTCTTTTGAGTGTGTAGAAATTTCTCTTCCACATCTTGAATATTCAATTGCTGATTATTATTTGCTCACAACTGCAGAAGCTTCTTCAAATCTTTCGAGATACGATGGAGTGAAGTATGGAAGTCGAATTAGTGAACCACTTTCATTAAAAGATATGTATACCCTAACAAGAGATGAATATTTTGGAACAGAAGTAAAAAGACGAATAATGTTAGGTACATTTGTTCTATCTGCCGGCTATTACGAAGCTTATTATAGAAAAGCTCAGAAAGTTAGACGATTAATTCAAAATGATTTTCTTCAAGCATTTCAAAAAGTTGATTTAATAATTTCACCAACAACTCCAACTACTGCATTTAAACTCGGCGAGAAGGTTGATGACCCACTTTCAATGTATTTGAGCGATATCTTTACTACTTCAGCAAATCTCGCTGGCATTCCTGCTATGAATGTTCCAATTGGATTTGATTCAAAAAATTTACCCATTGGAATGCAATTGATGGCTAATCACTTTAGAGAAGATTTAATATTACAGGTTTCTCATTTCATCGAAAAAAATTTCATCCAGAAAAAATATAGGGATTGAATTATGAGCATTCTAGTTAACAAAAAATCAAAAGTTCTTGTTCAGGGAATTACTGGAAGTGAAGGTTCTTTCCACACAACTCAAATGATTGAATACGGGACAAATATTGTAGCTGGTGTAGTTCCCGGAAAAGGTGGAATGACTTTCAATGGTGTCCCGATTTTTAACACTGTTGAAGAAGCTGTAAAGAAAACTGGTGCTGATACTTCTGTGATTTTTGTTCCGCCACAATTTGCACCCGATGCAATTTTAGAGGCCGCATTTGCTGGAATTAAAGTTATCGTTTGCATTACCGAAGGCATTCCAGCAAAAGATATGGTAAAAGTTTACGATGTAATAAAAGATATGAATGTTAGATTGATTGGACCTAATTGTCCTGGAGTAATTTCACCTGGCGAATGTAAAGTTGGAATTATGCCCGGCTTTATTCACAAGAAAGGAAAAGTTGGAATTGTTTCGAGAAGTGGAACTCTAACTTATGAAGCAGTTAAACAATTAACCGACCTTGGAATAGGTCAGTCAACCTGTGTTGGAATTGGTGGTGACCCGGTAATTGGTTCCAGCTTTATCGACATTATTAAATTGTTCAATGAAGATAAAAACACTGAAGCAATTGTAATTATTGGTGAAATTGGAGGAACCGCTGAAGAAGACGCCGCATTCTACATTAAAAAATTTGTTAAGAAACCAGTAATTGGATTTATCGCAGGAAGAACTGCACCGCCAGGAAGAAGAATGGGACACGCCGGCGCAATCATTTCTGGTGGAAAAGGAACCGCCTTTGAGAAAATGGAAGCAATGCGAAATGCAGGCATTACCGTTGTGGAAAGCCCCGCCGAAATTGGAATAACTGTGAAAAAGGTTCTTGAAAAAATTAAATCAAAAAAGCAAAGTATTTCTAAAATCAAAAAATTATCTACGAAAAAGTCAACTAAGCGAATTCAAAAAGTAAAATCAAAAACAAAAAAGTGAGGAGTAAAAATTGGAAAGAACACTGGCTATACTTAAGCCCGATTGCGTTCAAAAAAATTTAATTGGAAAAGTAATTGAAAAAATTGAATCTGCGGGATTTAAAATTATTGGAATGAAAATGATTCGTCTTTCGAAAGAAAGTGCCCGCGGTTTTTATGAAGTTCACAAAGAAAGACCTTTCTTTAATGATTTAATTGAATATATGACTTCCGGATTCTGTGTCCCAATGGTTCTGGAAAAAGAAAATGCAGTTGAAGATTTCAGAAAATTAATTGGAGCTACAGACCCAGCAAAAGCTGAAGAAGGAACAATTAGGAAACTTTATGCAACAAATGTTCAGGAAAATATAGTTCACGGAAGTGACTCTCCTGAAAATGCAATAAAAGAAATCAATCATTTCTTCTCGAGGGATGAACTCTTAGGATAAAAAATGAAACGCTGGCAGAAAATTTCATCGAAAGTTCTACATAAAAATAAATACTGGACATATTGTCTCGATACATTTGATTTAGGAAATGGAAAAGTCAACGAATATCATTATGTTCATACTGAAGGTTCGACAATGATTATTCCTAAGTTGAATGATAAATTCATATTAGTTGAGCAATATCGCTATCTGAATGAGATGTTCAGTATTGAGTTCCCATGCGGTTCAATTGAAGATGGTCTCGATGAAATTACAAATGCCAGAAAAGAACTTGAAGAAGAGACCAATTTTACATCAGACAACTTAATTAAAATCGGGTTCTTCTCACCTTATAATGGTGTAGCTGATGAAATATGCTCTGTTTTTTTCACTGAAAATCTTCAAAAAAAGATTTCAACTCCTGATGAAACAGAAGAATTTTTAATTCACTTTTTGAGCGAAGAAGAAATTGACGCCTTGATTAAAGAAAACAAAATCTGGGATGGAATGACAATATCTGCTTGGACATTATTTAAATTCTGGAAATCAGAATGAGAAAATTAGCTTTAATCTTTTTAATTATTTTTTTATCAGCAAGCTTTATTCAATCAAAAGTTCGTTTAGGTAATGATAAATTAATCAAGGAATATTTTTATTTAATCGAAAGCAAAAATATCGGAGTAATTGCAAATCACTCAAGTGTTTTAGAAAATGGCGAACATTTAATTGATTATCTCTTTAAAACAAAAAAAGTTAAAATCATTTCTGCTTTCGGACCTGAGCATGGTTTCAGAGGAGATGCGCCTGCCGGCGAAAAGATTGAAACTTCAATTGATGAAAGAACTGGAATTAAAGTTTATTCACTTTACGGAATAACAAATAAACCAACTTCAGAAATGCTTAAAGGAATTGATGTTTTGATATTTGATATTCAGGATGTTGGTGCAAGATTTTACACTTACATTTCAACTCTTTATCTGTGTTTGGAATCAGCAGCCGAAAATAAGATTCAGTTCATTATGTGTGATAGACCAAATCCAATTGGCGGCGATAAAGTTGATGGTCCTATTTTAAAACAGGAATTCAAATCATTTGTTGGTATTGCTCCAATTCCTGTTCAACACGGAATGACAATTGGTGAACTTGCTCTTTACTTTAACGATTTAATTGAAAGTGAAAAAAATATTCGAGCTGATTTAATTGTTCTTCAAATGGAAAACTGGAAAAGGAATCAACTCTTTGATAAAACTGAACTAAATTGGATTAAACCTTCGCCAAACATTGTAAAGCTCGAAACTGCTTTAGTTTATCCCGGAACTTGCCTGTTTGAAGCAACAAATATTTCAGAAGGTAGAGGAACTCACTCACCTTTTTTGCAAATTGGTGCACCCTTTATAAATAATCATGAATTAATAGAAGAATTAAAAAAATTAAATTTTAATTCTGTTGATATTCAAACCGTTCAGTTTGTTCCGGTTGATATTCCGGGAATGAGTATCAATCCAAAGTTTGAAAATCAGACCTGCAACGGAATTTTAATAAAGGTTAAAGACCCTGAAAATTTTTATCCAGTTCAGTTTGGACTTGCGCTTGTTTCAACGCTAAGAAAACTTTATCCTGATGATTTTAAAATAAACACAAAAAGAATGAACTTGCTCATTGGTGATGATAATATCACAGTGCTATTAAACTCTGGAACTGACTTCCAAATCATTGTTAATCTTTACCAAAATGAATTAAATCAATTCAAACAAATTAGAAACAAATATCTTTTATACAATTAGAGAGGAAATATGAAAAAGCTAATTTTATTTTTCGTTCTCATTTCTTTCATAGTCTTTGGATGTAAGAAAGAAGAGAAAAAAGTTGAAGCTCCTGAAAAAGCTACCGTTCTTGATACAACTAATATTAAACCGATAGAGGTTCAGGAGAATGTTTTCCTTAAATATGATTTAAAGAAAAACTCTGTATTAAAATTTAAACTGACAAATTACAGTAAAAACACACAGATACTTATGTTAGATTCAACAATCACTGGTTACTTTGAGCAAACAGTCGATTACTACTTTAAAGTCAATGTGAAGAACAAAGAGGAAAACGGAAATCTTGACATTGATTTTTTGTGTGAAAGAATTAAAGCAACAGGTTCTTCAAGTGCTGGTGAAAAACTTCAATTCGATTCAGAAAACCCGCCCACTGACAGCGTTCAAATACAAATCACAAAAAACTTTGATTTACTTGTCAATGCCGATTTTTCAGTAAGACTTTCACCAAACGGTGAAGTTCTAGACATTTATCGTTTTGACTCAATTATTGATAAACTTCTTAAAGATGCTCAAAGAAAACCATCCCTTGAAGAAAGGGAAGCAATCAAAAGTGATGTCAAACTCGGATTACTAAGACCAATTATTCAACAAATTTTCCGTGAGTTCCCTGATAAAAGTGTGAATGTCGATACAACTTGGGAACAGACTTATCCACTTCAACTTTCTGTCTTTGAAATTCAAAACACAGCGAAGTATAAAGTTTCTAAATTTTTTGAATCAAATGGAAATAAACTCGTAGAAATACTTGGCACATTAAGCATTGCATCTACTGGCAAAACTGAACATACAGAAGGGAACATCACTTATAAATTTGCAAAACCCAAAGCGACTGGTTATGGGAAAATTTTCTATGATATTGATAAGAAATGTGTTCGAAATTCAATGACCGATGTAACTTTTGAGTTAACCGTCAATATGACGCAAAAAGGAGACCCAAAAGTTTATAAGAAAACTGATAAAATTCAAACAAAGAATTCTCTTTTATTACTCAATTAAATAGATTCTTTGAAGAATAGTATCTCAATTCATCATTAAGGACAAGGCATAACTTGTCCTTTTTTATTTTAATCTCCTTTACAAGTAAAAGAGTTTCGTAGCAATCATTCTTTATCACAATTTTGGGATATTGAATTTTGAGTTTCGAATATCGAGAGAAACTTAATGATGTAATTTATAGAATAGCTCCAAAATTTTTAATTGATGTTGGATTATTTTTAATCGGTCTTCTCGATACGCTTCGCTACTCGAACACCGATTCAAATCCGGTTTTCGAGTAGTCCTGAGCGAAGCGAAGGACATATCGAGAAAACCATTGCAATTATCTCACAATTATTCAAAAATATTTTGGACTAAAGTCTTAGAATTTATGGGAGTGATTTTTTTCTTGCCCCGACTTGAAAGTTAGGGCAATTCGTTGACTTCAATCTAAAAAAATCTTCTAAATAAAATTATATCTCTGCGAGAGAATTCTTCTAATTGATGTTGTCTAAAAAGTAATTTTTTATGTCGAACTTAAACTGTCTAAGTGTGATTTTGATTAAAATTGTCAGTCTTCGACACGCTCAGACTGACAATTTTATCTTTTTGGACAACCCCTAGACTTTGGATTAAAATAGATTCGTTAATCTTTAATATCTGAAGGCAATTTTATTTTTATTCA
>Ga0068705_10001794_pt1 | contig 10790 bp, 6 predicted proteins | sample YNPMSTMetaG_FD_65631 | JGI IMG/M metagenome (GOLD analysis project Ga0068705, IMG submission 65631) | Anoxygenic and chlorotrophic microbial mat microbial communities from Yellowstone National Park, USA - YNP MS-T MetaG | ecosystem: Environmental > Aquatic > Thermal springs > Hot (42-90C) >... | reverse complement strand
GGGCAATGGAAGTGAGGTTTACCTCCAATTGGAGCCTGGCGTTTCGGTCTTCGTTCGAGCGGAGCGTGCTCCTTCGGCCATTTCGGACTGGCCATATTTCCGCTCTGCCGGTGACCCGATTATCCTCGCTGGGACGTGGTCGGTCGAATTCATTGAAGGTGGCCCTGAACTGCCCAACCCATATCGAATCGAAAAACTCGGCTCATGGACCGAGGCGCCCGACTCAAAGGCACAAGCCTTTGCCGGAACCGCACGGTACACGTTGGAGTTTTCCGCTCCGGCAGTCACGGCAGAAGAATGGTTATTGGACCTGGGCGATGTCCGCGAAAGTGCCCGTGTACGGCTTAACGGCAAAGAAGTGGGTACGCTCATCGCCCTACCGTTCCGTATACGAGTGGGAGAGCACCTCACAAAAGGCGTAAATCGGCTAGAAGTGGAGGTGACGAACTTGTCCGCCAACCGCATCCGGGACCTGGAACTGAGGAAAGTAAACTGGAAGATCATGAAGGATATCAATATTGTGAACGTCAACTATCGGCCGCTGGATGCCACGCGGTGGCCGATCGAAGAGTCCGGCCTTTTGGGACCCGTGCGACTAGTCCCATTAGCGCGGTTCGAGTTGCAAGACTCGGGTTCAGATTAATACCACAATTGGAAGCAGATGTTTGAGAAGGGAAGCCCTCCGAGAGTAGATTCTATCTTGAAAGATGAAGGGGACACGGCTTCCGGACGATCTCTCGTCTTCAATGCCTTCTGTCAGTCATTCGACCTTCATGCTAGGCCGAAGGCATTCATTCCAGTGCCCTGGAGAGGATTCGAACCTCCAAGGGGTTGCCCCCACATGGTCCTGAGCCATGCGCGTCTGCCAGTTCCGCCACCAGGGCAATTAAACCTCATGTCAGGTTTTCGGTGCTCAACTTAGCCAACACGACAACATCGCCAAATCGAATGTCAGCCGCACCGGAATTCACTCGTTCTCGGATTCAAGATGGGTTGTCGTTTCTTTCGCCTTTTCCGACAATCGCAATTAACAACTCTATTGTACACGGTGTCGGAAGATTCGGGAAGTCAACCTGGAGTCGTGACCCACAAGTCTGTCAGGTAAGGTGTGAGTTTGTCCCATTGAAAGTCATAAGTCTCTTTGGACGCCAGTCACAGGTGGTCAAATAAGATCATGGCGGTGAGGGATCCCAGAAAACAACGAGAGTTTGCGGTATGGGTCGTCCGCAACCTGCGAGAGCGGGGGTATATCGCATACTGGGCGGGTGGGTGCGTTCGTGACCAGTTGCTGGGACGGGTGCCCAAGGATTACGACGTCGCAACCAATGCTACCCCCGATGAGGTGCGCAAAGTCTTCGGATTTAAGCGAACGCTTGCGGTTGGGGCCGCATTTGGGGTCATCACTGTCAACGGACCTGCTGGAGCAGGACAGATCGAAGTCGCAACGTTCCGTACAGACAGCGCCTATCGCGATGGGAGACATCCTGAGAGTGTTTCATTCTCCTCCCCCAAAGAAGATGCGTTACGTCGAGACTTCACAATCAACGGTCTCTTTTATGACCCCATTGAGGATCGGGTTGTTGACTACGTGGGCGGCGTCCAGGACATCGAGCGCCGTTTGGTCAGGGCCATCGGTGATCCTCGGCAGCGATTCGAGGAAGATAAGTTGAGGATGTTGCGGGCAATCCGGTTCGTGGCTGAGCTAGAGTTCAATCTTGATGTTGCTACCTATGATGCGATTCGCGAGATGGCTCCTCAGATCACACAAGTCAGTCGAGAACGGATTTTGATGGAGCTTGAGCGGCTGCTTACCGCGCCCGGACGCAGGGAAGGCGTCCGCCTCCTGCGGGAATCTGGACTGTGGCATGTGATTGTGCCGGAAATCGACCCGCAGGACGAAGCTGCGGAACACCAATGGATGACGAATCTCCAGATTTTTGACCGTATCAAGGAGCCGACATTTCCGTTGTCATTCGCCGTTTTGGCACGGGGCTTGATTGAACCTGCGAAGATCACGTCATTGTGCCGACAACTCCGGATGGCCAATCAACAAATCGATAAAATTCAGTGGCTTCTTGAAAACGAGAAGTCCCTCGATGACGCCCAGGCCAGGCCATGGTCTGAAATCCAACCGATCCTTGTTTCCCCGCATATTGAGGACCTTTTGAAATTCGTCGAGGCCCGCTTGGAGGTGGAAAATCGCCCATTACAATCTGTGACATGGTGCCGCGAGCGATTGCGTTGGCCAAGGGAACAATTAAATCCGCCGCCGTTGATTCGCGGTGACGATTTGCTAGCAACGGGTGTGGTTCAAGGGCCGATGTACCGTGAGATCCTCGAACAGGTTCGCAAGGCACAGTTGGACGGCGTGGTGACAAACCGTGAGGAAGCCCTAAAATATGGCTTGGAGATCGTCAAGCAGCAGCTTTCAACGGAGAGTGAACCGCAGCCGGCCAACCAGCCGTCGAATGGGACGGAGATTGTTCAGCGTATGAATATCAGGAGACAGAGTCGTGGCAGAGAAGAAGATGGATCGTCGTGATCAGCGCCGATTGGAGGTCTTGCGTGCGAAACTCCGCGACTTGCAGAAACGACTGGCGGGGGCCAAGAAGCAACCGGATGATCCCCGCGAGATCCACCAATTGGAGGAGGAAGTAAAGGCCGTCCAGGCCGAGATTGAGCGAATAACAGGGAAGCGAGATGGGCATTAGCACGTCGTGAACCACAGAATAAGCCTAAGAACTGGTTGCATCAACGATGGCTCGTTGCAAGGGATCAATGCCAAAATGATGGCGGACGAGACGAATGCTTGATGCAAGTTGCGACTCAATAATTCGGCTGAATATTAACTGCAGACGGCAAAAAGTGCAGAAGGTGTCCGGGGTAAGACAGGTCTGTATCCGAGTGTTTCGGCTGGGGTAAAAAGAGACGCATTGGGAATGGAGTTAGGCTGATTCCAGATACTGCGGTGGTATAGGTTTCATTAGGGTGTTCCTTTCTTAGGTTTGGCAACAAGGCAGAGCGATGCACAGCAAAGCGAGCGAATTCGTCAAGATCCCCTCGTTGCGTTCTGTTTCGGAATTGCAAGATCGAATTGCCGCTTTAGGGTATGAGCTTCCGCTAGACGATCGGATTCTTTCGGCGAATGACGGGTTGCCTCTCGCCCAATCTTTGGACGTCGGGGGTTTTCGGATTGGTAACCGATGGTGCGTTCACCCGATGGAAGGTTGGGATGGCACTGCCGATGGACGGCCATCGGTACACACGCTCAGGCGATGGGAACATTTTGGTCAGTCCGGTGCAAAGTTGATCTGGGGCGGTGAGGCGTTTGCCGTTCGCTTCGACGGCCGGGCCAATCCCAACCAGCTCTGTTTTCACCCTGAGAACAGGGATGCCATGCGCGAATTGCTCAGTCGTCTGAAAGCTGCTCACCGCGAATGTTTTGGGGAGCATGCCCTGGAAGACCTGCTCGTGGGGCTGCAATTGACCCATTCCGGACGTTTTTGTCGTCCCCGACGCAAGGACCTACCGGAACCTCTGATCGCCTATCATCATCCGGTGCTGGATCAGAAGTTTGGCATTGATCCGCAGAATGATCAGGTTGTGCTCAAGGACGAAGACATCCCGGCGCTGATTGATGCCTACGTTGAAGCGGCCAAGATGGCGAAGGACATTGGCTTTCAGTTTGTGGATGTGAAAGCATGTCATGGTTATCTGGGGCATGAATTCCTCTCGGCCTTTGACCGTCCCGGGCCATATGGTGGAGACTTGATGGGAAGGTCACGTTTCCTTCGGGAAATCATTGCGGCCATTCGGGCAGAATGTCCGCAACTAATGATCGGTGTCCGCCTTTCGGTTTTTGACTTTCCGCCCTTTCGTCCTGATCCGAATCAGAGCCGAGACGGCAAGCTCGGTCCCGGAATTCCGCATGAGTTCCCGATACCGTATCCAGGGTTTGGGTGCAACCGGCAAGATCCGCTGACAATTGATCTTCGCGAACCCATTCAGCTCTTGAAGCTACTCCTTCGTGAGTACGGTATTGTGATGGTGAACCTGACAGCCGGTTCTCCCTATTACAATCCCCATATTCAGCGGCCTGCTCTCTATCCTCCATCCGACGGCTATCAACCGCCGGAGGATCCTCTGGTTGGATGTTTGCGGCAGATTCATGTTGTGAAGACGATCAAAGCTGCCATCCCTGATCTTGTCGTTGTGGGTACGGCTTACACATATTTTCAGGAGTTCCTTCCGCAAGCGGCACAGGGAGTTGTCCGTGCTGGATGGACAGACTTTGTTGGGATCGGGCGACTGGTCCTGGCTTACTGGGATCTGCCCGCCGATACACTGGCTGGCCGCCCGATGCAGACAAAACGTCTCTGCCGGACATTCAGCGACTGTACGACGGCCCCCCGTAACGGGTTGATCAGTGGCTGTTATCCGCTCGATCCGTATTACAAGGACCTGTCGGAATTTCAGGCCCTTCGTTCGGTGAAATCGGTTATGAGGGCGAAAACAGACATGTCTTCTGGCGGGCCACAGTCGGACTGAAGCTGCACTGGCAACGATCCTTTGTCATTGCGGAAAAACGAGCGGCTATGACGCTGACAAATAGCCCATCTTTGGTAGCCCTCACCGACTTTTGGGTTCGATATCGATGGGTATTTCTCGCAGCTGGCATCGTCTTGTTGTTGGCATTCTGGTTGTTTACACCCAGTATTCCGGCGTCTTTCTACATCAGTGAATTGCTTTCGCCAAATCATCCGGAGCGAAGAAATTGGGAACGGTTGAGGCAAATCTTCGGGGACGACGAGATCATCATTGTCGTTTATCGGGACCCAGATCTGTTCCGGCTGGATGGCGCGGGATTGGCAAGACTGCGTTTCATAACTCAGGAACTCCGCACAATACCGGGAGTTCGTGACGTGTGGGACATCGTGCAACCCCTGGGAGACCTGATTCTTCAGCCAAACCTTCCGGTGTCTCGCAGCGTCCGTGCGTTGTTCCAGGGATACACCCACAATCCGAACGGAAATCTGTGTGCCATCGTCGTTCTGATCGATCCGTCGGCTGATTCAGGTGAAGAGCTTGCCATGACGATCACCCGGGTGCAGGAAGTCGTTGCTAAACGGGCGAACGGATTCATGCTTGGTCCTATTGTTCTCATTCAAGAGACTTTGCAACAAGGTGAGCGGGATTCACGTCAATTGTTGTGGCTAGTTGCCGGGCTGCTGACCCTCGTCATTTTGTTTATCTCCAGGCAAATTCGCTGGGTGATAACGAATCTCATGATCGTTGGTTTCGCGATTCTTGCCACCCAAGCCACCGTGGTTTTGGCAAACGTGTCTTCGGGTTTCACAACGGCACCGCTGTCAGCGATGATAACTGTTGTCGGTGTGGCCACCTTAATGCACATCCAGATCAGGTATCAATCATATCGTGATCTGGGATCCAGTAGAGTGACATCTTTCATCACAACAATTCGGCAGTTGTGCAAACCAATCTCTTTGGCACTGATAACAGACTGTGTGGGCTTCGGGGCCTTGAGTTTTTCCGATATTGAACCGCTACGGGAATTCGCCTTGATGGCCGTTGCCGCAGTCGCGTGGTTAGCCTTTAGCATGATCTTCTTCCTGCCTGCCATGATACTTACGGGTTGCGATAACAGAGTGATGCGACGGGCAAATCACGGCAACGATCTGGGGGTTATTTTTCCGCAATCACGAATGAAGCCGATCTCCCGAGGCTTGCTTAAGATTCTCGTCGTCGGATCACGGTCTCCAATTCCCGTGATCCTGGGAGTTGTTACGCTCATTGTTTTCTCGCTGTCCGGTTATTTACAGCTCGAAGTTGAGACCGATTTCACGCGACATTTTCGCGGAAAGAATCGGCTTGTCACTGCCTATGAATTGGTGGAGCATGAACTGGGCGGCGCTGGTGTTTGGGACATCGCAGTGCCGGCGCCGAAGGAAATCAACCGATCGTACCTGACGGCCATCCTTCATTTGGAAAGACGGCTGCGGCGCGAGGTCATTGTGTTCGACCAACCCGAAGGTCGCAAGGCACTGACCAAGGTTCTCAGTTTGGCCGACGCTGTGGATAGCCTTCGTCAATATCATTTACTGGGAGGTGCCGCACAGGATTTTATGGACATGATCGCCCTGGGGACGATTCAACAGCGCATGCCCGGGCTTTACCGCGCCCTGTATGCGCCCGACCCAGTCGATCCCGATCGCTGGTGGCTGCGGATCATGCTGCGATCACTGGAGCGTCAGAGTGCCCGGTCAAGAAATGACACGATCCAGCAGGTCCGCCGAATCGTCGATGAAGAATGGCCCTCGATTGCAGCCACTTTCCGGACTGATAAGGGCAACGAGATAACGACGAAACAAAACCCTTCGGATATAGCTAATGCCCCTTTTGTCAGTGGTTACTTTGTTCTCTTCGGAATTGTTGCGGAAAGTCTCCTGCAGGCCCAAAATATCACTTTCCTTGTGGCCCTTGTGGGTATGGCTTTCGTTTTCTGGATTGCCTTTTGGGACGCGTGGAGAGTTGCCGCGTTAATGTTTTGCAATGTCCTGCCGATTTTTTCCATTCTCGGGATTCTGGGCTGGTGTCGGATCCACGTCAATCTCGGTGTTGCGATGATGGCCGCTGTTGCCCTGGGACTCTGTGTCGATTCGTCACTTCATTATATAACTACCTACGAGAGATTGTTGCGCACACGAATCGGCCCAACTCGCTCAATACTGCGATGCCAAATGATGATCGGTCCGCCTGTTGTGTATGCGACACTGGCCTTGTCTCTCGGCTTTCTCAGCCTGATTGTAAGTCCGTTGATGCCCACAGTGCTTCTGGGGCTTCTCTTGGGACTCACCATGGTTGCGGGACTCGTCACGAATGTGACGCTCTTACCGTGGCTACTGCTGGTGATGCATCGAAAGAACGGGGGCCGCGTGGGAACCTCGGCTCCCGTAACATCATCAAGAAATACGAACTACCGCGCTGACGAAGAATCACCTGAAGGCGACATCCGGGGCACTGAACCGCGTGGAGGAACATCATGCGGATGACACACATAGGGACGGATGAAGCCGGTTACGGTCCGACGCTTGGTCCACTTGTCATCACGGCAACCGTCTGGCAAAGCCCTGATGACTTACAGCCAAGTGAGTGGTATGAGGCACTTGCCCCATCGGTAACATCCACGTGTAGCGCTCGAATCCGTAAATCAGCCCTCCATGACACGCATCATGGTCGAAACTGTGACGCTGTGATCATTGCGGACTCGAAAAGAATCTATCATTCGGGTCACGGTCTGGGCGATCTCGAACGAACAGCCTTGGCACTTGTTGGGCTAGTCAAACGTGTTCCAAAGGATTGGCGCGAACTTGTTGCGGGCCTCGCTCCTGAGTCGCTCTCAGATCTTGCCGTCATCCCCTGGTTTGCCGATTTCAACCCGGTACTGCCAGTGGAAACGACGTCGGGGCGGATCGAAAGTGCGGTAACCTGTCTAAAAGAAGCCTTGAGCAAGGCCGATCTACGTTGCGTGCAAATCCGTTCCCAATTGGTGACGGCAATGCGATTCAATCGGGAATTGGAACGGTTCTCGTCGAAGGGGGAGCTTTTGTCAAATCTGACTCTTCAACTCGTATCCAATGTCCTTTCGAGCCACCAGAAGGCCGTGCTATGGGCAGACAGGCACGGGGGACGCGCCTACTATGCCAGCGTCTTATATCAGGCCTTTGGGGCGGGGCTTGTTCAAACCGAACATGAATCTCCAGAGGAGAGCGCTTACCGGGTTTGCTGTTCCAATAGGACCTTACGGGCTGTGTTCTTGACGCGGGCCGAGCGGCTTTTGCCGGTCGCGGCGTCATCCATCATTTCAAAATACCTCCGCGAATTGGCGATGCTGGCATTGAATCGCTTTTGGCAAGCGCACTTGCCCAACTTGGCTCCGACCGCCGGTTATCCCGGGGATGCCAGAAGGTTTCTCGCCGAGATTGCTCCCGTCCAAGAGAAACTGGGTATTGCTGAGGATATCATTCGACGGAAGCGATAGATTCCATTTCGAAAACTGTTGGCAGATATCACTGTGACTCTGTAGGATCGAATCGAGTACGAGGTTTAAATCACCCGAGCAGGACGAAATTAACTGCGCAAGCCAGATCGGCCCATTTGTGGCAAATGGAGGACACGCTTGTTGTGCCCGTCTCACCTCATTGGGCGCGATACGGCGCTGGCCTCTGGCCCATTGTGGGTGAAGACTGTTGAGCCGCGCTTCCCGATTCGACCACCTTTGCCCAGGATGAATCTGGCAAGAGAGGCTTGAAGGGATCCTCCTTGAATAATCGCAAGAAATCAACAGCGTTCGTTTTGATCCGATCAAATTGAAACACGGTCCGCGATTGGCTTGTCGGTTGAGCACTTGGGTGATAAAGCTGGAGGGCGAAAATGTCGAGCTGAGGCAATTTGAGAATCAGTTGTGCCCGCTGGAAATTCGCCGCCTCTTGCTGATACCGCGGGAAGGCCTCCAGCCAGATCTCATCTCTGACATTCTGAGGTGTAATGATTCGCATGTAATATCGCCGTTTAAGCGATTCGGCCTGAGCACTGAAAAGGAAGGGCAATGGGCCTTCCGTAATGGCTTTTCCCTGTAACTCCGGCGGCAATGGTGTCTCGACAATTTGTTTTGTTTCGAAACGATACTCATACACGGAGCGACCATCGCACACCCAACGCTCCGGTTGAACAGCCGCCTGCAATTGCCCGTTGACGACCTCCTCGTCAACACGGAACAGACCCTTGTCTGGTGCCGCGTACATGATTCTTCCACGAACAATCCGTTTCGGCTGATTGGGAGGTCCCCATACCGGGTCAAACTCCCATCGGGTGAATTCGCACTCGAACGTCTTGATTCTCGAACTGCGTTCTTCCCAGGCTGCCAGGACCCGATCGAGCTGCTCCTGTTCCGCCGGACTGAGGACGAAAGGTGGGGGGACCACGTTACCAGAACTTTGTGGTGACACAACCAGGCCTTGTGATGGCCCGTTCGATGACACGTTGCCCGATGCAGTCGGTGAACCTGCCTGAGATGAATAGACTGGGTAATTTGGGGATAATTGTCTAGGTCCTTGCTGGTTCTGTGACGGCTGCACTACGGCCTGGGCGATTACAAATTTGTCAAGGCAGCAAGACAGGATAGAATTAAGAAAAAAAATAGCAACAGATAACGCATAAGACCAATGGCGTCTTGATTCGCAGAGCTTTCCCTCGTGCATGTCAAATTCCTCCGTGAAATGATCCTGAAAGCCGCACCGTTTCGCGGGATTTGCCCCTTCGCACTAGGCCCCTGAATCATTTCTGCACACTGTATGGTCCGGTGATTTTTGCCAACCGAGGCAAATGGAAAACCGATTGTCACAACGGGTTTCTGTATTTTAGGAGGACAAGCCGAAAATCACCAAGACCAATACCGTTGTAAACTATTCTGGATGCGTTTCGGCTCTCGGGCGTGACAAAGGTGGCTCTCCGGGTTTTCCTTCCGAGGGCCCCGCTTGTCGGGACCACGGCTTGGAGGGACGCGCTTGTCGCGTCCGCCGCAAAACGTTGGATCATCCATCCTGGTTCCGCGAGCATGACAAGCATGCCCCTCCGAAAGGGCATGACAAGGGGTTGCTCCAGGACGGGTTCGCGGATTGCCCACACCGAAAACAGGAGACCAACTGAGCGACAAGATCCATGTACAAGCTACGTAATGCCGCAATTTGGCTATAATTAAATATATGAAAGAGGGGCCGCCCAGCTGAAGTGCATGGTTTCCTAGAAAATACGAGGCACACGAGGGTGGCGAGGCAAGACCTCCAAAAAGGCTGGAGCGATCATGGCCAGTGACATTGCTTATACACGACCTCTTCCGCCTCCACCTCCCGTCGGTTCAACGCAAGAGGTTGATCCCGAAGAGTTGCTCATTCTTCGCCAGGTGGAGAGGACCCGGCGACGGATCGCCACAGTGGAGTTGACCTGGCGGGTTTTGGTCCTCGCTGTAGGAACACTCGTCTTCGCCATGGTTTCAGCGGTGTTTGACCAGTGGGTTTTTGCACAGGGAATGCCCAATCTGGTCCGTTGGCTGCTGTGGGCCGCGTTTCTCACGGCTTCACTCGTTTGGACGGTCGTGGCAGTGTTGCCGTACTTACTTCGGCGGATCCACCCTGTCTTTGCGGCCTATGTTGTTGAGCAGGCGGTGCCCAATCTCAAGCATGGTCTGATCAGTTTTTTGACTTTGCGCGATACAAAAGGTCAGCTTCAAACCGACCCCATCCGGAAGAACGTTTTTCGGGGATTGGAGACCACCACGGCGAACACAATCGCCAAGGTGCCAGCGGACGCCGTTGTTGATCGTTCGCAGATTATTCGGACCGGGTACGTCCTTGTGGCGTTGATCGCTCTCTTTTGTTTGTATATCGTTTTTTCGCCCAAAGATCCTTTCCGCTCGTTTGCCCGCACCTTATTCCCTTGGAGTCGCCTTGCGCCACCGACCAGAGTCAAAATTGATGACGTGCGGCCCGGAACCACAGGGATCATTGAGGGGGACCCGGTCGTTATCGCGGCGAATGTCCGTGGCCTGAGGGCGGGCGAAGAGGTCAGGGTGATTTTTTCAACTGCCGATGGTCAGGCCGTTAATCAAACAATCCCGATGTCGCGAGAGCGAGAGAATGACGATCGATTTTCGTGTGAACTGAGCCGGAGTTTCCGGCAAGAGACCAGCTATCGGATCTTGGCTGGCGATGCGG
>Ga0068705_10001790_pt1 | contig 10806 bp, 6 predicted proteins | sample YNPMSTMetaG_FD_65631 | JGI IMG/M metagenome (GOLD analysis project Ga0068705, IMG submission 65631) | Anoxygenic and chlorotrophic microbial mat microbial communities from Yellowstone National Park, USA - YNP MS-T MetaG | ecosystem: Environmental > Aquatic > Thermal springs > Hot (42-90C) >... | reverse complement strand
CGATCTGATTTCCGATTGCCAACCTTTTTTCCACGAAAATTCTGGTTGTTCAATTGAATTGTTTGAATATTTTTTCAACTTAGGCAGAAATCGATTTACATTTCGGCAATAATCTTCGTAAGCCTTACCAAATTTTGATTCCAAAAAATTCTCTTCTTCTTTTACTATTTCATAATACTGATAAAAGAAATACAAAAGAGCAACAATCTGTAAATAAGGAAATACTGCGTTCGACATTATTCCAAGTCCGAAATAAATAAGAACATTTCCGATGTAAAGTGGATTTCTAACATAAGCGTAAGGTCCGTTTATCACCAGAAATGTTCCACCAACTCCACCAGTAGTTCGAGTTTCAGAACCAGCCCACGAATTTGCCCAGATACGAATAAATTCTCCAATGCAAACAAAAACAAAACCAATCAACATCGAATAAATGTTTGGATTGGAATACAAAATCATCAAGATTAAAAATGGAAGTGGAGTATAACTCCGATACTTAAAGAAAAATTGTCCTGCTTTCATTTTATGGCTCCAGTAAATATAATTCTCTTCTTTTTAATACGGCAGTGTTTCTCTTTTTAATTCTCTTTTTACTTAAAAGCTTTTCAATTGCAATTTGAACAGATGTGAAATTGTCAAATGGGAAGTAAGAAATTCGATTCAATTCACAGTGTTTTAATAAATGTTTTTTTGCAAAGATGTAATCAACATATTCGATTGGACAACGATCGGAGTGTCCATCACCAATGTAAATTGTAATGTCGTCATCCGATGAGTTATTGATGATGTGATTTCTTTTACAATTTGCACATTTCAAACAAACTGAGTCCGAATGAGGATAAATCATTTCCGCAGTTCCATCATCATTGATGCGAATTGAATTCGAATAAAACTTTATATCAAGATTGTATCTTTTGAGAATTCTATCAATGTAAATATCAAGTCCATCACTGACAATTATCAAATCGAGATTTCGTTCTTTACAGAATCTTGCAAATTCAACAAATGTCTCATCAATTTTCTGTTGGTCGATAAATTCGTAAGCTTTTTCAAGTGTAAGATTTTTGATTGTTCTACATTCAGTGCTCAAGCATTCAATAGAACTAATTTTTCCTTCACGCCATTTCAAAACTGCATCATCACAAATTTGTGGATCCCCAAAATGTCGATAGAATAAGTTTCCAATATCTTTTACTGATATAGTCCCATCGAAATCACAAAAAATTTTTATCTCTGGCTTTTTCATTTTGAATAAATCATTTTTTTGACATCATAAAAATTCGAAGCAAAAATTCTATAAAAGTAAATTCCACTTTCCATTGAACCAGAAGGCACAAATTCAAATTCATAAGTTCCGGGATCGAAAGTATCATTCAAAATTGTTCCAACTTCTTCAAGTCGTGAGTTGTAAAGTTTTATCACGACTTTTGTTTTAATCGGAACCTTAAAAGCTATTTTTGTTGATTGGCTGAATGGATTAGGAGAATTCTGATAAAGATAAAATCCTTCTGGAACTGGATCGGTTTCGACTTCAATTTCTTCGTTCGAGATTTGATTTCCATCTGGATCAATACCAATAATTCGGTACTTCAAATTTTCTGAATCAAGTATTTGATCATCAAATGACATTTGATTGAAAGCAGATTTCTCTTTTGACTGATAGTCAAAAATTCTTTCCCAGTTGTCATTATCCGAAGTTTTTCTATCAAGATAAATTTTTGTGTTTGGTCGTTCGTTGATTAAGTCCCATCTGATTTTTATGTGACCATCTTGATAAGTAGCAGTGAAGTTTTCAATTTTTGGATTCTTGTATTCATTCAAATCAAAAAGCAAAAAGACAATGTTGTTTTTTCCCTGATAATTTGATGCAACGCATTCAATTGGATGATCAAGATTTAGATAAAATTTTGAGATTGGTTCTAATTCATCAGAATTAATTCGAAGACCTTCTGCTTTTAAGATCTCACCTTTTGGAGTGATTGTTTGAATAAATAATGAAACTTTATTTCTCTCATTGTGATGACAGGTCCAGTAAATAAAAAATCCTTTATCATCAAGGTGCATTTCTGGCTTTTGATGAAAATTACATTCCGAATGAATTTTAATTGGATTTTTGAATTTTGGTTTTTCATTCTGACTCAGAATTTGTAAGTAAGCTATCGATGAATTTTCTTTTTCTTCAACAAGAAATAAAACAGCCAAATCGTTACTCGAAAATCGAATTACATCCAGTAATTCCTGATTTCCTTTCATTGAGGAGAGTTCTTTTCCGAAGAGCGAAAATTTCTTTGCTCCTTTTTTTGAAAGTCGTTGAAAGTAAATCTTGTTTTGCTGACCTTTGCTGGTATAAAAAATTAGTGGTTCACTTTTGAAGTCTGTAATAATTTTCTGACCAATGCAATTTTCTTCAGGATTAGAAACAAAAATTCCATATTGTCCAAAAGATTTCTTCCCTAACGAATCAATTCTCTGAACATAAAGTTTTTGCACTTGCAGAATATTTTCAATATAGGAAACATAACAACCGCCACTTTCATCAGAAGCAATATCGGGTTTAATCTCTGAACCGATTAAATTCGTTACAACAATTCCATTCTTCTTCCATAATGGATTTCCAAACAAATCAAGTTTCTGAACATAAATATCTCCATCAGAGTCTGAACGAAAATCTTGCCAGACTAAAAAAATATTTTTTGAATTATCAACTGTAACAGAAATGTTTTTCTGCTTTCCTTTTTCTGTGCAAACAGGAATTCCACTACTATCCCATAAAATACCATTCTCATCTATCAATTGAGAATAAACATCACCTTCACCATCATCTCTGAAATCAACAAAGGAAAGAAAAATCAATCTGTTTGAGACAACTGAAAATTTTAATTCATCCTGAAAAGTTGAAAGCCGTGGAGTAAGATAAAACTCTTTCTGTTCTTTTGGATTGTTTTTTGAAAAAACTTTGCATTTGATTCTTTTATCAAAAAAAGTTGAGTCTTGAAAAAAAACAAAATATTTCGATTCAAGTTTTACAACGGCTAATAAATTAGTTTTATCTTTAGATGAATGAATATTAAAAATTTCTTGTGAATGAATAGCCGAATGAAAAGAAAGAGATAAAATCAAAAGAAAAATTTTTGTAATCCTATCAAGCAACAGTTGCCTCCTCTGTAAATCTCACTGCCACAATTTTCGAAACACCATCTTCTTCCATTGTAACTCCGTATAGTGTTTGAGCTGCTTCCATTGTAAGTTTATTATGTGTAACAATGATGAATTGTGTATTCTCCGAGAATTTATTAATCAATCTGATAAATCTCTGAACATTTGCATCATCAAGAGGAGCGTCAACTTCGTCTAGGATACAGAAGGGGCTAGGTTTGACAAGATAAATTGCAAAAAGTAGAGCCGTAGCTGTTAAAGTTTTTTCTCCTTGTGAAAGTAAATCAATAGAAGTAGGTCTTTTGCCTCTTGGTTTTGCAATAATTTCAATTTTTGCTTCAAGTGGATCTACGCCATCTTCAAGTCTCAAATCTGCTTCATCACCGGGGTCGAAAAGTGTTCTGAATGTTTCAATAAAGTTCTGCCTTATTTTTTCAAAAGTATCGAGGAATTGCTTTTGTGCAGTTTGATTGATTTCTTCAATTACCTGAATTAATTCTTTTTCCGACTCAATCAAATCGTTTCTTTGCTCAGTCAAAAATTCTAATCGTTTTTTCTCTTCTTCATATTCCTGAAATGCAAGAGAGTTAACTGGTCCGAGTGATCGAATTTTATTTTTCAAAAGATGTAATCGTTCTTCAGCTTCAGCAAAGTTGAAAGTTTCAAGATCATCAAATTCTTTGTATTCAGGTTTGTATTGATATTCTTCATTTAATCGGTCAATCAAACTTCTGGATTTCAAGTTACTCTCGTTAATTAACAATTCATTTGAATGGATTTTCTCATTAATTTCATCAAGACTATTTCTCTTCTGATGTAAAATCTTATCATTCTCAGAAATTTTTTGTCGAACAGAATTAAGTTCACCTAAAATGATATTTTGTTCTTCACTCAAAATTTTCTTTCCATCTTCAAGGGTTTTTTCTTGAAGTTCAAGTTCTTGAATTAGATTTTTCAGTTGAACATTTTCTTCATTTATCTTTTCAATTTCCTGCTTGAATTTTTCAATATCCTGTTCGAGTGAATTAATTTCATTACGATTTCGTTCAATTAGATTTGTAAGATTAACTACTTCGCTTTCAAGTCTGGTGAGATTGATTTTTGTTTCATTTGCTTGTGTAAGATTGGAATTGTGAACGACTTCAATCTCTTTGATTTTGTTTGTTTGCTCATTCAGTTCACTTCTTTTTTGATTGATTATAAACTCTCTACTTTCTAATTCCTTATTCAGAGCTTCTAATTGTTGATTAAGTTCGTCATTAATCTTTTTAAAATTCGAAATCTCAAAGTTGATTTTTTCAATTTCTTCTATCGCTTTATTTCTCTCGAACTGAATTTGTGAAAGTTGTTTCTCAATTGTTGCTTCATCATTTCTCAGAAAATTCAAATTGTCCTGATAAGCTTTGATATTAATCGATTTAAGCTCTGAATTTAAATCAGAAAGTTTATCTGTTAGTTGTTCAAGCTTATAAGTTTCTTTAATGTAAATATCATTTAATTCAGAGAGAATTTTCTTTCTGCCAAATGCCGTTTCAGTCGAAGCTTTCTCACCACTTACATCAACAAAGCCAGAAGAACGAATTACATCACCATCAATTGTCACAAAATCGAAGTATGGAAATTTTTCAACAAGTCGTTGAGCTGTTTCAAGTGAATCAACAATGCAAACATTTCCAAGTGTTTGTTTGAAAAATTTTTCCCAGCTTTTAGAATACTCAATTACATCAACAAGCCAGTTGACAAAACCTTTTTCATTTTCAACTTTTCTTCTTGATCTTTTTTGAGAAAACGAATTTAGTTTTTCCCAGAGATTTTGTTTCTTTTCGAATGGATAGTAAAAACTTGCTTGTCCGAGTTGCTTGCTCTTCAAATATTCAATTCCACTTTTCAAGTCTTCTTTAAACTGAAGAAGAATGTAACTCAAATAAATTTTCAGAACACTATCAACTGCAATGCGATATTTTTCTTCAGTTGAACCAGCATCTGCAACTAAAATTCTCTCACCTTTATTCCAGCCTGAATTCAGAACTAATTCTTTTGTGCCTCTTGTAATTCCTTCAAGATTATCAATCAAGTTTTGAATGAAATCGATTTTATTTTTAATTGCATTGAGAACAGATTTAGTTTCTAATTCTTCCTGTTTTAGTTTTGAAATTTGTTGTTCAATTTCAGCTTTTCTATCCTGAGCTTTTGTAAGTTCAATTTCTGCTTCACTTACTTTTGTTTTTGCTTTGTAATGTTCTTGGGTTAGTTCTTCAATAAATTTTGAAAGCTTTTCAATTGTCTTCTCTGTTTTTGAAATTTTATCGTTGAGCGTTTTTATACTTTCGTTATTGCTTTGAATTCGAAGTGATAATTTTTCGTGCTGACTTTTAATTTCGTTGAATTCAGAAAAGAGTTGTTGTAATTCCTTTCTCTTTTCTTCTAATTCTTTGTTTCGTTCTTGAAGATAATTTTCATATTCAATTCTTTTTTCATCAAGATCAGCCAGAAGTTGCTTTGCTTTTTCAATTTCAAAATTGATTTGATTTATTTTTTCTTCTGTTTCTGAAATTGAATTATTCAGAGCTGTGATTTTATTTGTGTTGTCAAGAATACTTTGATTCAATCGAGTGAGATTGTTCTCATTGTTTTTCAATCGCTCTCGATTTCTGATAATATTTTCTTTAACTCTATAGACATCTTCTGTGGTTCTTAAGATTTCTTCCCTTTTCTTCTCAAGTCGTGATTCAATTTCATCGAGTTGTTTGTAAAATAATTGCTGTTGATTTTCAAGTTCGTTTAGTTCTCCTGCTAACTTTTGTTTTTCTTCTTGCAAACTAAAAAGTAATTGTTGAGCTTCATCAGTTTTCTTTTTAAGTCTGACCAGTTCTCTTTCTGCCAAATTAATTTCAAGTTCTTTTAATTCTTGATAGAGTTTATTGAACTGCTCAGCTTTTTTTGATTGTCGTTCCAGTGAATTAACTTTTTTCTGAACTTCAGCATAGATATCGTTAACTCTAACGAGGTCCTGTTTAACAGCATCGAGTTTTCTTAAAGCAGCTTTTCTTCGATGTTTGTATTTGTTCACACCTGCAGCTTCTTCAAACAAAATTCTTCTATCATCAGCTCGATTACTCAAAATGTCTTCAATCATTTTCAACTCAATCACGGAATAAGCATTGGAGCTCATTCCAGTATCCATAAAAAGATTTTGAATGTCTTTTAATCTGCAGGGAGTATTATTAATAAAATATTCACTTTCGCCAGATCTGAATAATCGTCGTGTGATTTTTACTTCAGTGTATTCAATTGGAAGGATGTTTCGATTGTTTTGAATTGTAAGCGATACTTCAGCCATTCCAAGTGGTTTGCGGTTTGATGTACCATTAAAAATCACATTATCCATTTTATCGCTTCGAAGAACACTTGTTCTTTGCTCACCAAGTGCCCAACGAATTGCATCCACTACATTTGTTTTACCACAACCATTTGGACCAACTATGGCTGTCAAACCTGAATTAAATTTTATCTCTACTTTATTTGCAAAAGATTTGAAACCAAAAATTTCTACTTTTGATAGATACATATCTTAACCGAAATACTCCATTAAATAATCAATTGAGCTATAATTAATCTGTAAATATAAAATTAAACTTGCAAGTGTAATAATTAGCAGTGTAAGTCCGACAAAATAGACTTTCGATTTTTTTACCTCAAAGACAATTGATATACCTTTCAATGTGCGAGTAAAAATCCACAAATGAAAGATGATAAGAATGGAATAGATCAACAAATTATATTTTTCCATCGAGAGAATCTTGAATATTACAATTCCGAACGGTAATAGAATTAAAAACGGAATTGCACTCCAGACAACAATCAGAAACGAGTGATTTAAGAATATTTTATTTCGAACAAAAAGATTAAAAAATCTGACCACAAGCGTTAAGATCAAAAACCAGATAAACACAATCAATGTGAAAAGCAAAATTGCTTCAATTGGTCTCCACGCAAGGAAGCTTGAAAATTCAAAGAGTGAGAAAGAATTAAATAGAGAAACGAATCTTTCAAAAGCAATTTTATCTTTCCAATAATAGAATAAACCAGAATAAATCAATCCTGTCGATAGTGCAATGTTGAAAGCAAGAATTACAGAATGAAAGGATGAAATAAACCAGCCATCTCGAATGTCTGAAAAGAAATTGTATGTTTTCAAAACCGCTCTTGAAACATTTTCTCTGAACCGATGCGTGGAATTAATCGAAAGAATTGTGAGTGCCAGCAAAATCAATCCAGCAAATGCGTAAATGATATTTGCTTTTTCAGAATAACTCCCTTGCATTATGATTGGAAGTTTATTATCAGTGAGATAACTTTTCACAACTTGAAATGAAAGCTTTCTTTTATTTCGATATTCGTTGACGAGACCAGTTTTCATTAATGTATTATCGAGCTTACCAGCAATGATCGATTGATAAGGCAAACGATAATCAACAAGTGTATGAACAAAAAACGACGCATTTTTCTCTTTCAATAATTTCAGAACATCAGAAATAAATTTTGCCTGAGCCTGAATTGAGTAAGGATTTGTGTAACCTTCTTCTTCATCAAGTCCATGATTATATCCAAAGGCAGTTATGAACAAAAATTTATCATCAGGAAAATTGTTGATGAAATTTTCAATCTCATCAAATTCTTTGTGGATTAAATTATAACCGACAAAATCAAATTTATCGTGCTGAGTTATTTTCAGATTATTGGTCTCAAAAAATTTCAAGACATTCAGATATGATTGATTTGAATTGTTTAAGAGCCTGGATAAACTCTTTAGTTTATGTTCTTTGAAGACAAAACCGAAGCTCAATCCAGCAAAGCAAGAATAATTTGAGTAATGGTTAAAAACGAATTCTAACTTTTTATTTTCATCACTAACTGGAAATGAACTTTCAGGATAAACTTTACTATCAAGATCGAGAAAAACTAAAATTCCGTTCTTCTCACATTGCATCATCAATTCATCGGAAGGCAACGAATTTTTCACAAAGATTGCGTTCGCATTTAATTCTTTAATGAGATTGATATCTCTTTCATAGTCTTTCAAGTTGAAAAATGAATTTTTAATTCCATTTGATTCAAAGTAAGTTAAACCATTCAAAATCAATGGACGATTGTTTAAGTAAATCTTCCCCTCACGAAATTCAATTCTTCTGAATCCAACTTGAGAGTAAATCTGATCAATTACTTCATTTCCACTCACAAGTTTGACTTCCAGTTTGTAGTTGTAAGGCTTTTGAACATCCCATAGGACTGGATTTTTAATTGACAACTCACCAGAAAGAGTTTTTGATGTGCCTGAGAAATTTAAATCAATCTTCATCGAACCAATTGTCTTTGAAGTAAAATCATCATTTACATTAAAAATTAACTGAAAACTTTTTGATGAGTCAGAAGAAATTTGCTTGGCTGATGAAATTTCTATTTTATAATTGATCTTTCCAGTTGAAAGATTTTTATCCAGTTCTGGAACAAACTTAAAGTTTGTGATTGCAAACGATGGAAAGATTTCCAGATAAACATCTTTGAAAATACCAGATTTTCTTTCAGGAAGTTCTATCTTACTTGCGAGAACATTTACTCTCATTTTTTTGGAGAGAATAAGCTTTACAAAATTTTCACCTTTGTCTCTCACAATATTTGAAGGAATGCGAAATTCATATTCCTCAATTTCTGCTGGATCAAATGGGATTCTCTCATCATTGAAATATATTGCTTCGAGTCCACGAATTCCTTCAAACTTTAAGAAATAGATTGAAGAAGTTCTCGGCTCATTTAATTTGAATTTGTTTACAACAATAATTTTTTCTTCATCAAGCCAGAATGGAACTCTCAGATTTTTAGTTTCATCTTCAGTTTTGTAAATCCAGTTCTTATTCAGCAGAACAATTTTTCTGAACTGGCTCGAAGAATTCTGATTAATTGCAAATTCAAGATTTTCACCAGAAACAAAATTTAATGCGAGTAAAAGAAAAGCAAAGACAAATTTGGACACTTTAATTCCCTCATATTTGAATAAACAGACAAATCTAAATTTTGATTTGATTTTATACAATTTTCCTAAAGCCTGCAACTAAAATTGAGCTGCAAGGATAATTTGATAAAATGAATCAGCTTTCAAGCACGCACCACCGATTAATCCACCGTCAATATCTGGCTGTTTGAATAAATCTCGAGCATTTTCTGGTTTAACACTTCCACCGTAAAGTATTTTTACTCTCTGTGAAATTTCAGAGTCGTACATTTCTGCTAATTTATTTCTCAAGAAAGAATGAACTTCCTGAGCTTGTTCTGGAGTTGCAGTTCTTCCAGTTCCAATCGCCCAGACTGGTTCATATGCGATAACGATATTTTCAAGATCTAATCGAGAAATTCCTGAAAGCCCCCTTGTTAATTGGTCATTTACAACTTCAAATGTTTTGCCTGCTTCTCGTTGTTCAAGAGTTTCACCAAGACAGAAAATTGGTTTCAATTTAAATTCAATTGCTCGTTTAATTTTTTGATTGATGAACTCATCACTCTCGTTGAAATAAGTTCTTCTTTCTGAGTGTCCAAGGATCACATATTCAACACCAAATGATTTCAACATTTTCGCAGAAACTTCACCAGTGTAAGCTCCTTCAACTTCTGAATGCATATTTTGTGCACCGAGTTTAATCGGCGAATTTTTAATTAACTCTCCTGCAAGTTCAATCGATGTAAATGGTGGACAGATCGCAATTTCAACATCGGGGATATTTTCTTTTAATTTTTCTTTCAGCTGAGAAATCAATTCAACTGTTTCCGATTTGTCTTTATACATTTTCCAATTGCCAGCAACAAATTTTTTTCTCATCTTATCTCCTGTTAATTGTCTATTTTTTTCGAAAATTTTTGTAAAATTACGAAACAACTAAACGCTTACAAAGTGAGTTGATTAAATGCAAAATTATAACGGAATTATTTCCTTGCTAATTTTTTGTATTGAGATTGTTCTACTGGGAAATGTTTTATATTTCTCAAAGTCCCGTTACAAGAAATTGATTGTCACAATTCTTTCACTGCTTGCACTTTATCAGTTCTTTGAATTTTTAATCTGTGGACTGAATCTGGATGATGATTTTGTAATCTATCTTGCATTTGTTACGATTTCATTTCTTCCTCCTACTGGACTTTTGTTAATCGCACAAGTGAATAAAATCAATTTGAAAAAATTTCAGGGAGTAATTTTTGCACCAGCCATCTTTTTTTCTCTTTATTACTTTTTAACGATTAAAGAATTCCGGATTCGTGAGTGCAGCGTAATTTATGCTTCATATAACTATCCACTTGGATTTCTTTACGGGCTGTTCTATTACTTACCAATTTTAATTGCACTATTTATCGCTTTCAGAAATCTTATTATTTCAAAAGATAAAATCTTGAAAAAGAACAATTCCATTTTAATTTTTGGATATCTTTCATTTCTAATTCCGATGATTTTAACGCTTGTGATCTATCCTGAATCTGTCAATTTTATCGAGAGTTTGATGTGCAAATTCGCTTTTGTTTTATCACTTACTATTTCTTACTTTGCATTGGAGAATAAAAGAAAGGGCAATAAATGAAATACAATATTCCAGGTTGTTCTCTTTT
>Ga0068705_10001787_pt1 | contig 10809 bp, 10 predicted proteins | sample YNPMSTMetaG_FD_65631 | JGI IMG/M metagenome (GOLD analysis project Ga0068705, IMG submission 65631) | Anoxygenic and chlorotrophic microbial mat microbial communities from Yellowstone National Park, USA - YNP MS-T MetaG | ecosystem: Environmental > Aquatic > Thermal springs > Hot (42-90C) >... | reverse complement strand
TATACAAATTTTTTATTTTTTTTCAACTTAACTAAAGGATAAAACAAATCTTTACTAAAATCTAATACTGGTTTTACACCTAATACTGTTAAAAGAAAATCTTTTGTTTCTATTTGTTCAACTTTTTTAACTTCATAAAACTTGTTTTTGCAAACAAAAACAACTATAGTTCTTAAAATACCTGACAATAAAAACAAGGTTAACAATTTTGACCCTTTAACTAAATCAGGCAGATGTGTTGCTAACCATCCTGAAAACATTGTCCCTAAAAAAATAAAAATCCCGTTTGTAAAATTAAAATATCCGACACAACGTGTCCTTGTTTCTTGAGATGCAACATCAAAAATAAAGTTTACTGTTGACAAGTTAAATCCTGCCCAAACATAACCAGCAAAACTATTGATCAAAATTAAATATAAAAAATTTTTTGAAAAAATCCACAAAATTGGTAACAAACAAATAAGTAACCCTGTAACTTTGATAACTTTAACATTACCGATTTTATCTGCTGTCTTACCCCAAAATGGTAAAAATAATAATCCTGCTAATGCTGTAGATATTGTAACAATCGTATATTCTAAATATGTCATTTTTAATTCTCTTAACATATACACACTGAAAAACGGTGATGAAATAGAAACACCTAAGTTAAATAATGCAACAAAAAATACATATTTGACAAAATTACTTTCTTTGAACCTTTTCAAAAAATCAAAATATGAGAAATTTTTTTCAGATGACACTTTTGTTTCAATATCATCCATTTTACTTATAAAATATCCTGAGATCAACCTTGATAACCCAGATAAAAAAAATAAAATTATAAATCCCATAAATTTATTATCTATAACACCTAAGAACCATCCTGCTATAAAAGAAGAAACTAAACTTAAAAACCCTAAAACTTTTCCACGCCATGCAAAATACTCTCCATATTTGTCTTTGTCAACAGTATCACTCATTAAAGACCACCATGCAGGCGCTGCTACTGCAGTTAATACAGAAGACAATGTTGTCAAAAATATGAACCATTGTATTTTAAAATTCTGTGGTACAAACAATAATGAAATAACTATTAAATAACTTATTCCATGTAAAAACACAAACAAGGATATAATCTTTAACCTACTTTTTAACCGTTCAACAATTTCTGCAGTCCTAAGTTGTGCAATAGAACTAAACAACTGAGGTAATGCGTTTAGTAATGCAACATGTATGTTTTTTGCACCTAATACTAACCCAAATGGTACCACATAGTTCATTGTGAACCCTGTCATAACAGATGCAAAAATACCATCTAAAAATGAATAATATAAACTTTTTGATTTGTTCATAATAAGATAAGAAATTTGTTAATAAGTTGTTAATTACATTATTTATTTAAAACTTCTTCTATATCATCTTCTGACAATTTTTCACTTATTGTTTTTAAAAACTCAGCATTAGATTTTGTATTTCTCAACACTGAAATTAATTTTTCCATAGCTTCAACAGGTGGCAATTGCATTAAAGTTTTTCTTAAAACCCAAATTTTTTTAAGATCTTTATCAGGTATTAAAAGTTCTTCTTTTCTTGTCCCAGATCGAGTAATATCAATTGATGGAAATACTCTTCTGTCTGCTAGACGTCTATCAAGATAAATTTCCATATTACCAGTACCTTTGAACTCTTCAAAAATTACATCGTCCATTCTTGACCCTGTCTCTACTAACGCAGTTGCTATAATAGTTAATGAACCACCTTCTTCAACATTTCTTGCAGAACCAAAAAACCGTTTTGGCCGTTGTAGCGCAGTAGAATCTAACCCGCCTGATAAAACACGACCACTTGATGGTGTAACTGTGTTATATGCCCTTGCTAACCTTGTAATAGAGTCAAGTAGTATCACAACATCATACTGGTGTTCCACTAACCGTTTAGCTTTTTCTAAAACCATTTCTGCAACTTGTATATGTCGTTCAGCAGGTTCATCAAAAGTTGAAGATATAACTTCACATTTTACTGACCTCATCATATCAGTTACTTCTTCAGGACGTTCATCAATAAGTAATGCAATAAGTTTTATTTCAGGATGATTCTTTGTTATAGCATTAGCAATTTTTTGTAATAGAATAGTTTTACCAGTTCTTGGCGCTGCGTTTATTAACGCACGTTGTCCTTTACCCAATGGTGTCAACAAGTCAATAACACGTGTTGAAATTTCTTCTCTTGTTGTCTCTAAAACAATACGTTCTTGTGGATACAAAGGTGTTAAATTATCAAACAATGGTCTACCACGAAGTTTTTCAGGATCTACATTATTAACAGTTTTTATTTGTAACAAAGCATAGTATTTTTCATCATTTTTTGGTGGTCTAACATATCCACCTACAGTATCACCTTTTCTTAACCCAAAACGTTTAATCTGTGATGGCGAAATATAAATATCCTCATTACTTTGTAAATAATTAAAATTTGGTGAACGTAAAAAACCGAACCCGTCTGGCAGTATTTCAAGCACACCTTCGTTATACATAAGACCGTTTGTTTGTGATTGTACTTCAATAATTTTTGATATAAGTTGTTGTTTTTTTAACCCTTCCATATTTTCTATCTTAAGTTCTTTTGCAAGTTTTGTAAGTTCTTGCAACTTCATCTTTGCTAACGACGATATATCAAAAGTTACTTGTTGCAGTGTCATAGGTTTTGAACCCTCCTGATAAGATTTTTTACTAAAATAGTAATTTCAACTTTTATTAAACAAATAAACAATAAATTCTTTCCTTGTTTAAAAAAAAGATTTTTTTCTTAGCATCAACTATAACTTGACAAGTTTTTTGCTATATTTTCATAACATGGGGAGAACCAATTTTTGTGTATACTAAGAAATTTTTTTATTATAATTGTAAATAAAATCATTCTATTTTACTATTTATTATTAGAATCGAAGTTTTTTAATAACGAATAGCAAATTTTCATTTTTTTATATAACAAAAAGGGAAGAACAAAATTTAACAATTTAAAAATTATAAAATAAAAATTTGTTTGTCAATAGGTAAGAAGAAATTTTTTAAAAATATGCAGGACTGAAGAAGAGCAGGTGTATACTCCTCTTCAGTCCTATAGATTCTACCATCCTGGGTTTATCTTTTTTCCATCATCCCTGAACCTGAAAAACCACCATTGGTTGTTTCTCCTCTGCCAGATGGTTGTGTTTGTGTTTCTGTATTTTGTTGTATCATCTGCTGATATGTCTCACTTCCACCACTGCTTTCACCACTAATATATTGTTGATATTGATTTTGTAGTTGAAGTTGTGTTTGAGTTCCCTGATAAGTCTGAAGTTGTAATTTTTGTTCTAACATTTGATTTTGAAGTTGAGTTTGTGTTTGAACATAAACTTGAAGTTGTTCTCTGATTTTTTCTTTTAATTCAACAGGAAGATTTATTTTTCCTTCACGAATTTCTTGCACTATTTTTTCTCTTGCAACAACATCTACATCACCTTCTTTACCTTTCATTGCTTCTTTTACAACATTCAAAGCATGCTCAAATGGAATACCTTGTTCAACAAGTGATTCTAACACATCAACAGCTTTAGGTTGTTTAATAGGTTTCTCAGGTTTTTGTTCATCAATAGGTTTTGTAGTTATAGGTTTATTTGGCCCTTGTGGAACTTCTGGCTTTTTATTTTTGCTATATTTTTTTGCCTCTTTTTCAAGTTCTGCTTTAGCTTCTGCTATTTGTTTCTTAAACATTTTAGCAGTAGCTTCTATATCTTTTTCACATTTTTTAGCATCTTTGTTCCATGCACCTAACTCTGCTTTTTCACAAACTTTTACTGCAAGTTGGACTGGTGGTACTTCACCTTGTTCTATTTTCTCTTTAATTTTTGCTATAATTTGTTCTTTTTGTTCATTAGTGAACCCAGCTTTTTCTAAACGTTTCTCTACTATTTTTAAAATCTCAGTAACATCAATCTGTGGTTTTGTAGGTTGAGATGGTTGTTCTACTACTACATCAACATCTACATCAACATCTACATCAGCTGACTCTTCAGCATATATTAACCCAAAAGTAGCTAAAAGTAGTGTTAAGGTTGTTACTATTAATTTTTTCATTTTTGACCCCTCCTTTTATATATCTGCTTTTCTCCTATCTCAGTGGATTTTATAATTTCATCACATCCTTTCTCCACTATAAACTGATAGGAAAAAAGCAGACAGATTATATTTTAATAACATTAACTTTCTTTACAACTTCTTTTTCAAAAGAATTCTTTTTAATTTTTATTCTAACAGGGTATTCCCCTTCTTTGACTGCTTTTACTTTAATAGTTAAATAGTTATCTTGTGGTTTTAAATCACCTTTCCATTTAACAACTTTTTTACCATTTTCACTAACAATACCATCAGGTAGTTCAATCTTTATATTCACATTTTTTAATTCTTTTTTAGAAGTAAGTTTTACTCTTATATATCCTTCTTTTTCTAAAGGAAGTTCTTTTCTTACTTCATACCCAGCAAGATTATATTCCCCATATGTGTAATTTACATAAGAAGATGGTTGTTGTATAAAAACTATTTTTCTATTATCTTTGAACAAAACTACACCTATTGTTAAAACAAAAACAGCTAAAGCAACAACTGCGTATTTTAAGAACATTTTGTTAAGTTTTTTCTCTATTATATTTTCATATCCTGCCTGCAACAATTTTGAATGAATAATAACAGAGAAGTTATCTCTTAGTTGAGGAGTTTTAACATTTTTTAAATTTTCCTTTATTTTTAAATAATAATTTAACTCAAGATTGCATTCAGGACAATTTTCTAAATGGTTCTTTATATAAGTTTCTTCTTGTGTAGTAAGTTCACCATCTATGTATTTTTGTATAAGGATTTTTATTTTTTTACATTCTTTCATTTTGTTTTATCCTCCTTTTTCCAATAATATAGACAAGCGTTTTTTAAAAAATGTTCCCAGTTTCTAAAAGAATTAAAAATATAAACTTAAACCTGAAGAATAAGATTGTGTTTTGTAGGAATACATTGTATTTGACGAGTTGCTATAAGTGTAGGTATAGTTTATATTTAATTCAGCTTGGTTAGTTATTTTTATTGCAAAATTTGCAAAAATTGAAGTAATTTTATCATTCCTAGAATTATATTTTTTATCAGTCATATTCCCACCAAAAGAGATTAGCACTGTTTTAAACCTTTTTTCTAACTTTGCTCTATAATATAAAGTATTATATGAATAATCATTAGATTCTGCTGATTTTATTTTATATCCAACATTTGCTTGAAGAACACCTAATTTTGAAGATAAAGAATAATCTTGAATAGGTCCGTTTAACACTTGATAATTAAAATTAAAATAATCTTCAAAACTATACCCTAAAGAAGGTTCTAAAACTAATTCATCAATATAAAATTTACTTCTTAACTTTGAACCATAACTTTTTTGTAATGGTTCTTCTTCTATATAATAATTCCCAAAAAATGTTAAACTTACATCATATGATGGTATCAAATTGATTTTAAAAGAACTAAAAAAGTTTTTGAAATTATATTCTGTATGAGTTATATAATTCTTCAACATTGAACCTAAGGAAATACTATATGTTTCATCAAAAAATAAAATAGAAAAATATGTGAAGTAAGAATAATCTTTTAGACCAATTAAATTGTAGTACTCTTCAGCAGTATAGTTAATGTTTGTATCATATCCATAACTACCATAGATGTATCCTGTAAAATTCTTTTTGTCATATTTTTTGTGGTCAATACCATATTTTTCTAAGAGATCCTGTGCTTTTAAAAGATTTATTGAATAAGGATAAGTTTCTTTTAGCTCTTTATACAAATTAATTGCAGATTTTTTATCTCTCAATTTCAAGTTCGCTGCTATCATAAGATATAAACTTTTATCATATACAAGTTTATTAGTTTTTGTTTTTTCTAAAATTTCTATTGTTTCTTTATATTTCTTAAGTTTGTATTTTGTAACTCCCAAGTTATACAACAAATTTGAAGTTATGTATCCATTTTTATATGCTTTTTCAAAATACTCTTCTGCTAATTCATAATTTTTTGTTTTAAAATAACAAATACCTAAATAATAGCCAACTTTTGGATTACTACTTATTTCAACTTCTTTTGAAGACAGAATTTCTATTACTTTCTGATACTCATGGTTTTCTATTAAATTTACTATATAAGACAAATCTTGGTTTTGATTCTTTTGAAAACTTTCTTGAGAAAATAAAAAAGAACATAAAAAAATAAAACTTATAGTTATAAACCTTATCATTCTAAAATCTCCTTAGCTTCTTTTAATATCAAATTTTTTAAAATTTGTCTTGCACGATACAACCTTGTTTTAAAAGTATTTATGTTTTTACCTATAATTTCAGAAATTTCTTCATATGTTTTTCCTTCAAACTCGTAAAGTATTAGTACTGTTTGGAACTTATGAGGAATCTTTGAGATAAGTTTCCTTAACTTTTCTGCTTTTATTTCTTTATCCAATTCTTCATTAAGATTTTGTATTGCACTATATTCGCTCTCTCTAACATCTTCAATAGAAATCTCAAATGAAGGTTTTAATTTTTTTATAACATCGTTAATAATATTACATGTGATTCTATAGACCCAACTTGAGAATGAACTTTGAAACTTAAAAGTTCTTATTTTTTTAAAAATTCTAATGATAACTTCTTGTGTCACATCTTCAGAAAGGTTTTGATCTTGAGTTTTGTAATATGCGATATTAAAAATTTTTTGTTGGTAAGAATAGATGAGTTCTTCAAATGCTGATATGTCACCTTGTTGAGATAATTTTATATTTTTTATCTCATTGTTATCATTCATTCGTTATTCTTCAACATATAAGACATTAAAAAAACAAAAAATGTTCCCATATTGAATTTTAGTTATATATATTTTATAATAATTCTTTAAAAGATTCAACAAAAAAGAGGTATAAAACTTATGAAAAAACATCAATATACTTTAGTGATTATAAAACCTGACGCGTTAGTAAAATCTTTAACAGGAAATATATTAACAAGATTGTCTGAAGCAAGATTAAGAATAATTGGAGCAAAAGTTGTAAAAGTTACAAGAGAACTTGCTGAAAAACATTATGCACACCTTGTTGATAAACCATTTTTTAACGATTTATATGAATACTTTTCTGGTAAAACATATGGTCCTGAATATGAACGTATTTTAGTATTTGTTTATGAAGGAGAAGATGCTATTGAACGATTAAGAAAAATAGCTGGTGCTACAAATCCGCTTGAAGCAGATCCTACTACAATACGTGGTGCTTATGGCAGAATAAACAAAAAAGGTATTATGGAAAATTTGATCCATTGTTCTGATTCTGAAGAATCTGCTGAAAGAGAAATAAAGTTGTGGTTTAAACCAGACGAAATTGTAGAACCTATCTATCCAACAAAAGTTGTTTATAAAGACAACTATCCAGTTCTTGAATGGGCATAGAAATCTAGTTTAATTAAATATATGGTTATTTCGTTTTATATACTATTGTAAATTTCATCTTTGTCATACACTAAAGTGCTCGCAATGATGAATTTATTGAATCATTGCTAACAGTTCCACAATTTGTAGAATGTTGAAAAAGTAGCAATAATGTTAAAGAGTACTTGCGAGTATTTTTTTCTTTGTTATTTTGAACCAGCAAGTAGGAGTTTGCTTAAAAAATTCTGTTGTAGGATAGGTTTCCCAACCACGACAATCCTGCAAATGGAAGACCACTGAAAAAGTATTCAATACAGCTAAAATGTTCCCGCTTTGGCGGGATGAGGAATCCCGCAAGTTGCGGGACGACGAAGTAATCTCATAGATTGTATGACAGGTTACCTAGATTGTTGTATTATCTTGTGTCTGGTGGTTGGTGGCTTGTGGCTCGTAGATTGTGTTTTATAACAAATTTGTTTACCAACAACAAGCAACCAGCAACAAATATACAGTTTTTTGTCATTGCGAGGGACGTAAGCGACGAAGCAATCCCGCAGTTTGTGGGACAAATTGCGGGTTCGCAATGACAAAAAAATATATCTGTTTTTTCAGTACTCTACCTTTACTGGACTGAAGGCAAGGTTCACACTGACAGGCAAAAATAGATTACTTTGAGTCAGTTCAATACTTGTAGGATGTTCTTTGCTATAACTGATTGTAAGATATTGTCACACGCCTATAAATAATATAATAGTACAAACAAAATAACATAATCGTAATATATCAAAAAAATTTATGATACCATTAAAAGATAACATTCCTTCTTATAAAAAACCTATTATAAACTATTTTATTATTTTAGTAAACACTTTGGTCTTTATATATCAATACTTTTTTTTACATTCACAAACAGATATACAAGAATTTATTTATACTTATGGTTTTGTCCCTTACAGATTTTTAACAGAATTTTCAACTTATTGGTATACAATACTTACATCAATGTTTCTGCATGGCGGTTTCTTACATTTTTTAGGTAATATGTGGTTCTTATACATTTTTGGTGACAATGTAGAAGACAAATTTGGTCATATAAAATTTCTTTTGATATATCTCTTATGTGGTATTTTAGCATCTTTTATACAATTTGTCTTTTCACCGACATCTACACTTCCTATGATAGGTGCATCAGGTGCTATTTCAGGAGTGTTAGGTTCATATTTTATATTTTTCCCTACAGCAGGTGTGTTAACCTTAGTACCATTTGGTATTTTTACTCGTATTATAGTGTTCCCAGCAGTTATATTTTTGGGTTTTTGGTTTATATTTCAGTTATTAAGTGGGACACAAACTTTTGCATTACAAGTTGTACTTGGAAGAGAGATAGGTGGTATTGCATACTGGGCACATATAGGCGGGTTTTTAACTGGTTTAATTACTGCTATAATTTCAAAAAATTCAAGGAAAAAACAAAGGTATAAAACATATTGGCATTATATATAACTTACAACAATAAACTAATTTCTAATCTTGGCATTGGTAATTTTACAAATTCTATATTTGCTTCTTCAAATAAACTTTTAAAACTTGAATCAGCATAATCTGTAGCAGTTACAAACTTTTTTATTTTTGCATTAACTATCATCTTTGCACATATAATACATGGCGAATGTGTACAATACATTGTTGAACCAGTTATATCAACACCATGTATTGCTGCTTGAATGATAGCATTTTGTTCTGCATGTACTGCTCGACATAACTCATGCCTTTGTCCTGAAGGAATACCTAATTGTTCTCTTAAACATCCTAATTCTAAACAATCTTTTATTCCAGACGGAGCACCGTTATATCCTGTTGTCAAAATTCTTTTATCTCTCACAATCACAGCGCCAACATGATGTCTTCTACAAGTAGAACGTTCTGCAACTAAAAATGCTAATTTTAAAAAATACTCGTCCCAGGATAATCTTTTTGTATTATCACTCATTTTTGTAACACAGACCTAAAAATTTTTGATAAAATAGTATCAACTTTTTTATAAAGCATATCTAAAGACGAGTTGTTATTGATAAAGAAATCAGCGTGTTTTTTACAGAGATGAATTTGTTGTTGATTTTTTTTGTTAGAACATTCTCTTTTTTCTACTGCTAAAAATTCTTTATATGTTTTTGGGTCACCTTTACGACCACGTTTTTTTAAAAATTTAAACCTTGTTTTTTTTGGTGCTGTTATATATATTAAAAAAAATTTATCTTTAAATTCTCGTTTAAACTCTTTTATTTCACCTATATTTCTTATACTATCAATAACAACTTTATTATATTTTTTTATTTTTTTAATTAACTTTTTTGCTAAATATCCACTACCATACTGTGTTCTCAACTTATTACCTAGATAAATTAAATTTTCTCTTGTAATTTCAATACTTTTTTTATAAGCAACTTCTCGCAATACATCAGATAATGAAAAAACTATAAAACTTTTTTTACTTAGGTATTTACATACTTCGCCTTTACCAGCAGCATTAGGTCCAGTAAGACCTATTACTACACTATCATCGTTCATACAATTATTACATAAGATCTTCAGCACCTAAAGTTTTTTTCTTACCTTCAGATTTAACTTTTTCAACAGCATTTTTTACCATTTCTTCAATTTTTTTTGATAATGCTTCAACAAACCCTTCTGAAGTCCTTAATCCTTGTTCTTTTACCATCTTTTTTACTTTACTTACAACTACTAATACATTTGCCATAGTTTTTAATCCTCCTCTTTTGATCAAAGTTCTGATGATACAAAAAATTTTTCTGATAATTTTTATTACTTAAAGAAATGTTTCATCCATTGAATCCATTTTGTATCCACAGTCTTAAGTTGACCTGTAGCTTCTTCTAACGGAACAGGGGCAACATCATTACCTTTCAAAGCTACCATATATCCAAACTTGCCTTCTAAGACAAGTTCTACTGATTTAACTCCAACTCTTAACCCTAACATACGGTCAAAAAGTGTTGGTGAACCACCACGTTGTATATGTCCTATGACTGCAAAACGTGTTTCAATACCAGTATTTTTCTCAATAACATCCGCAACTTGTTCTCCGATACCACGTTTCTTAAGTATCATATGACCAAACTCGTCAAGTTCTTCTTTTTCTGATTTCAACCCAGGCAAAACTACACCTTCTGAAACAACTACTAACGCTGTCTTTTTTCTTTCGTAAACTTTTTTCAAATGTTCACACATTTTGTTAACATCAACTTCTTCTTCAGGTATTAAAATCCAATCTGCAGCTGATGCTATACCTGTATACAACGCAACCCATCCTGCATGTCTTCCC
>Ga0068705_10001782_pt1 | contig 10823 bp, 6 predicted proteins | sample YNPMSTMetaG_FD_65631 | JGI IMG/M metagenome (GOLD analysis project Ga0068705, IMG submission 65631) | Anoxygenic and chlorotrophic microbial mat microbial communities from Yellowstone National Park, USA - YNP MS-T MetaG | ecosystem: Environmental > Aquatic > Thermal springs > Hot (42-90C) >... | reverse complement strand
GTTCGCCGCCGCTGGCATATTGTGGCTAAGGCGGTGATAGCGGCAGGCATTTTGGGGGCCCTGTATTATGGAACGGCGACGCGTCTCTATTCCTCCAAGGCCGAAGTCCTGATCCTTCAGACCGGCGATAATCCCCTCTCGGCGCGAATCGAGTCGCAAAATAGTCGTGAAAACTCGTTGATGCCAACGTTTGTCAGTTTGATGACAAGTCAAAAAGTTCTTGAGGGGGCAATTCGCCAACTTTCGCCTGAAGATTGTGCTATTGATCTCAATCCAGAGAAACCGGAACGATGGCCGGAACAACTTCGGGCTGGAGTGAGTGCGACGTTGGTAGGACGTAGCAATATCATCGCGGTTGAGTACCGATCGCGCGATCCTGAGGTTGCCGCCCGGGTCGTTAATGCCCTTGTCCAGTCGTATCTGGAGTTCATGAGAAACACGACTCAGGGGACGGCGGCCGAGATCCTCCAGGTCCTCAATGTGGAAAAGGATCAGATCGCTACCCAATTGAGCGAGAAAGAGCAGGCCCTTCAACAGCTAAGTCAGGAAATTGGGGCTTTAGATAGCGGCGTCAACTCGCAGGCGATCCATCCGCTGGTGGAGAGGGCAAGGGGGTTCAACGCTGCCCTGGTGGAGGCCCAGAAGGCCCGTGTTGACCTGGAAGCCACGCTTCGCGCAATCGAGGCGGCTCTCCAGCAGGGGCAGGATATTCGGCAGTATCTTCTCAGTGGTTCGGGCACTGTCGGCCAGCAGCTTCTGCTCGGCATCCTCGGATTCGACCGGGAGGAAAGTTTGACCCGAGCCAACGTCGAAAAGCAACTTCTTGAGGATCAGGTGGAATTGGTGCGATTGCAGGATTACCTCGGCAATAATCATCCTCGGGTTCAGGCTTTGCGACAACGGATCGCGGCAGCGGAAGACTATCTTCACAATTATCGACGGCGAATTCAAACGCGACTGGCGAGCCTGGAAAGCTCGGAACTGGCGGACCTTCTCTTGGGTGCGCTCCGTCACCGACTCGAAGAGAGTCTGCAAAAGGAACATGCCCTGCAAATTCAGTATGAAATGGCCCGCCAGCAGGCCGCGGCCCTGGCTGGTGGCTTGGCCCAGATAGAGATGCTCAAAAACGACATTGCAGGGTTGCGAGAACTTTACAGCGGATTGGTCCGCCGGATCACGAGCATGGATCTGGTTGGTGATCTGCGAGCAGCGATGGTGACGGAGCCGGTTCCCAATCCAACGCCCGTGTCGCCCAATCTCTTCCGTGTTGTCCTTGCCGTACTTCTTGGTGGTATGATGATCGGTTTCATGGCCGTTTATGCAATGGACGTCCTCGATGACCGATTTCGAAATGTGGAGGAAATGCAATGGCAATTGCGTGCCCCGGTGCTATCCGTGGTTCGTGAAATGCCTGCTCGCGAGGGGCCGGGAATTCGGTCGCTGGAGGTTGCGGCTGACCCGGAGAGTGCCGCTAGCGAGGCCTTTCGAACACTCAGAACGGCTTTGGCCCTCAGTGACGCCCCCACGGAATCGGTGGTCGTCACAAGCACCCAACCCGGGGACGGCAAATCCACGGTGGCTGCGAATCTGGCCCTCGCCTTCGCACAGGCCGGAAAACGGACTCTGCTCATTGATGGCGACATGCGGCGTCCCGGCTTAACGACACTTCTCGGTCTGAGAAATCGTCCCGGATTGAGCGAGGTTCTCCGGGATACAGTGCCTGTTGAGGAAAGCCTCACCGCTCGCTTGCAGACCGAGGTCACGCCAAATCTGGATGTACTACCTTGTGGCAATCGCCCGGCAAATCCTGCTGAACTATTATCCGGACCGCGGCTGACAGATCTCTTGACTTGGGCGGGAGGCCAATATGAACAGATCATTATCGATAGTCCTCCTGCCCCACTTGCCAGTGATACCGTGATTTGGGGGCGGCTCGCTCACGGCGTGATCCTGGTTCTCCAACCAGAGAAGAACAAGCGTCGTGAGGTGCTTCGAGCGGCTCAGTACCTGGCCATCCTCAGGATTCCACTGCTTGGTCTGGTGATCAACCGCGTCGGAAATCGAAATGAGAAAGACTACGCCGGCTACGGTGGCGACTACTACGGTCACGATTCATCCAAAGCCAAAGAAGGCGACACAGTCATGGTCTCGGAAGAGGTTCCGACGGGATTATGCGAAGAGCATCGCGGTAAACGAATCACACCGCGCAAGGTTGCTTAGGGTTAATGGATGAGAATAGGCAACAGGCCTTCAACGAATGGCGAATTTGCGCGATTTGCAAAAGAATTCACTTTGGGACCAGTTGTCCGACGGGGTTTTCCTTCTCGGGCTTGTGGTGGGGCTTGTCTTCTTTGGAGGGCGGCACCCCTGGGGATATGCCGGGCTTATCGGTGGAGGCCTTTTCGCTATTTGCATAATTACGACGCGTCGAATCATTGACAACAACGGAGGGCTTCGTTGCACCGGTGCCGAATGGCTGCTCCTCGCCGGTGCCAGTATTCCACTGATCCAGCTTATTCCATTGCCTGAGGCCTGGCTTACGACCCTTTCTCCGCAGTTGAGTCATATTCTTCCGGCTTGGAATGACGGGACAACAGCCAAACTGCTTGGTCGCTGGCAGTGTTTGAGTGTAACGCCAGAAGAGACCCGGATTGCTCTGTCTTTGTGGTTGGCCTGTTCCCTCATCTTTTTCTATACCGTTCAACGGATCAGCAACGTTAACGATGTTGAGAGGATCCTTCGTTGGCTTGTACCCATTGTTATTGTCCTCTCGGTTTTCGGACTATTGCAGTATTTCTTCAATAACAATAAGTTCTTCTGGCTGTATTCCCATCCTTTTGCCAAAACAAATGACGCTGTTAAAGCCTGTTTTACAAATCGGAATCACTTCGCTGATTTTGTGGCCCTCACTGCAGGGCCGCTCTTGTGGTGGTATCTGGCCAATGATCGATCTCAGCGAACGCGCCGATTTGGAACCGCCGCCTTTTTCCGTGAACCGTCGCACTTGGGTGACACCGGTTTCGGGTATCTCAAGTGGCTTGCACTGCCCATTGTGCTCCTGGCTTTGCTATTAACGCAGTCCCGAGGCGGAACCTTCGCAGCTGCGATTTCGCTGGCAGTCGCGGGAATCGCTCTTTATCAAACAGATGCCTTAAAAAAACGCTGGATGGGCGCATTCGCCTTGGGGATTGCCTTTCTGATCGCTGCCGTTCTGATCGTGGGAACAGACACCATTTTCCGTCGCTGGGAAGCCGTAACCCAGCTTTCCTGGGATCAAATTGACCAGGGCGAAGCGCGGAGATCCGTCTGGCAAAACACGTGGCGTGCCGCTCAGGATTTCCTTGTGACGGGGAGTGGTTGTGGAAGTTTTTCTGTAGTCCATCCGCTTTACCAAACGACTCGGTCGAGCCACCTTTATTACACCCACGCTGAAAACGGCTACTTGCAGGTGCTGCTGGAAACAGGACTCCCCGGGGTCGTTCTCCTTGTGCTTGTATGTGGAACGTTGATTGTTTGGACCTGGCGAGCCTGGAGGTTGGCACCGTCGAGTCGCCATCGATCGGCAACCGGTGTTATCGCAGGCGGGCTGCTTGCCTTTGCCTTCCACGGCCTGGTCGATTATGTCTGGCACGTTCCGGCTTTAGCGGCTGTGGTGGCAATGTTGGTCGGCTGTCTTGCCAGGCTTCATCAAATGGCCCGATTAGAAACGCAGGAAACCGCCGTCCCGGAGAGAATCTCACCTCAGTCGGGCTGGTGCCGATATGTCATAGCCTGGCCAATTCCTGCAATGGCGATTCTCCTTTGTGCAATGTGGCAAGTTCCTGCGTTGCAACGGGCGTTGTCCTCCGGATTGGCCGAGCTTTCCTGGCAGCAATACTTGAGGCTCTATCGAACCGCCGAGTGGTCAGAGACGTGGCGAACGGATCAGGTGACCGCGTTCTCGGACGACTCATCAGAATCGAAGGAAGGCTCCGAGACAGTTGACAAGATTTCAAACGCTGCCTCTCGAGTTGCCAATGATCCAGCGACATCAGAAACGGATGCTGGCGAAGAGTTTTCGACGTTGCTTGCCAAAGAGCAAGAGATGATTGACTTGCTGACTTCGGTTATCCGTCACGACCCGAGTCGAGCGGAAGCCCGTTTGCGCTTGGCCAAGGCTTATCTCCGGCTGTTTGATCTTGTTCAGCGTCGAGGCCCAAATCCGATGCCGCTATCTCAGATCCGTGATGCGGTTATGCTTTCGTCTTTTGCTTCGCAGGAGGAACTTGATCGTTGGTTGTATGTTGCCATTGGAGATCATGTCAAACTCTTGCAACGGGCAAGACAGGAGGCGTTAACCGCGGTTCGTTTGTGTCCCCTATTAGGAGAGGGCTATTTCATTCTGGGACAGGTTGGTTTTCTCGATGGTGGTCGGGAAGAAGATGTGGTTGCGTGGTTTCAGCAGGCCCTTTCTGTGCGGCCCAATGATGGCGAGTTGCTCTTTCGCGTGGGAGCGGAATTCGCCCTGATGGGATGGCATGAGGAAGCTATGAGCCTTTGGCAAAGGGCCTTTCGGTGTGGGCGATTGTATCAGTATCGGTTGCTGGAGCGACTCATCGGCTGTGTTCCGCCAGATCAGGTCAACCAGGAGATCGCGTTTCTCCTCGAGACCTTCGAACCGGACCTTGAAATCCTTCGTTACATGTATCGGCAGTATCGCAAGCGGTATGCGCCGGAGTATCTCGAACCACTCCGGCAGGCCTATGCGGTGGCCCTGACGAGCCAGCTCCGTGATGATCATCCCACACCGTCCCAGCGTGCCGAATTGTGGTTGGAATTGCATTTTCTCTACCTTGACAGTGGAGCACCAGAACAGGCGCTCCACTGTGCCGAACAGGCTGTCCGCTCAGATCCGCTCGACTACCGGGCGCACCATTACCTCTCCCTCCGGCTGGAGGAAATGGGACGCTTCGCCGAGGCCGAGGAACACGTTCGCTGGTGTTTGCAGAGGCGGCCTGGTCATCGCGCTCTCCGCAATCGGCTGCATAATCTTTATCAGAAACGGATGAAGGCGGAGGACGAAGAACGCACCTGGCGAATGGCCGAGTCTATTCCCGCAACAGGCCCACAGACAAATCGCTGAGAGGTTCTCACGCGAGCTGTCGGATGCATCTGGAGCTTGGCTGTCGTCAGGTTCTCGGCACGTGACACGATTGAAATCCGTGCCGCCTCTTCGGAGGGACCCGCTTGTCGGGTCCGCTGCGCCACGTTGGATAATCCATCCCGATTCATCGGGCACGATAAACGTGCCCCTCCGAGACGGGCATGACAAACGGGACGCTCCGTGCTACTCGTCGTTACCCTGCCAACAAACTTGACGCACACTGGCACATTTTCGCATTTGCTATGGGTGAAAAAATAAACGGTCTTGTCATGATGGCCTACCATCGGGTATTCATTCTCTGCTACGCCGATGCCTGAGAATAACCACCTGACATGGAGGTTAGCGTGGAACTTAGGACGAATAGGAAGTCCTCGCAATCTTCAAGTATAGATCACAACGTCCAATCACCGGAGGCGAACGCTCCTCCGGTGTTGAGGATCGTCCACTCTGACAAAACAGATGGTGAGCACTTCAAATGCGGCAATTGCCAGCCGAGCGAAGAATCGCAGCCCGTTGTTGAGATTGAAAAATCGCTTGGCCCTCGCGCACTTGGTGGCTTTCAGAGCTTGCTCCCGATTCTCGGACGCCAGCTTGGGCTAACCACGAATTGGCTGACTTCTTCACTATCTGCCTCAAATGTTTTCGGTCATCAGTGGTGGCGGGTGGTCCTGCGGGATCTAGTGGGGCTGAGCTGCCTGTGCTTAGTCTTTCTTGTCAGTTATTTCGCCAGTTATTATCTGCGTTTTGATGGAGACACCTGGTTTTGGGTCGAAAAATGGTTTTTACGAACGGCTCCGTACATTTGTGCTGTCAAACTCCTTGTCTTTTTTTGCTTGCGTATTCATCGGAGCTGGGGGCGGTTCTTGACGTTTTCCGATTTGCTGCTCCTGATCGAAGCCACAACGGCGGCCTTTGTTGCCGTGGTTGTTCTTGAGCGATTCCTCTTGCCACCGCGAATGATTCCACGAGGGATCCTGCTCATCGACTGGGGAGCCACATTGCTGGTTCTAGGGGGTTGTCGGGCAATGATCCGCGCCGTGTGGGATGGGAGTTGGCATAGTTTCTTTACCAAAGCCTCACCGGTGCTGATTGCAGGTGCCGATGAAGCGGGCGAAGAGCTTCTTCGCGCCGTCATCCGCTATCATGCCAACCAACATCGAGTCGTCGGATTCCTAGATCGAGATGCTCGCCGCCTGGGAACTCGGATTGGTGGCATTCCCGTGGTCGGGACCTACGATCAAGCCTGCGCCACTGCGAAAAGACTAGGCGTTGAACAGATCCTCCTGGCTGGCGGTGCTCTGACGGGAAAAGAGGTCCGTCGATTGATGGAGGAGGCGCGACGAGCCGCTATCGAGGTAAAGGTCCTCCCGAGTTATGAGCAACTTCTTGCCGGCAGGCTGGCCGTGCAGCCTCGCCCCATCGCAATTGAAGACCTGCTCCGTCGCGATCCCGTGACGTTGGAACTGGACAACATTCACCACTGGTTGGAGGGACGGACGCTTCTGGTGACGGGGAGTGCCGGCAGTATTGGTTCCGAGATTGCTCGCCAGTTGCTGCGTTTTTCGCCGAAGTGCTTGGTCCTCTTGGACCGCAGCGAAACGGGGCAGTTTTTTTTGGAGCGGGAATTACGCGAAATCCAGCGAAGGCTGCTGGCAGGGAATAGGACCGCACCACACCTGGCGGTTGTTTTGGCTGATGTCTTGGACGGCCCCCGGATGCAACATATTTTTCGTGAATTTCGCCCAGATGTTGTCTTTCATGCGGCTGCCTACAAACATGTACCGCTGATGGAGTTCCATCCCGGTGAGGCGGTTAAGAATATTGTTCTGGCAACGAGACAGGTAGCCGATTTGACCGCCCGCTTCCGTGCCGATTCGTTCGTGATGATTTCCACCGACAAGGCTGTCAATCCATCGAGCGTCATGGGAGCTTGCAAACGCCTTGCCGAGATGTATGTCCAGTCGATGACAGAAGTTTCCACGTGCCGATGGGTGACCGTCCGTTTTGGCAACGTCCTGGATTCGGCGGGTAGTGTGGTGCAGATCTTCCGCCAACAGATAGCCGAGGGCGGACCAGTGACTGTGACGGATCCCCGCATGGAGCGGTTCTTCATGACCATTCCGGAGGCAGCAGGACTTGTGATCCAGGCCGGCGTGATCGGTGAGAGCGGGCAAATCATGGTCCTTGATATGGGAGATCCCGTAAGAATTGTCGATTTGGCGACCGATATGATTCGCCTATCCGGATTGGAAGTGGGGCGGGACATCGAGATCCGCATCACCGGGCTTCGACCTGGCGAGAAGCTGTTCGAGGAATTGCAAGCCACCGATGAACGGACCATTCCCACACGACACAAGAAAATCCGCGTTGCCCTTGGTTCACGAGTCGAAAGGGTCAGACTCATCCGCGCGATGGAAGAATTGCAGAAACTAGCCGATGAGGATCCCGAAGCTGTGATCAATCAGTTGAAGCAAATCGTGCCGGGTTATGGTGGTATTCCGAATTTGACAACGGAATCGTCCCGCCGTGCCGCGTAAAACTCAGGGTTTGTGCTGATTCATGGTGCCGTGCCTGCTGGATAAGCGAATCACAACTAGCCTCAGACTTATTTGGACAATTGGTACTGTTGTTTTGCCATATTCTTACATCATAGGACGAGCTGGGTTATGGAGAGCCGGAATAATTCGTTGGGGACATTCGGACGGTATCCTCGTGTGATCTTCATCATGGGGACTGGGCGAAGCGGATCCACGGTGCTGGATCTGTTCCTGGGTCAGCACCCAATAATCCAGAGCGCTGGAGAGTTGTGCAATGTCGTCAAGAGCGGTTGGATTGGCGGAGAGTTCTGCTCTTGCGGGGAGCGAGTTCCTGCGTGCCCGTTTTGGATGGAAGTACGCAAACGATGGGAGGATTTAACAGGGGCCACGCCGGAGGAATATGAGAGACTCCGGTTCCTTGTGGAACAGAGAAGGAGCACGCTCTGGACGATGCTCCGCAGCGATCGACTAGAGAATCTCTCACTATCCGAGAAAGGCCCCGGCGAGTTCCTGGCGTATGCCCAGTGGACGGTCGCTCTTTATCGAGCCATCACAGAGGTCAACGGAAGGAGTATTATTGTCGATTCATCCAAGAATCCCGCACGGGGGCTGGCCCTGGCGATGATGGATCAGCGAATGGATTTGATTGATCTCTACCTGATCCAGCTAGTTCGTGATGTACGGGGCTTTGTGTGGTCTCAACGCAAGAGCTTTCAGCGAGATGAAAGGGCGGGTGTAGCCCACGACCTGGCTCCGCGTCCTGTTTGGAAAAGTGCCCTCGTGTGGCTTTTTGTTAACTCCATTTGCGAAAAAGTCCGTGCGCGACATGAGCAATTACGAACCCTTTTCCTGCGATACGAGGATTTTGCTAGTGATACCTTACAGGAAGCCTTGAAAATCGCGTCTTTTCTCGACATTTCCCCGGAGCCCTGGTTGGATGTCCTTGCAGCCAAGCGGCCTCTTGAAAATAGCCACGTTGTCGCGGGCAACCGCGTACGGATGCAGCGACAAATCACCATTCGTCCAGATACGGAGTGGCAATCACGATTGACCGGCTTTGAAAAGGCACTGTGCTGGCTTCTCGCTGGCTGGAAGGCACATCAGTACGGATATGCATGGCGATCCCAGACAGATGCCGTCGATCCAGTTGAGGGCCATAATCTGGCCGGACCTCATTACATTCGTAGTCGTCAATCTCTGGCGGATAAAGTGGCAGATTTCGGCAAGATTGAGGAGTGATTATTGTCCTCAGCCCATTGGCGGCAGGCAACTGGATGAACATGTTGGCACGTGTTGTATGCTTTACCGAACGAGATAATGCGTCCCCTGATCCGGAGGACGTGAGGCTCGGCGGCCGATCAACGACCCTGCCGCCTCTTCGCCTTGCGCACAATTTCCTCTGGACATTTCTGGGAAATGTTTCGCAGGCCGTTTCCCAGCTATTGCTGCTCATTGTCATCGTCAAATGGTGTGGGCTTCAGGCAGCGGGGCTATGGATACTCATATCCTCACTGTGCAGTTCGGCTTTCACGTTTTCCGAGTTGGGACTACGATCCCTCTTGATTTGTGATGTCCTTCGGGAATATCGATTTCAGGACTACTATTCGCTTCGCTTCTTTCTGACAGTCCTGGCGGTCCTGGGACTCCTCCTGTTTGGCTGTTTCGCGTATGGCGCAGGGACGACTCTCGCGATTCTAGTCATCATGGCAGTTGGTCGGGCCTTCGATTCGCTCTCCGATATCTGCTACGGACTTCTTCAGCGCGAGGAACGAATGGACCGCATCGGCCTGGGAATGATGTTCCGGTATGTTGCGGGGACGATCGTTATGGCTATGCTTGTCACCTCAGGATATGGCCTGGTCACTGCGGCGGCTCTCAACTCAGCGGTGGCAGCGCTGGTTTATTGGTTCTGGAGCAGACAAAACGCAAAGCGACTCCTTGCCGGGTTCCACCGGCCAGGTGCCTCCTCACCCCCGTTGATTGTCGAAGAGCTTCGATTAATTCGTCCCGAGCGACTGTGGTTGTCGCTGATATGGCTGAGTGTGCCTCTGGCGATTGTGGCCGTTGAAATCAATCTTGCCACCAATCTGCCGCGTTATCTTGTGGATTCAATTCTTGGGCGAGAATCGCTGGCTGTCTTCGCGACGCTGCTTCAATTCGCCGCCGCTGGAATGATTTTTGTCCAAGCAATGGGCAATGCCCTTGCGCCACGTTTGACGCGCTACTATCAATCCAACCAGTTTCGTCGCTTTGTGATGCTCCTGGGACGGTTTGTTGGCATGGCTTTGCTCTTGGGTATGATTCCGTTCGTGGTTCTTTGGACTGCACCGGGACGGGCAATCATGGCCTGGATGTTTTCACCCCAATTCCTCGATGATTTACCCGCTGTGCGCTGGCTGACAATCGCGGTTTGCCTGCTGTATCTGACGGGGCCACTTGGCCGGGGCGTCACATCGGTGCTTCGTTTTCGTTCTCATGTTGTGATACGAGGGGCGACCCTTGCCATGATGCTTGTGTTGATTCCACCTCTGGCAACGGCCTACGGATTGTCGGGCGCAGCCATGGGACTGAGTTTTGCCTTGGCCGGCACGTTGCCATTTTATGGGTGGGTTATCCTGCGGGCATGGCAACAGGGGACGAAACGGACAATCGGCACTCTGAACAAAAATCACGCGGCAAGCTCCCGCGCCGCCGCGTGATGACGGTGTTCTACAACTCAAATCACTCGGAACCTGCTCAAGGTGCCGGGGTCAGCACCACATCATCCAGGCCGACCATGTACGATTTGATCGCCTTTTCATTGGCTCCCATAATCTCGACGCGCAGGGCGTTTTCGCCCTCTTTTAGCTCGAAGATTCCCAGCGGAATCGGCTCGGTGCGAATGACCTCGGGATTGTACAGGTCAATCGGATCACCGGCTTTTTGCCCATTGATCGAAAGCTGCACAATCCCGTAGTCGCGGGCCTTGGTAAGGATCACAGCGACCTGGTATTTTCCGGCTTTGGGTGCCTCAAAGCCGACTTCCAGGACATCACCGGGCTTGGCGCCTGTCCACCACAGGTGATCATTGTTACTCCATTTGCCAAGCGGAAAGTTCCTCATTCCCTGAGCCTCCAAATTGCCCGGCGCTTCGTTGAGGATCT
>Ga0068705_10001780_pt1 | contig 10828 bp, 7 predicted proteins | sample YNPMSTMetaG_FD_65631 | JGI IMG/M metagenome (GOLD analysis project Ga0068705, IMG submission 65631) | Anoxygenic and chlorotrophic microbial mat microbial communities from Yellowstone National Park, USA - YNP MS-T MetaG | ecosystem: Environmental > Aquatic > Thermal springs > Hot (42-90C) >... | reverse complement strand
ATTCTTTCCCACCATCGCCTATTTCTGAAATATAAAAATCCGCCTTTATGCCTATTTTTGCTTCATAAATCTCTCCAACCTGGCTTATAAACTCTTCTACTTTATCATCTCTTACGATGCTTACCGTACATCCTCCAAATCCTGCACCTGTCATCCTTGAGCCTAGAACTCCTTCTATTTGTCTTGCGGCATCCACAAGGGTATCCAATTCTTCTCCTGTCACTTCATACAAATCCCTGAGAGAATCATGCGATTCATTCATATATTTGCCAAATAGTGCAATATCCCCTTTGTTTAATGCTTCAACGGACTTTAGCACTCTATCGTCTTCCATTATAACATGTTCAACTCTTTTCCTAATCACCTCATCTTCAATAAGATGCTTATATTGCTCAAACTGCGATTTTGAAACTTCACCAAGACAAGTTATTTCAGGCATAGCTGTCTTAAGAAATTCAAGTCCTTTTTCACATTCGCTTCTTCTCTCATTGTATTTAACTGCTCCAAGGCTGCGCTTTTTCTTTGTATTAGAAATAACAATCTTATATCCTTTAATATCAAGAGGAACATGTTTATATTCCAACGTCCTGCAGTCAAGGAAAATTGCATGATCCTTTTTTCCCATTGCAGAAGCAAACTGATCCATTATTCCGCACTTAACTCCCACGTAGTTGTGTTCTGCTCTTTGTGAAATCTTTGCCATTTCAACCATATCCACAGGTTTTGATATTGAATGAGCTTCGTTTCCAAGAGTAACAAGTGTAATTGCAGTCACTATTTCTATTGCCGCGGATGAGGAAAGTCCGCTTCCCAAGGGTACTGTATCATCAAAAAGCATATCTGCACCTGTAAGCAGATATCCTGATTTCTGAAGCTCATCAGCAACTCCCAGCTGATAATTTCCCCATTTAAGATCTTTGTATTTGTCCAGTTCGTCTAGCGATGCCTCTACCACAAAGTCAAGATCTGTTGCTGAAAGCCTTATCTTCCTGTCATTCCTTGGTCGCGCAACAACAAGCGATCTCATTGTAAGAGCAGCCGGAAAAACATATCCTCCGTTATAATCGGTGTGTTCTCCTATAAGATTTACTCTTCCAGGTGACATAAACACCCTCAGACTGTGTTCTTGTCCTCCATACAACTGAATAAATTTCTTTTTTACCTGTGATATTTCCATCCAAATTTCCTCCATTCGCTTTATTCAAACTTAGAAATAAATTTTCTGTAAGCCTGTCTCAATTCTTCTGCTTTTTCTTCGGGTTTAGTGGGGTTGGCATGAGCCCATGCTCCTGTTTCACTGGAAGCATTGAATTTTTGCTTGTCCGCCGACCTCATAGGCGGGAAAAACTCGATGTGGAAATGATAGTACTGACTAAAATCCCCACTATTCACCGGATCCTGATGCATACACATCATATATGGGAATTGATAATCAAAAAGTGCATCAAGCATTCCGGTAGTCTCTTTCAATGTCTTTGCAAGGTTGTCTTTGTCTCGTTCGGTGAATTGGCTAAGATTCTGAATATGCCTTTTGCTTGCAATATATACGCCATAAGGATATTCACTGAAAAAAGGAAGGAAAACGATAAAATCCTCATTTTCAAAGATTACTCTTTCTCCGGATTTTATTTCGTCCTTCAACATATCGCATATGAGACATCTGGTAGTGTTTTCGAAGTGCTCCCTGCATGAATCAAGTTCAATCTCCAGCTTCTTTGGGATATAAGAGTATCCGTATATTTGTCCGTGAGGATGAGGCATCGTTACGCCTACCACTTCTCCCCTGTTTTCAAATATGAATATATATTTAATCTTTTCATCTTTTTTGAGTTCTTCAAATCTTTCCGTCCATAAGTCAACTAGCTTTCTGATATGTGGCACAGGCAATTCAGGAAGAGTAGCGTAATGATCAGGCGAATAAAGTATTACCTCACATTTCCCGTATGCTTCCTTTGTTTTGTAAATTTCGGTAGCAACATCGTCAGGTTTTGGAGGATTCTGCGATAACGCAGGAAAATCATTGTCATATTTGTAAACATCATAATTATCAGGTACCTTGCCTGAGCCCGGACAAAAAGGGCACCAGTCCTTAGGCATCTGTGGCCTGTTTTGCCTGTGAGATGCAATCATTACCCAGTCTTTTATAAGTGGATGCCATCTTAACTCTGCCATATAAAATACCTCCTAAACATTTTCACTTATATTGTATTACATTTTTTGTGAAAGTAAATGGATATATGTTATAAAAATATGTTATAATGTTGTATGAATACATAAAGCTTATTTTAAGAGGGTTTGAGAAATGCTTGAGAAAATATATATACCTGACCCTAAGCACACTGATCTCAATATGTACAGATGTGGAATAGAAGACTGTGCGCCAGGTTATTCATGGGGACCTGCTCTTCGCGACCATTATATTATTCATTATATCCTGGATGGCAAAGGAACCTATACTGTTAACAACCATACATACGAACTGACAAAAGGACAAGGATTTCTTATCTGGCCTAATACCAGAATTTTCTACCAGGCAGATTCCCAGAACCCATGGAGCTATGGCTGGGTTGGTTTTCATGGTGTTAAAGCTAAATCCTATCTTGATATGGCAGGAATTAGCGAGAAAAATCCCGTCTTCGCATATGATAAAGATGATTCTCTTAATAAAATACTTCAAATGATGATAAATACAAAAAATCTTTACAAATCAAAAGAAATTGTACTTTTAGGATATTTATATCAATTTCTTGGCATGTTGATCGAAAATGCCCCTCCTTCATGCGCCAAGCCTGAGCCCTCTTATCAAAACCATATAAAAAAAGCGTTGGAGTTCATCGCTATGAACTATTCACAGAAAATTGAAATAAGTGATATTTCTTCATACATAGGGCTTGATAGAAGTTATTTATATTCTTTATTTGTAAAGCACCTTAATATTTCACCCAAAGACTACCTTATCAGATTTCGAATGCAAAAAGCAACCGAGCTAATAAGAAATAACAATCTTACAATCGGGGAAGTATCACGTTCCGTAGGATATGACGACCCACTTCTTTTTTCAAAAATGTTCAAAAAAATATATGGGCAAAGCCCTTCTCAATATAGAAAAAATCTCATTTCATAATTCAAAACGCAAGATTTCGCTGAAAAGATAAAGGGTGCATTTTTTCTGTATGACCCATATTATTCCAATAACTGATTGCTACGAGCCTTAAAGCCTGTAAATTCACCTCGGGGCAAATCAAACTCGCAAAATAATTCTTAATATTCTTTCCATAATATGGGTCATACAGAAAATGCACCCAAAGTTAAAAGTGCATTTGTCTTTTCAGCGAAAACCAATTGATATTATTTGTATTTAGGCAGCCAATCCCCATGAGCTTCTATTAAATCATCACACATAGCTTTGATTTCATCGATAGTAAGTTCTGAAGATGTATGAGGATCAAGCATTGCCGCATAGTATATATATTCTTTTTTAAGAGTTACGGCAGCTTCAATGGTGAGAAGCTGAACATTTATATTAGTTCTATTCAAAGCTGCAAGCTGAGGTGGCAGATCCCCTATATAACATGGAGTTACACCACTTGCGTCAACAAGACATGGTACTTCTACACATGCTTCTTTTGGGAGATTGGTTATCAAGCCTGTATTAAGGACATTTCCTCCTATCTTATAAGGCTTGTTTGTTTCCATGGCTTCTATTATATAAGACGCATACTCATGAGTACGTTCATGTGTAATGTTCTTGTTGTTTACAAGCTCATCCCTCATTTTGTTCCAGCCTTCAATCTGGCTTATGCACCTGCGCGGGTATTCATCAAGAGGAATATTGTATCTTTCAATCAGTTCGGGATTTCTGCTTTTTATGAAATACGGCATGTATTCGGCATTGTGCTCGCTTGACTCTGTTACATAATAACCGAACGTATGCATTATCTCATGTCTTACCTTATCCCATTCAGGATATCCCTGTTCTTTTGAGCGTTTTTTAATTTCAGGATACAGGTCTTTTCCGTCTTTTGTTATCTCCAGCAGCCACGCCATGTGGTTTATGCCAGCTATCTTCCATTGAATTGTGTCATCATATTCCATTCCCAAACTTTCAAGAAGTCCTTTTGCACATCCCTGAACACTGTGGCAAAGCCCTACTGTTTTAACCCCTGTATATCTCAGCATGGCTCCTGTTAGCATAGCCATAGGATTAGTGTAATTCAAAAACCATGCATCAGGACAAGCCTCTTGCATGTCTTTTGCAAAATCAAAAAGAACAGGAATGGTCCTTAATGCCCTGAATATACCCCCTATACCCAGAGTGTCAGCAATTGTCTGTCTTAATCCATATTTCTTGGGGATCTCAAAATCTGTTATTGTACAAGGATCATATCCTCCAACCTGTATGGCATTTACAACATAATCTGCGCCTTCAAGAGCTTTTTTCCTATCGGTATAAGCTACTATAGTGGCATGTCCTCCATGATTGTCGTTTATATTTTTGAGCATGGTTTCAGATTCTTTAAGCCTTTTCAGATCAATATCATAAAGAGCAATGTGAGAATCTTTTAATGCAGGTGTAAGAATGCAGTCTCCAAGAACATTCTTCGCAAACACTGTGCTTCCTGCACCCATGAACGTAATTTTGGGCATTGAAATACCTCCTCGCATATTGAATAATATTTATTTGCAGTTTGATTGTATCTATTTGGTTATTAAATGTAAATGGACACTTGCTTTCATTATATGGTATAATGCTAGATAATATGTAAAATAAAAAATTAAAAAACAGATAGAATACGGAGAAAAGCAACTCTATGATGAAGATAGTTCCTGTAAAACCATTTGAAAGAACTGATCTTGCCATCCAGCAATGTGGTATGGAGTTTTGCAGTCCAAACCACGATTATGGTCCTGCTGTCAGAGACCATTTTCTTATCCATTATATAAAAAGCGGAAAAGGCATATTTCAAGTTGGGGGCAAAACATACTCACTATCTTCAGGGCAAGGTTTCCTTATTACTCCCAATGTACTTACATATTACAAAGCAGATTCCGACCAACCGTGGCATTACTACTGGATTGGTTTCAGCGGTTCAAAATCTGCAGGTTATCTGGCTCAAGCAGGTTTAGATATTAGCAACCCTGTTTTTGAATATTGCAAAGATGATCAGGTAAGCAATTGTTTTGAAGAAATGATAAAGACATGTGACATGCAGTCGGGTAGAGAAATAAGGCTGCTCGGTCTTCTCCACATCTTTTTGTCTTTGCTTGCAGAAAACAACAATAATAATTTATCAAAAGCAAACTTCACAGACAGAAAAGAATCATATGTGAGATCCGCCATAGATTATATTGAAACAAACTATTACAGGGATATATCGATTACATCAATGTCTAAATCCATAGGACTGGACAGAAGTTATTTAGGTTCTATTTTTAGAGAACTCATAGGCATGTCACCTCAAAAATATCTTTTATCTCTAAGAATAAGCAAGGCTGTAGAATTGATGAACAATCCCATGCTGTCAATATCTGATATTGCACGTTCGGTGGGCTACAAAGACCCATTGCTTTTTTGCAAAATGTTCAAAAAAGCAATGGGATGCAGCCCGACACAATATAGAAAAAAGTAGTCCTTTCGGTGCAGCCGGTCAGTCTTGCAGCCTGCCTTAACGCACAATTCGCCTTTTCAGCGAAAACTTGAGTTTTCAGCAAGAACTATATAGCTATTCACAAATCACTCTGACTCCATATGCGGGCAGCCTCAAATATCTTGAAACGGCATACCCGGCTATACCATCTTTATAACCTTCATACCCTAAATCGACAACAACATCATGCTCATCATGATTCAAAATCATATAAAATTCATCTTCGCCTTTTTTGCGTTTTATCACTTCCACACCTTTTACCGGATAAGGCAAAACAGGTTTTATGCCTGATTCATTGCAAATAATCTGTACAAGTCTTGTCAGCCCTGCTTCATCCATATCACATCCGATGTAGTATACTCTTCCATTTCCAAAACGATTTACTGTTGCAGCAGCTTGTTTTGCGTAATAATTTGATTCATACACGGCTAAAACATCAGCATTGACAGGCTTAAGAATATCGCACCATATATTTGCCTCAGCTTCTCCCATTATACCTGATATAAAAGCTTTTCTGCCTTGATTTAATGAATCAAACTCATATACTTCAACCCCTGCCATATCTTTAAACATTCCGGGAAGTGTTTGCTCAGCCATTTTGTTGTTCCATTCCCTTGTTCCCGATCTGAAAGTAAGAACCAATGTCCCTCCATTTTGAACATAGTTTGCAAGCTTTTCAGCAATTTCCTGATTAACTGCATTAAGTGCAGGAGCAAAAACCACCTTGTATCTTGATAAATCTTCAAAATGTGAAATTATATCGCATCCTGTCCAATTTTCAGCTAAAGCAGAATAATATGCGCAAATTAAAGCATTGTAGTCAAATCCTTTATTATGCTTTTGAAACTGATGGCTCCATACATTATCATATGATTTAATTATGGCTGCATCACAAACAACCTGCGCATCATCCAGTAGACTTTCTATCTTTTTTAATTCATTTCCTATGCTTTTTATTTCTTCATATCTTCTTCTTGGCATACCATCATGATCAAGAATGCCGTACCAGTATTGTTCGATACCAAATCTGCAAGCTCTCCATCTGAAATATACTATCCCTTCCGCACCGTTGGCAATAGACTGATATGTCCATAACCTCAGCTTGCCCGGTTCAGGTGTATTGCCAAGCGTATTCCAGCCGCAAGGGCCGCTCTGCTGCTCCATAACCCAGAAATTTTTGTTTTTTAGACCACGCATTATTGAATGCGCTGCCGAAGTATTTTTAAAATTGCTTGCACCCCACTGAAAATCAGGATAATTATCCCAGCATGCAAAATCAAGTTGCTGTGCCTGCTTAAAATAATCTATCTCACTAAAATGTCCCATCATGTTTGTAGTTATTTTGTGACGACATCCCATCTTTTTTAATATATCTATCTGTAAATTTTGATATTCAATAACGCTGTCAGAACAGAAACGATAATAATCCAGCATTAATCCGGGATTATGCACATAACTGTGTTCGGGCGAAAAACATGTAGTATATGCAGGAAGAATTATCTGCTGCCAATCTGTATAAATCTGGCTCCAAAAAATCGTCCCCCATTGTTCGTTAAGATTTTCAAGAGTTCCATATTTGTCTTTAAGCCAATTAATAAAATTCCGCCTGCAGTGTTCACAATAGCACCTTGTGGTATCATGGCACCCAAACTCATTATCTATCTGCCAGGCTATTACATTTTCATTATTTTTGTAATGCTCAGCCATTTCTTCTACTATTCTTTGAGTATGCTTCCTATATTCAGGATTATTGCAGCAATAATGTCTCCTGCTGCCAAATCCCCTTTCTCTTCCATATGCATCGTTCTGATACATACTTTCTTCCATATCCATAAGCCATTTTGGCGCTGCTGCAGTCGGTGTGCCCAGCACAACTTTTATACCATGCTTTTGAAAAATTGATATAATCTCATCAAGCCATCCAAAATCATAAACCCCTGGTGAAGGTTCAATTTTCGCCCATGCAAATTCTGCAAGACGTACAACATTAAAATTAGCTTCTTTCATAAGTCTGGCGTCTTCATGCCATCTTTCTTCAGACCAATGTTCAGGGTAATAATCAACTCCAAAATACATAACATCACCTCTTGTTTAATTTGCTTGTTGTACCAGCTTGCTTGTTCGAACTAAAGCTTCAATTACAAGGGTGTATAAACTCAGATTAACAAGCCCTATGTACTTTGCGCTAACGTTCTAAGCAAAAAATACAAGCCGGCACAACAGATTAATTTTATACTTTTTTGACGCTGTCTCTTATTATTAGCTCAGTGTCAAGAATAAGCCTGCCGCTCTCTTTGTTTCTAATGAGATTAAGAAGAATCTCTGCTGTTTTCTTGCCCTGATCGTATTTTGGTATATCTACAGTTGTAAGAGCAGGACAAACATATTTTGACTGAATAATGTTGTCAAATCCCACTATAGACAAATCTCCGGGTATTTTTATGCCTTTATGCCCAAAGGCAGCCATAGCACCAATTGCCATTGCATCATTGAAGACAAATAAAGCAGATATCTTGTTTTTTGTCACCAAATGCGAGCCAGCTAATGTCATTGCAGCATTATATCCTTTTTCATAGTAATCACAGCCGCGATTACATATAATTATATTATCTTTTATCAAAGGAAGGCTGTGCTGCTTAAGAACACTTTTGTATGCCTCAAATCTCTGGTTATCCTCAAAAGGCGCCATATACCCTATTGTTTTATGCCCACAAGAGATAAGATACTCAACCGCTTGCTCTGCTCCTTGTCTTATGTTTATGCCAACAAAAGGAATATCTAAATCATCAAATGTATAATTTGTTACAACAACAGGTATGTCTATTTCCCGGAAATAACTCTGTTCATCAGGGTTTAGATGAGAAAGAATAATGCCATCCATCTGCCTCTGCCGGATCATTTCGTTGTCTAATTTTCTTGACACTACAATAACATATCCGTTTTTGTCCAGATAATCCTCCATCCCTCTATAAACTTCTGTGTAGAAAGGGTTATGAAGTTCAGGAGCATGGAAAACGATTTGTCTTGTTTCCCTTGTCTTCAAACTTCTGGCAATCATATTGGGCACATAGCCAAGTTCTTTTATGGCTTTTTCTATCTTTTCCTTTGCATCAGGTGAAACATATCCGTTTTTGTTAAGATACCTCGATACAGTGGTCTTGGAAACACCCGCATATTTGGCAACATCTTCTCTTGTAGCCATTTAATTCACCATTCTTTAAAATAATATTTAATATATGGTCTCGAGTCCATATATATGATATTATATTTCTTTCAGTATGTCAAATGTTTTGAGAAATTTGTTTTTGATTTGCAGCGTTTTAATTATCAAATTTCAATACTCCGAAATTTTATTAGTTTTATTTTTCTACTAATGGGTAATATATAAATGGACTAATAATGAGGTCAAATTAGTTTTACCTGAAAACGCAAGTTTTCTCTGAAAATGTGAATTGTGCGTTAAGGTGAGCTGCAAAATTGGCCGTCAAATATGTAAAAAGAAAGGTGGAAAATAGCATGGCAAATATAAAATTCAGTGTTGACGCAAAAAGTGAAAGCAGTACAAAAACGGTGGTAGAAACCAGAGGGTTTAAGATCATCATTGATGAACCGGAAAATCTTGGAGGTACAAACGATGGGGCAAATCCTGTTGAATATGTTCTAGCTGCGCTGGCAGGATGTCTAAATGTAGTAGGTCATCTTGTAGCCAAAGAAATGGGCATTAATATTAGCGGTATTGAGATGCATCTTGAAGGAGAATTAAACCCCGCGAGATTTGCAGGCAAATCAATGGAAGATCGTGCCGATTATAAAAAAGTAACCGTTGCGATGAAACCTAAGTCAGATGCGGATCCGGAGCTCCTTAAAAAATGGCTGCAGGTAGTTGAAAGCAGATGTCCTGTAAGTGACAATATAGCGAATCAGACACCTGTTGAAATCGTTTTAGCATAGCATAAATAACACATTTGATTAATCAAATTTCAATGAAATCGAGATGCATTTTTTTGTATGACCTATATTATTCCAAGAACTGATTGCTATGAGTCTTAGAGCCTGCAAATTCACCTCTGCGCAAATGTTCTTTCCATAATATGGGTCATATACAGAAAATGCACCCATGAAATCGCCTATTTAGTTACTCCTGAAAACTCAAGTTTCTGCTGAAAAGGCGAATTGAGCGTTAAGGTGAGCTGCAAATTGGCTGGCGGCTACGAAACATTTTAACAGTCTTACCGCGCCATCAATGGCGCGGTAAGTAAAATCTTGGCGTGGAATGCTAATCATTGCATGTCGGATAAAATGTTCAATTTCTTATGCAATTCTGTTTCTTCATAAACAACAATATCATAAACAACAGCCTCTTTTTGCCCTGCATCAATTTCTAAATACAATATTCCTGCCATTTTTGCTGAATTATAGTTCATTCGGCTGCGAAACAGCTCTTCATTGACTATATAAATCAAAATATCTTTATCATCTATTTGCACAGCTTCTTCTCTCTTTAACAATTCGTCCAGAGCACCTGCGGAATACGGGTTATACTTCCTTATATCTTCAATATTTTGTGATTTAGCAAAAACACCTCTTTTTATCATCTCCGGTCTCAGTGCTATGGTCTCGTAATAGCCTTTGGCCTTAAGCCACTTGATTGTATTTATAAAGCTGTTGTCAAATCCGATACTGTCTTGATAAGTATAGTCAGGAACATAGCCGGGTGCAAGCTGACGTTGCCCTTGATTTTTAGGATCTTCATATATCACCCTTATATTGTAAGTATAAGCTTGATATATGTGATTGCTTTCAAACTTCTTATTCAATATATCGCTTCTATAAGCTTCCAGAAATTCTGCTATTTCTTTTTTATCTGCAACAAAAAGCGGCTTCCCGGGTATTATAATATTTGTAATCTCCAGGTTCCTAATCTGTTTTTCATTCTGTTTAATTATAGGAAATACATACTCCTTGAAACGCTGGGAATTATATATGGGGGAAATATAGTTCCACATTGCTCCTTGATCATATCTATAAAACCTATTAATTTTTTTCCCGTTTTTAAGAACATAAATTATCTCCGCACGCGCATATGCGTTTATATGCGTATAGTTGCCGCTAATGACAGCTCTATGAAAAGCGCATATATTTTTTATATCATGCTCCTCAGTAAATTTAGCTGCATTGAA
>Ga0068705_10001779_pt1 | contig 10829 bp, 10 predicted proteins | sample YNPMSTMetaG_FD_65631 | JGI IMG/M metagenome (GOLD analysis project Ga0068705, IMG submission 65631) | Anoxygenic and chlorotrophic microbial mat microbial communities from Yellowstone National Park, USA - YNP MS-T MetaG | ecosystem: Environmental > Aquatic > Thermal springs > Hot (42-90C) >... | reverse complement strand
TATCATATCTACAAAAAAAAGGAGAAAAGAAAGGCTCCTTTTTTTTAGTTTCTAATACATATAAGATTACACCCTCACCACCAATCTGAGTTGTGAGTATTTCTAGATAATCATACAAAAGCATCTTTACTTTATTTATCTGTATCTCGTCAAAAACATTGCTTATAAGTTCATTCTTTAAAAACTTTACCTTATTTATCGTCTCTTTTAATATAGTTTCAAGGTCTTCAATACTGCTTATTGTCGTTAAGATCTCTTTCCAGTTAAAAACTTTCATCAACTTCCTTTTTTAAATAAATAAAATTTTAACTAAAATTTTTAAAAATTAAAAACTAAGTTGTATACTCAGCATTTATTTTAACATAATCATAAGATATGTCACAAGTGAAAAACTCTGTATTAAATTTACCAATTTTCATATCAACACTTATTGAATTTTCTTTACTCTTCATAGATTCTGAAAGAGAGGTCTTATCAAACGGCAGAGGTCTTCCATTCTCAAAAACCTTAGTCTCATTAAAGTATATATCTATCCTGTTCTCATCTATTTTCTTAGCATTACTGTAGCCAACAGCAGCAATTATCCTTCCCCAATTAGGATCATTACCAAAAAAAGCTGTTTTTACAAGAAGAGAGTTAGCTATAGACCTTGCAATAGTATCAGCATCAGAAAAAGAGTAAGCATTTTTAACTATAATTTTTATTACTTTTGTTGCTCCCTCACCATCCTTGACTACCATATACGACAATTCTTTTGTTAAATCTAATAAAGCATTAAAAAAATCCTTATTTTTACGTTTTATCTTAACTTTAGCCTCACCATTAGCAAGAAATATAAGGCTATCATTTGTACTCACATCACCGTCAACAGATATTTTATTAAAACTATTTTCTGTAATTTGTTTTAATATGACTTGAGCATCCTTTCTATTAATAATAGCATCTGTCAATATAAAACCAAGCATAGTACCCATGTTAGGATGTATCATTCCAGATCCTTTTGCAAAACCAGTTATAGTAACAATTTTTCCATCTATTTTAACCTCCTTATAGCAGTATTTTGGGAATGTATCAGTTGTCATTATTGCCCTTGCAAACTCTTGTGGCTCATCAGAAACAATTCTTGAGAAAGACTCTTCCATTTTCTCAACAGGAAGTCTAACACCAATAACCCCAGTAGATAATGCTATTGTTTCTTTAGGACTTAAGCCAAACCTTGCTGATATTTTATCAATAAGATACTTTGCATCATTAATTCCATCTTCTCCTGTACAAGCATTAGCATTGCCGCTATTAACCATAACAAGTCTTATAGACCTCTTTTTTTCTAGATATTCCATACACAACTTTACAGGAGCAGCTTTGATCCTATTTTTAGTAAAAACACCCGCATAAGTTGCTGGAGTAGTAGACAATATAAAACCTATGTCTTTTCTCCCTGGTTTTTTTATAGATGCTGATGTTGTATAAACAGAAAATCCTTTTGGTAATTTTAACATAATCCCTCCTCCTCATTAATACCAAGTGCAATATTCATATTTTGTATAGCCTGCCCACTTGCACCTTTTATAAGATTATCTATAACAGAGACTATTATCATAGTCTCATTATTGTCATGATACATGTTAAAGTGGCATTGGTTAGTATAGATAACATTTTTAATCTGAGGCTCAGTAATCTTTATAAATGACTCACTCTCATATTTCTTATAAACAGTGTCATAAGCCTTTCTATAATCATCAACAGAAACGCCTGTAAGATAAATTGTTGAAATTATTCCCCTGTTTATAGGTATAAGATGGGGAGTAAATACAACCTTTTTACTCTTTCCAGTCCACTTGTTAATATACTTCTCTATTTCTGGTATATGTCTATGTTTTCTTCCAACACTATAAGCCTTAAGTGATTCATTAACCTCGCAGAACATAAAGTCTTCTTCAATCTTTTTTCCTGCACCACTTACACCACTCTTTGAATCAATTATTATTGAGGATGGAGAAACAACATTTAAAACAGGTATCAAAGGTATCAAGATAGATGTAGGATAACAACCTGGATTTGCTATCAATTTTGTATCTTTATTAACATCTTTTCTATTTATCTCAGGTATACAGTATACAGATGAACTAAGCAAGTCTTTTGACATATGTTCGAAATTGTACCACTGTAAATAATCATCTGAATCCAGTCTAAAGTCAGCACTTATATCTATAATAAGTCTCTTAGAGTCATAAACATCTTTTATTATCTTGTGAGATACATTAGAAGGTGTTGCAAGAAATACAACATCAAGGTCTTTCATATAGGTTACATCAATGTCTTTATACACTAGGTTAGAAAACTTTTTTGGCAAAAAAGGATAATCATCAATAACTTTCTTATCCCTGTCTCTCGATGATACATAGCAGACCTCAACTTTGCTATGACTTGAAAAGAGCCTTAAAAGCTCCTTGCCTGTGTAGCCAGTCCCACCAATTATACCAACTTTAAACATTTTATATCCTTCCTCTGATTTTAGATTTAAAATTTAATTAGTTAGTCTTCAAAAATTAATTACTATAATCTTGAAACTGTTTTTTCTTTCTCTTATTTTGCAAAAGAAAGATAAAAATATGCAAATCAAGATTAGTTGTTATTATTTAAAAGAACTTGAATTTAGGTATAATAATATACAAATCTTAGATGTTATTATTTATAAATGTTCTAGTAGAATAAAACAGGTAATACAATAAATATTATTTAGAAATAAAACTTGCAATTTATTTATTGTAAATTTTTTAATAAAAAACAAAGTAATATTGAGAGAAAATAAAATTATGAATAACTTAGGTTTAGAGGACTTAGTCAGATACATTTCAAAAAATGGCATTAAACAAAATATTGAGCCTGTTTTTAAAACAGATGACTTTGTACTTTACAATAATGATAGCTTAGAATTAATAAGCAGTTTCCCTGACAACTGTATTGATATGATTTTTGCTGACCCTCCTTATATGCTTTCAAATGGTGGCTTTACTTGTCAAAATGGACGAATGGTAAGTGTAGACAAAGGTGAATGGGACAAATCAAATGGCTTTGAAGTTGATTTGGACTTTCATGAAACTTGGATAAAAGAATGTAAAAGAATTCTAAAACCAGAAGGAACAATTTGGATAAGTGGAACTTATCATAGTATTTATAAGTGTGGTTTTCTTTTACAAAAACTGAATTTCCATATTTTAAATGATATTATTTGGTTTAAGCCAAATGCTTCACCAAATCTTTCTTGCCGTTTTTTTACAGCTTCTCACGAGACAATTTTATGGGCACGCAAGGATAAAAAAGCAAAACATTATTTTAACTATGATGCAATAAAAAACGGAAGTTTCCCAGAGGACATCATGAAAAAGCCCCGACTACAAATGCGTAGTGTTTGGAGTATTCCGACACCTACGCCAAAAGAAAAAAAGTTTGGTAAACATCCAACACAAAAGCCATTAGCACTATTAAAACGAATTGTGTTAGCATCTACTAAACCAGGTGATATAATTTTTGATCCATTCAATGGAAGTGGAACAACTGGAATTGCAGCAACAATGATAGGAAATAGAAAGTATATCGGTTGTGATTTAGATAAAAATTATATTAACTTAACAATTAAACGCTATGAGGAGTTAAAAACAAATAAAGGATTATTTAATTATGATAACTAGGATAATAGCAATTAAAAATCTCAAAAAATATATAGGTCAGGACTTATCTAAATTAGCTGGAAGAAATATTGAAAGATCAGAACTGCTAAAAGTTCAATCGTTTGACTTTTTAGAGAATGATACTCTTATACAAGAAATTCAAACTGACTACGAGTTTATCCGTAATAAATTAATAAAAGAGGGTTTCGATGAATTGACAGGAAAAGACGGCAAATGGATACAAGCTAGGACAAAGGGTAAAGAGCACGGATCAATAAGCAGAGAATTTTATGCAAGAAAATCACTGATTAATGAAATAATAAAACTTGACTAATGAAAAAAAATCATCAATAACAAGTTTGTATTAATTTGTTTAACCTACTCATATTATATGTCAAAATATTATATTAAAATAGGCATTAAGTTTTTTAAACTAAACAAGTCCTTTCAATTCTTTGATTAAAATAAGTTAAAAATCAGAGTTTCAAATAAGTTTTTTCAACAACTTCTGAAATATCTATCTCATCCAACCTTTTAACAATAAAGTCAGGATAACAAGAAGACAACTCAGACTCACTATGAATACCAGTAGTAACACCTATAGATAATCCACCAACAAGTTTAGCAAGTTTTATATCTAAAGGAGTATCACCTATTATTACAGGTATCTTGTTTGGATTCTTATTCTTAAAAGAAACTGATAACTCATCTCTTAAGTATTCAGCCTCATCACCAAAAACAGACCTTTCCCAATCAAAAAAAACAGAAAGATTCTTAAAGTCAAGTTTTATCCTAGCACCTTCTCTAATATTACCAGTAAGTAGAATCTTATCATACTTATCTAATTTTTTAAGAAAATCAAAAACACCATCAAAGACTATAAAATCGCTTCTATATATCTCTTCCTCTAAATAATTAATATATAAAGACTTGAATTTATTCCAAAGGTCAAAAGAATAATATTCACCAATAGAGTTTAAGATATCCTTAAATATACCAGTATCTACCCTACCAGCCATAGAAATAGATGACCAATCAGGCTCAGTATTAAAAAGGGACTGAATTGCCCTCTTAAAGGACCTGGTTCCAGCCCCACTTGTTGATAACAAAGTACCATCAATATCAAAGCAAAAAATTAAATCCATCAATAAATAAAAATTAGTTTATAGAATCATTTAATTTGTCACTTGCTTTAAATCTTACAAGTTTCTTAGCAGGTACTTTTATCTTCTTTGAAGGGTCTTTTGGGTTAGTTTTTAATGTTGCCTTTCTCTCTTTAACCATAAACGAACCAAAGCCTATCAAAGAAACCTTTTTCCCCTGCTTTAGAGAATCACCCAATACATCAACAACAGCATCAAATAACATTTCGATCTCTTTCTTAGTTATTTTTTCTTGTGGGTTTTCTTGTTTGATTTTTTCAAATATTAGGTTTACCATGTCTTTCTTGTTTACTGATTCCATCTTGCCTCCTAGTTTTTTAATTATTTTTGATAATTTTAATTTAATAAAAAAAAATAAACAAAAACAAAAAATTAATTTTTTAAAAAAATTTCAAATATCAGTGATGTGAGAAACTACGCTCATCTGTAAAAACCATAGAGATACCATGTTCATTGCATGCCTCTATAACCTCTTTATCTCTTAACGAGCCACCAGGCTGAACAATTGCTTTTATACCAACACTTGCCGCAAGGTCAATAGAGTCTCTGAATGGGAAAAAACCATCCGAAGCCAAAACAGAACCTTCAAGGGATATACCAAGTTTACACTTTGTCCTTGCCTTATTTATTGCCTGCTCAAGTGCTCCTACCCTATCCTGCTCACCAGTACCAACAGCAAGAGTAACACCATCCTTTGCTATCACTATAGAGTTTGACCTTACACCAATATTAACATACCATGCAAATAACAAGTCTTTAATCTCTTTATCTGTTGGGTCTCTTTTAATAATAATTTTTTCTTTGTCATCCTTATAATATGCTTTTATAAAGTCTTTTTCTGACCTTATCTTTGTTAAGTATTGCTCTGCAAGTATAAGAGAACCATCTTGCAAAATCTTTATCTCAGGTAATGCCTTATCATCTTTAAATCTTGGTAGTTTATTAATATTTTTTACTCTTATAATTCTAATCTGTTTATTTTTTTTATATTTATCAAAATTATTAAAAGTCTCAATAGCCTCTGAACTAAAGTCAGGTGCAAAAACATTTTCTACAACAGTTTGCATTATCTCTTCAGCAGTCTCTCCATCAACTCTACAGTTAAAAATAACAGAGCCACCAAAAGCAGCCTGAGGGTCAGCCTCCCTTGCCTTTATATAAACAGTTTTTAAAGACTCTTCACCATTTTGAACAGCAACTCCACTTGGGTTCAAGTGTTTCATTATAGCAACAGAGGGTCTGTTAAAATATTTTAATATCTTATATGCCTGATTAGCATCCTCAATATTAGTCTGAGAAAGTCCATCTTTCCCAGTCTTAAGTATCTCCATATTACCCAAAAAAAGTTCAGAATTAGTTATCTTATAATAGGATGCAGGTTGATGTGGATTAGTACCATATCTAAGGTCAAAAACCTTTTCGTATTCAATAACCAAGTCACCAATTTTGATACAAATCTTATTAGGATAAAATGAATCAGTCTTATGAAAATACTTATCTTTAAAACTCACTCTAAAACTCCTTTTGTTGATGCTATATCATGTCTTGTTATTCTTGTTGATTTTCTTAAAGCTCTGCCTAATGACTTAAAGATAGATTCAGCAATATGATGTTTATTCTCACCATAAAAAACATTTATGTGTATATTTGCCCTTAGATTGTTTGCAAAACTTACTATAAACTCTCTTATAAGCTCAGTATCAAACCTGTTTATAACTCCCTTAAACTCTTTAGGAACATTATAAACCCAATAAGGCCTCCCTGAAAGGTCAACAACTGTATGGCATAATGTCTCATCCATAGGTACCGAAGAACTGCCAAACCTTTCAATACCTTTTTTATCACCTAGTGCTTTATTTATTGCCCTTCCCAAAACAATTCCAATATCCTCAACTGTATGATGCATATCGATATCAAGGTCTCCATTAGCCTCAATCTCAATATCAAAACCACTGTGTTTTGTAAATATACTTATCATGTGATTCAAAAAACCTACACCAGTAGAAATACTTGCCCTACCTTCACCATCAAGATTGACTTTAACAAATATTTCAGTCTCAGAAGTTTTTCTACTCTCTTCAGCAACTCTCATATTATCACCTCAAACAAGACTATATATAATAGTCACTTGTCTTTTTAATTCTATTTAATATACTAAAACCAAGCCCCTCATCACTTGGCTTTTCAATAAAGACAATGTCATATCCCTTTTTTTCACACTCATACAACATTCTATAAAGTATTTTTGAAAGCTCTAAATAAGAATTAAAAACATATCCTTCAAATTTATCTATTTTTTTAGTGGATATAAAAAAAGGTTTAGAAAAAGACTTTGAATCTATAAAATTAATGGCAGAATCAATTGAACTAAAGACAGCAACAGGAATATTAATCCTATAGTGCTTATATTTGTTACCAGGTGATATATGAGAAGTTTCTGCAATCTCGATCCTTCCTGTAACCTTCTTCAATTCCTCTACAGTAACAAAACCAGGTCTAAGAACCTTAGGTGGAAACTTTCTTATGTCAATCACAGTTGACTCTATACCTATCTGACTCTCCCCTGCATAGACTATTATTGGAACCTTACCGTTTAATTCATTTAGCATATCCAAACTTGTTGCACTCGGCCTACCTGATATGTTAGCACTTGGGGCTGATATTGGAAGTCCAAACTCTTTTATAAGTCTTAAAGCAACATCATGTCTTGGAACTCTTATTGCAACACTCTCAAGCCCTCCTGTAGTCTCATAAGGTATAATACTCTTTTTATCCAATATGAATGTCAAGGGACCTGGACAAAACTCAGCAAACAATTCATCAAGCAATGACTTTTCTTTAACAATAGAGTACTCATAAATCCAATCAAGGCTTAAAGCATGAACAATCAGCGGATTATCAGGTGGTCTATTCTTTACAGCAAATATCTTTAATACAGCATTTTTATCAAGAGCATTAGCACCTATGCCATATACAGTCTCAGTGGGAAAGACAACAATATCAGAGTTTTTAAGTGCTACAATAGCATCATTTAAAGAATAAGTCTCACTATTAATATTTATTATTTTAGTGTTCAAAGAAGTCCCTAAATAATAGAATTTTTAAAATTTTATTGATAAAATTTAACAAATACCAATATTTAAAAATCAGTTTTTATCTCTACAATCAATACTATTTTTTAATTTCTGCTATTAAAGTATAAGTAATTAAATTTTATATCTAAAAATTTATTGGAGGTAAAACATGTCAGAAAAAGGAAGTCTTTCCGTAAATACTGAGGGTTTACTTCCAATAATAAAGAAATGGTTGTATACAGAAAGAGAAGTATTTCTAAGAGAAATAATATCAAACGCTTATGATGCAATAAACAAACTAAAACACCTAATCCTAATAGGTGAACATCAAGGCCCAGAGCCAAGTTATAGAATAGATGTAATTATAGATGACAAAGAGAAAACAATAAGTGTAAAAGATAATGGCATAGGAATGACATATGAAGAAATAAAAAAATACATAAATCAGATAGCTTTCTCAGGTGCAAAAGAGTTTGTTGAAAAGTACAAAAACATAGATTCATCTTCTCTGGTTGGATTCTTTGGTCTTGGTTTTTACAGTTCTTTCATAGTATCAAAAAAAGTAGAGATAATATCAAAGTCTTATAAAAATGAAGAAAAACCAGTTAGATGGGTATCTGATGGAACAAGTACATACGAGATGGAAATAATAGAAAATAAAGTGGAAAATGGAACAATAGTGAAAATGTATATAGATGAAGAAAATTCTGACTTAATAAGTAAAGAAAAGATAAAAGAGATAATAAAAAAATACTCTAATTTTCTTGAAATACCAATATACATAGAGAACGAGAAGATAAACTATGGAGAACCACTATGGGCAAAGGATATAAATAATCTAAAAGAAGAAGACTATAAGAAGTTCTTCAATGAGTGTTTTGGCTATAAAGAGCCTATGTTCTGGGTGCATTTAAAAACTGAATACCCTTTTCAGCTAAGAGGTATAATATACTTTACTAAGACGTTTAACAATTTTGATATAGAAAACAATATTGTAAAACTATTTGTAAAAGATGTATTTGTATCTGATAATATAAAAGAATTATTACCTGATTTCTTTGTAGGAATTCATGCACTTATAGAAAGTTCTGATATACCACTTAATGTCTCAAGGAGTCAGTTCCAGTCTGACTTAAGAGTTAAGAAAATATCTTCATACATAGTTAAAAAACTTGGTGAAGAGATAACTAACATTTATAAAAAAGATAAGGAAAAGTTTACAAAAATATGGGAAGACATAAACATTGTTTTAAAATATGGAGCAATAAAAGATAATTCATTCTATGAAAAAATAAAAGATGTAATAATATTCAAGACAAACAATGATAAATACACAACACTAAAAGAATATACAGAAGAAAACAATATAGAAAAAGATGGTAAAAAGATAATACTTTATGCTGATCAAAAAAACTCTAATCTTGAAAACTTTATCTTATCATCAGGAAAAAACGTGATAATGATAAACCCAATAATAGACATACACCTTTTCAACTTTATAGAAACAAAAGAAGAAAATATTAGTTTTATAAGATTCGATGCTGAAAACAACCCATTACTATACAATCAGATTGAAATAGAAAAGGAAAAAAAAGAAAAAATAATCGAGGTTTTTAAACAGTATCTAGACAATGATATAGAAGTCAAAAATATAAATGATAAAGATACACCAATGATTGTAGTAGTTGATGAAAATATTAAGAGATTTAATGAGATATCTAAGTTCATAATAAAAGAAAACAGCATAAAAAACACCTACAAAATCATAATAAACCCACAGTCTCATCTCATAACTAAAGCATTAATACTCGATACAACAGATAAGGATAAAGCAAAAAAATTTATACACACCTTAAGAGATATATCCCTGTTATCAAGTGGAATGCTCTCTCAGGATATGGTAAAAGACTTTGTCAAACGAACATATGATATCATGAACACTTTTTAACTAAAAAACAAAAAAGTCTTTAAATAAAGGGGGGCCCCACTTCCCCTCTATACTCTCAAGTTCGTTGTTTTTTTTAACAATCTCCAAAAACTCATCCCTTCCCATAAAAAAAGCACCAAAGTCTTCAAAAGTCTTACTGTAAACCTGGCAGTCTATCAAACTAAAGTCAAGTTCTTTAAGGTTCAAGGCAAGATATACAAAAGCAACCTTAGAGGCATTAGGCATTATGTGAAACATTGACTCACCAAAAAACATCTTGCCCAAAGATACCCCATAAAGTCCACCAACAAGTTTATCATCATGATAAGCCTCAACAGAATGAGCATAACCAAGTTTATGAAGTTTTATATACTCTTTAATAAAATCAGGGGTAATCCAGGTTTCATCTCTCGTATCAGCACAAAGTTTCATAACTTCTTCAAACCTGGTATCATATCTTATTTTGAAAATATTTTTCTTCAAAACTTTTTTCAAACTTTTTGAGATATAAAGATTGGATGGTTTTAAGACAAATCTCTTTCTTGGGCACCACCAGGTAACAAAAGGTCTACTAGACCATGGAAATATTCCAGACTTGTATGCATATAAAAGATTTTTTGTATTTATCTTAGGGCCAATACAGGCTATGTCTTCTTCTGTATATTCTATCATAGTTTTTTAGAAAATATAATAAAATATAACCTAAAAATCAAGGTGATGAATAATGGAATAAATTTGTAGAGAAAATTTTTATATTATAATGCGTAAAAACTTAACATAAAATTAGGTAATTGTTTAAACTGTCCCATCTTTAAGGAAAATTATATTAAGCTACTTAGGCATCAAAATATTAAAATTAAAATCACTAAGATAGTTCACTATTTTTTTAATAAAATTTCTACAATCTCCAATAAAAAATTATTGATTAAAATGGCTTATATTAAGTAATCATCAAAAAAAATTACCAAATAAAAAAGTCTATAAATTCTTACAA
>Ga0068705_10001773_pt1 | contig 10844 bp, 10 predicted proteins | sample YNPMSTMetaG_FD_65631 | JGI IMG/M metagenome (GOLD analysis project Ga0068705, IMG submission 65631) | Anoxygenic and chlorotrophic microbial mat microbial communities from Yellowstone National Park, USA - YNP MS-T MetaG | ecosystem: Environmental > Aquatic > Thermal springs > Hot (42-90C) >... | reverse complement strand
TCCGGAAGAACTCCTCCTTCGCGCCGAGCGCCGCCTGTTTCTCCAAGAGGGACTACGACGGCTGACCGCGCGAGAGCGGCTGGCGTTCGTGCTGAGGGACCTGGAAGGGTTGCCGGCGGGGGAGGTGGCGCGCCGGCTGAACTGTTCGAAGGCGACCGTGCGCTCGCATATCGCCAATGCTAGGATCAAGTTCCGGCAATGGCTGGAGGGGAGGAACCGATGAGCCATCCTCAGGCGAACGCCCTGGCGCTGTTTGCCGGCGGTGACTTGCCGTGGTGGGCGCGCTGGCGCGTCCGCTGGCACCTCGGCGCCTGCGAGACCTGTCGGCGGGAAGTGGAAGGCTACCGCCGCGCCGCGCACTGGTTCCGCCGGGCGGCCGCGGAATTGCCGGCCAACTTCGATTGGGAGCGGGCGGCGGCGGAGATGCGGGCCAATATCCAGCTTGGCTTAGAGGCCGGAGAGTGCGTCTCGGCGCCCGAGCGGGCTGCCAGCCCCATCCGGTGGCGTGTGGTGGCGGCCCTGGCTTCGATTGCCGTCGTGGTGGTGGGAGGCTGGTGGCTGCACATGCCTCATCCCAGAGCCCCGCGCCTGGAAGCGCCACTGGTCGAGTCGACTTCCGACGGCATCCAGATCCGGGAACCCGAAGGATCGCTGGCGCTGCTCAATCCGCGAGCGGCGCCGGTCATGGTTTACCCGAGCGCCGAAGGCGCCATGACGGCCCGTTTCGTCGATGAGGAGACGGGCCTGGTGACGGTGAATCATGTCTATGTGGAGTAGACCGGCCCTCTTGGCGGCGTGCCTGGCGACTGCCGCTGCGCAAACGCTGCGCGTCGACTTTCCCGCCGAGTCCCCGGTGACGGTGGTCTCGGCCGACTGGGGGGCCTCTGAGGCGAGCCCGCGCGGCGGGGCGCTCGTCATCGACCTGCACACCACGTTGCGGCTCCGCAACTCAGGCGCCGCGCCGATCCGCGGCGTCACGCTGGTCGTGCTGGCGCAGGAGGTGACTCCGGGCGGCAAGGCCAGCGTCAGCGTGCCGAGCCTCAACGTCGCCGCGGGTGAGACCTTTCCCGTACGCATCGACCTGCGGCTGCTCCGACCGCTCCAGGCGACCGTGGGGCCGCTCGTGCGCGTGGAGCTCGACGGCGTCCTCTTCGATGACCTGACCTTCTACGGGCCGGACCGGCTGAACTCGCGCCGCGCGATGACCGCCTGGGAGATCGAGGCTCGGCGAGACCGCCGGTATTTCAAGAGCGTCTTGGCGGCTCGCGGACCCGAGGGCCTGCGCGAAGAGATGCTGGTTGCGCTGGCGCGGCAGGTCGATCGGCCCTCGCTCGAGGTCCAAGTGAGCCGCCGGGGACGCGCCACCGCGCTCGCGGCGGGCCGCCGGCTCGAGTTTGCGTTCTTGAGATGGCCGGACGCGCCCCTCGAACCGCTGGCGGGCACGGCTCTGGTTGGGCCTCAGGAGGCCCGTGACGCCACGCTGGAGGTTCGGAACCGCTCCGCTCGTCCGGTACGCTACTTCGAAATCGGCTGGATCCTCCGGGATCGGCTTGGGCGCGAGTATCTGGCCGGCTCGGTTCCCGCAGAGATCCCGCTCCGGCCCGGCGAGATCGCCCAGGTCAGCACCGACACCACCTTTCGGTTTCCGCGGGCCGTGGCCGTCGAGGCCATGAAAGGCTTCGTCAGCCGCGTGGAGTTCGATAACGGCGAGTTCTGGGTTCCAAGCCGCGATCGATTGGCCGGGGACCGCTTGGACCGCCTCATCGGTCCCTCGCCCGAGGAGCAGCGTCTGGTGAACCTCTATCGCAAGAAGGGCCTCGAGGCCCTCATCGACGAGCTCAACCGGTTTTAGGTTAGAATCGTTGCTTTGAAAATGCCCCGCGCGCGCGCCTTCGACGTCAAGAGCCTCATTGGACGCGAACCGGAGCGGCTCACGCTCGAGGAACATGAGGCGATCGTGGGGCAGTGGATCGCCATCGAGATCTACGACCCCGAGCGGCTGCCTCTGCGCCGAATCGCAGCCGTCGGAGCAAGCGTCGCCGAGTGCGTCGCCGAGCTGCGCGCCCGAGGGCTCGATCCGGAACTGTTCGAGTTCATTCTGATGCGCCCGCCCTACGATTGAAGCCGGCGGGTGCTCAGCTCACCCACAGCTCGACAAACTCATCCACCGGCATTGCCTCCAAGCGCGCCGGATCGGCTGCCAGCGCGAGAACCGTTTCGGCACGCCGGGGCGCCAGATGCGCGCGGACGGCGCGGGCGAACTTGGCCTCTAAGAGCGGCAGCGCCTCTCGGCGGCGCCGCCGGTGGCCCAACGGGTATTCGATCTCGACGCGCTCGCTCGCGGTGCCGTCGCGGAAGAAGACTTGGACGGCGTTGGCGATCGAGCGCTTCTCCGGATCGAGGTAATCGCGGCTGAAGCGCGGATTCTCGCGGACCTCCATCACCGCGCGCAGTGCGTCGATCCGAGGGTCGGCCGCCGCCCGGTCTTCGTAGTCCTCGGCCTCGAGCCCGCCGCGCAGAAGCGCCACCGCCGTCATGTACTGGAGGCAGTGATCGGGGTCGGCCGGATTGGCCAGCGGCCCGCTCTTGTCGATGATGCGCATGGCGGCTTCCTGCGTCTCGATCACGATCCGTTCGATCGCCTCCAGGCGTCCGGCAACCTGTTCATGGAGCTTCACCGCCGCCTCGACGGCGGTCTGGGCGTGAAACTCGGCCGGGTAGGAGATCTTGAAGAGGACGTTCTCCATGACGTAGGTAGCCGGTCGGCGCCCCAGGCGGATTTCCGCGCCACGAAAAAGCACGTCCTGGAAGCCCCAGACCGGCGCCGTAAGCGCCGAAGGGTAGCCCATCTCGCCGCGCAGGCTGTTCAGGGCCAGCCAGACGCCGCGGCTCGTGGCGTCGCCGGCAGCCCAGCTCTTTCGCGATCCGGTGTTCGGCGCGTGGCGGTAGGTGCGCAGCGCGCCACCGTCAAGCCAGGCATTGGAGAGGGCATTGATGACGTCCTCGCGGCTGCCGCCGAGCATCGCCGTGGCCGTGGCGGCGGTGGCCACGCGCACCAGCAGCACATGGTCGAGTCCGACGCGGTTGAAGCTGTTCTCGAGCGCCAGCACCCCCTGAATCTCGTACGCCTTGATCGCCCAGGCCAGCAGATCGCGCACCGTCAGGGGCGCCCGGCGTCGGGCGGCGGCGCGGCGGCTCAGGTAGTCGGCCAGCGTGAGCAGCCCGCCGAAGTTGTCCGACGGGTGGCCCCACTCGGCCGCCAGCCAGGTGTCGTTGTAATCCAGCCAGCGGATCATCACGCCGAGGTTGAAAGCGGCGCGCACGGGATCGAGCTCCCAGGCCGTACCCGGCACCCGCGCCCCGCCGGGCAGGACCGCGCCCGGGACCACCGGGCCGAGTAGTTTGGTGCAGGCGGGAAATCTGAGGGCCAGCAAGGCGCAACCCAGCGAGTCGAGCAAGGCCCATCGGGCGGTTTCCATCGCCGGCTCGCTCCGGCTGGGGTCGAAGCCCACGACGTAGTCGGCGATTTCGACGAGCAGCCGGTCCGGCTCCGGCCGGCGCGCATCCTTCGGTGCGCTGGCAGCCATGGAGTGCTCTCAGCTGCGCGCTTCGATTGGCACCCACGGGCGGGGGTCCGGCCCGACATAGTTGGCGCTCGGCCGGATAAGGACGTTATTGGCGCGCTGCTCGATGATGTGCGCCGACCAGCCGGTGATGCGCGAGACCACAAACAGCGGCGTGAACAGCGGCGTGGGGACGCCCATCATGTGGTAGGCGGTGGCGCTATAGAAATCCAGGTTGGCGAACAGGCGCTTCTCCTCCCACATGAGCGTTTCGATCGCCTCGGAGATCTCGAAGAGCCTCCGTGAGCCGGCGGCGTCCGAGAGCCGCCGCGCCCAGCTCTTGATGACGGCGTTGCGCGGGTCGCGCTCCCGGTAGACGGCGTGGCCGAAGCCCATGATCCGTTCCTTGCGGGCCAGCATCTGGCGAACAGCCTGGCGCGCCTCCTCCGGCCCGCCGAAGCGTTCGATCAACGCCATGGCGGCCTCGTTGGCGCCGCCGTGGAGCGGGCCGCGCAACGTCCCGATGCCGGCGGCGACGGCCGAGTAGAAATCGGAGAGCGTCGAAGCACAGACCCGGCAGGCGAACGTGGACGCGTTGAACTCGTGCTCGGCGTACAGGATCAGGGAGGCGTTCATCGCCTCGACGTGAACCGGATCTGGCTCGCGTCCGTGCAAGAGGCGGAGCAGGTGGCCGGCGATCGATTCGTCGTCGGTCTCCACCTCGATGCGTACGCCCGCGGTGGCGTAGCGCCACCAGTAACAGAGTAGGGAAGGAAAGACGGCGAGCAGGCGGTCGGCCACCTCCCATTGACGCGAGAAATCGCCCTCGGGCTCCAGCGTGCCGAGCATCGAGCATCCCGTCCGCATGACGTCCATGGGATGGGCTTTCGCCGGGATGCGCTCGAGTACCTCGCGAAGCGCAGCGGGCAGGGCCCGCAGACTGCGGAGTCGCATCTGGTAGGCCGCCAGCTCGCCGGCGGTCGGCAGCTTGCCGTAAAGCAACAGGTAGGCCACCTCCTCGAAACGGGCCTTCTCGGCCAGCGTCTCGATGTCGTAGCCGCGGTAGGTCAGCCCGCAACCCGCCTTGCCGACGGTGGCGATTGCGGTTTGCCCCACCGTCTGGCCGCGCAACCCCGCGCCGGCCGCCTTGCCGCCCGTCGTCTTCACCGTGGCCTCACCGGCGGTCATTTGCCCCTCAGCCTCCTCGTTCAAGATTTAAGGAATCGGTCGGCTTTTTCCTCCCAATCGCGGTAGCCGAGAACCGCGTAAAGCTCCTCGCGCGTTTGCATCGACGCCAGCACGCTGCGCTGGGCGCCCTCGCGCCGGATTGCCTCGTAGACACGCTCGGCCGCCCGACTCATGGCGCGGAAGGCCGAAAGCGGATAGATGACCGCGGCCACCCCCGCCTGACGCAGCTCCTCGAGCGTGAAGAGCGGCGTGCACCCGAATTCGGTCAGATTGGCGAGGACCGGGATCCCAAGGGCCGCCGCCCGGCGAAAGTCCTCGAGCGATGAAGCCGCCTCAAGAAAGATCATCTCGGCGCCGGCCTCGAGATACCGCCGCGCGCGTTCGAGAGCGCCCTCCAAGCCTTCGACCGCGAGCGCATCGGTGCGCGCCACCAGCAGAAAATCGCGGTCAGGGGAATTCTCGGCAGCCGCCTCGAGCCGGCTCACCATCTCGCGGACCGGCACGAGGACCTTGCCCGGACGATGGCCGCAGCGTTTGGCGGGAACCTGATCCTCGAGGTGGCAGCCGGCGGCCCCGGCGCGCGCCAGCTCACGCACCGCGCGAGCGATCATCAATGGCGAGCCCCAGCCCGTGTCGGCGTCGACCAAGACGGGCAGATCGGTCGCTGCAGTGATGCGCCGCAAATCCTCGGCGACTTCGCTCAACGTCGTCAGCGCCAGATCCGGCAAACCCAGCGAGGCGTTGGCCACGCCGGCGCCCGACAGATACAGCGCCCGAAAGCCCGCACGTTCGGCCAGCCGTGCGCAGTAAGCGTTCACGACTCCGGCTAGCTGCAAGGGGCGCTCGGCGGCCAGCGCCGCACGCAGGCGCGCACCGGCCGTAGCTACCCTCTCCTTCTGGGGCACGCTTTCCCTCCGATCCCCCAATTGCAACAGTCCGCCGCTGTCTCTAACCGCCTGCCGCTTCCGACGAGACAAGGAGGGCCGGCCGAGCAAACCCTGGGCAGAATTCCGGCCGGTTTTTGCCGTCCGGTTAAGATGAGTCGGAGTCCAAGCGGGCGCCTGGCAGGCCAAGCCAAGACCATGCTGCCGGCAAGCCCTGAGCGGCTCAGGCGAGGCGGACAAGCGTGGTGCGCCCGGCGCGATTCGAACACGCGACCTTCTGGTTCGTAGCCAGACGCTCTATCCAGCTGAGCTACGGGCGCCGAAGAGAGTGCCATTCACAGCGTAACCAGTGGCGACAGACGGTGTCAAGTCTAGCGCCGGGCAGACGGCTTGCCCAATCTCAGAAATTTCGATATAGTTTAGGGTATAGCCGCAAGCGCGGCCTCCAACGCCATGAAAGCCTCCAACCCCTTCTGGAAGGATTATCTCGACGGCCAAATGCCGCCGCATCTGGCGGCGGAAATCGACGCCTTCGAGTCGGATCTGGCTCTGCGCCGACAGGGCAAAATCGATGAGCGGGTCTTCGCCGAAATCCGGCTCCGACGCGGCGTCTACGGCCAACGCTACGACAGCGGCCAGCGGCACGACGGCCGTACCACGCGCACGCTCGCCTATCCTGACGGCAAGCCGACCAAGGGCCCCAAGACCGTTTGGGACGCGCCGGGCATGCAACGCATCAAGATCCCGTTCGGCGGCTTGAACGCCCGGCAACTGGAAGTCATCGCCGAGCTGGCCGAGGAGTACGCCGACGGAGTCGCCCATGTGACCACCCGGCAGGATTTCCAGCTCCACTTCGTCCACATCGACGATACGCCCACCCTCATGCGGCGTCTGGCCGCCGTCGGCATCACCACACGCGAGGCTTGCGGCAATACGATCCGCAACGTCACGGCCTGCCCGCTGGCCGGCGTCTGCCGCGATGAGACCTTCGACGTGACGCCCTATGCCCGGATGACGGCCTACTATCTGCTCGGCCATCCCGAGTGCCAGGATTTCGGCCGCAAATTCAAGATCGCTTTTTCCGGCTGCAAGGAAAACCCCTGCGCCTTGGTCCGCATGCACGATATGGGCTTCATCGCGGTAGTGCGCGAGATCGACGGCACCCTCCGCCGCGGCTTTGAAGTCTATGTCGGCGGCGGATTGGGGACGGTGCCCTACCAAGCGAAACTGTTCGCCGAATTCCTGCCCGTCGAGGAGCTGCTGCCGCTGGCTATCGCTGTGGCGCGCGTCTACACCAAGTACGGCGAGAAGAAGAACCGCAACACGGCTCGGATCAAGTTTCTGGTCAACAAGCTGGGCATCGAGGAGTTCAAGCGCCTGGTCGAGGAGGAGCGCGCCGGGCTCGCGCCCGATCCGCGTTGGGAGGAGATGCTCCGCCAGATCCCGGCCTACCAGGAGGCGCCGCTCAAGGATGCCGGCCTCGTCGAGATCACGACGCCACGCCCAGAGGGCTTCGAACTCTGGTATCGACGTAATGTTTACCGGCAGCGCCAGTTTGGCTACGCCGCGGTCACCATCGCGCTCCCGCTCGGCGACATCACCGCCGATCAACTCCGCCGCGTGGCGGACCTCGCGCGCAAATACACGCGAGAGACCGTGCGGACCACGGTGGAGCAGAACTTGGTCTTGCGCTGGGTGAGCGAGGCCGACTTGCCGGCGCTTTACGCCGAGCTCGAGGCGGCGCAACTGGCCGAACCGGTAGCCGGTTCCATCGCCGACATCGTGGCCTGCCCGGGCACGGACACCTGCAAGCTGGGGATCGCCTCCTCGCGGGGCCTGGCGGCGGAGCTTCGGAAACGGCTTGTTGCCCAGGGCGTCCACGAGGATGGCGACGTCAGTAACCTGCACATCAAGATCAGCGGCTGCTTCAACTCCTGCGGCCAGCACCATGTGGCCGACATCGGCTTCTACGGCGTCAGCCGCAACAAAAACGGCTACACCGTTCCGCATTTCCAACTGCTGCTCGGCGGCCAGTGGGAGGAAAATGCCGGCGCCTACGGCCTGGCCATCGGCGCCATTCCGGCCAAACGTGTTCCCGAAGCGCTCGAGCGAATTACGCAGAGGTATCTGAAGGAGCGCGCATTCGGTGAATCCTTCGGAGCCTTCATCAAGCGGATCGGCAAGGCCGAATGCAAGAAGATGATCGAGGACCTCATGCACGTGCCGCCCTACGAAGAGGATCCCTCCTTCTATGTGGACTGGTCGGACGCGCGCGTGTTCACGATCGGCGATCTCGGCGTCGGCGAGTGCGCCGGCGAGTTGGTTTCGCCGATCGACTTCCAGCTAGCCGCCTGCGAGCGCGAGGCGTTCGAGGCGCAACTGTTGCTCGATGCCGGACAGATCGAGCGGGCCGCGCAGGCCGCCTATGCCGCTATGATGCACGGGGCCCAGGCCCTGCTGCGCTTCAAGCTGGGTTCGAGCCCGGAGGAGCCCGAGGCGGTCTACCAGCAGTTCCGCGAGCATTTCTACGACACGCAACTGTTTTTCGATCCGTTTGCCCAGGGCAAGTTCGCCCATTATTATTTCGCCGCGCACCGTCGGAACGGCGCCGCCCACGATGCCGAGTCGGCTCGGCAACAGATCGAGGAGGCGCAGTTGTTCCTGGAGGCTGCCCATAGCTGTTATGCGAGGATGCTCTCCGCTCGAGCCGGGAAATGAGAGGGGCGGGGATGCTGCACGAGCCCGAGCATATTAACTTAAAGATCTTCGCCTGCGAACCCGCGCCCCGGGATCTGGCCGGCGCTATTTTGGTCTTTCATCGCTGGATTCAGGAGAGCGCCCTCGACGAGTTGCTGATTGACGTGGCCGACTACCGGCACTTGCCGGCGGGTCCGGGCGTAATCCTGGTCGGCTTTGAAGCCAATTACAGCTTAGATCTGGCGGAGAATCGACTCGGTTTGCTTTACAACCGCAAGAAGCCCGTTCCGGGGCCGCTCGCCGGCAAACTCCGCCAGGCGTACGAGGCGGCCTGGTCGGCCTGCCGCCGACTGGAAGCGGAGCCGGAATTTCGAGGGGAGTTGCGCTTCCATCCGCACGCCTGCGAAGTGATTTTCAACGACCGGCTGCTCGCGCCGAACACGCCGGAGACATTCGAGGCATTGCGCGCGGAGCTTGAGGCATTTTTCGCCGGCTTGCTGGGCTCGACGGACTTCAAGCTCGAGCGCGTCGGCGAGCCGCGGGAACGGCTTCGGGTGCGCGTTGCTCCGCAGGCCTCCGCACTCGCACCGCAACCGGCCTGAGGCGGCCCGCCGCAGCGCCTCCCCTATAATCGGGCTATGGCCGCCCTGCCCGAGGCCGGCGCGCTCAAACTCGTCGAGCTGGATCGCTTGAAAGCGGAGGCCCTGGACGGAGTGCTCGAAGAGGAAGCCGAGCTGTGGCGGAAGACGCTCGACTGGGACTATCGGCCCTCAGCCGACCTGGTCCGCCGCTTCGTTCGCTTGCGAGCGCTCACCGGCTGGGCGCTCGTGGCAGGCTGGGAAGTGATCGGCTACTCCTACTTTGTCGCCGAGGACGGCAAGGGACTGATCGGCGACCTCTATGTTCTGGCGCAGTTCCGCTCGGAAGAGCTGGAAAATCGTCTGCTCGAGGCCGTTCTGACCTCCCTGTTTGCCGACGCTCAGCTTCGCCGCATCGAGGCTCAGTTGATGTTGCTTGAGGCGCCCTTGGAGCGGCCGCTCCCTTATCGCCAGTGGTGGCGCGGCTACCGGCGCTATTTCATGGTGGCCGATCCGGTGGAGGCCGACCGGCTTCCGCCCGGCCCGGCCGCCGGCGAGATCCGCATCGAAGGCTTTCGGGAGGGCATCGAGGAGGCCGCCGCCCGCCTGATCGCTGCCGCTTATCGGGGTCACATCGACAGCCAGATCAATGACCAGTACCGGTCCGTGAGCGGCGCTCGGCGGTTTTTGGCCAACATCATGCAGTATCCCGGCTGCGGGAGCTTCTACGCGCCGGCATCGCTGGTGGCCGTCGATCCGGCGAGTCGCAAGTTGCTGGGGCTGTCGCTGGCGAGCCTGGTCTCGGCCCGGACCGGTCACATCACGCAGCTCTGCACGGCGCCGGAGGCGCGAGGCCGCGGAGTGGGTTACGAGCTACTTCGCCGCTCGATGCTCGAGCTGGCGCGAGCTCGCTGCGCCAGGGTGAGCCTCACGGTAACGGCGGCCAACTGGGGAGCCGTACGGCTGTACGAACGCACCGGCTTCCGCATCCGGCGCACCTTCGCCGCCTATGTCTGGACGCGGAGCTGAGGGTCGGCTTTGAGGGAGAAGAGCCGCGATGAGCGTCCTGGATCTGTTTCGCCTGGATGGGAAGGTGGCGCTGGTGACCGGATGCCGGCGCGGCATTGGAGAAGCGATCGCCGTGGCGCTCGCCGAAGCCGGCGCCGATATCGCCGGGGTGAGCCGGAATCTGGAGTCATCCGGCTCCGAAGTCGAACGCGAGGTTCGCTCGCGCGGCCGGCAGTTCGCCGCTTACGCTTGCGACTTCGGCGACCGGGCGGCGCTTTACGCCTTCCTTGAACGGCTCAAGCAGGATTTCCCGCTGATCGACATCCTGGTCAACAACGCCGGAACGATTCTTCGCAAGCCCGCCATTGAGCATCCGGACGAGTACTGGGACCGAGTGATCGAGGTGAATCTGAACGCCCAGTTCGTGCTAAGCCGAGAGATCGGCAAAGAGATGGTGCGCCGCCGCGCCGGCAAGATCATCTTCATCGCTTCGATGCTGAGCTTCCAGGGCGGCATCACGGTGCCGGGTTACGCGGCAGCGAAGGGGGGCGTCGCTCAGCTCACCAAGGCGCTCGCCAACGAGTGGGCCGCCCATAACGTGCAGGTCAACGCCATCGCGCCCGGTTACATCGCCACCGACAACACCGAGGCGCTGCGGGCCGACCCTCAGCGCAATCAGGCCATCCTGGCGCGCATCCCGGCGGCGCGCTGGGGGACGCCCGAGGATCTACGCGGCGCGGCGGTCTTTCTGGCCTCCTCGGCTTCCGATTACGTGAACGGAGCGATCCTCGCCGTCGATGGAGGCTGGCTGGCGCGCTAATGCCGCCTCATGCTCAGGGCGCGGCCTCGCGGGCGGCGGGCCGGAAGACCCGGGCCAGCGCGTCGGCCAGATGCGGATCGAATCCCGTCCAGCGCGCGATCAGGCC
>Ga0068705_10001763_pt1 | contig 10875 bp, 10 predicted proteins | sample YNPMSTMetaG_FD_65631 | JGI IMG/M metagenome (GOLD analysis project Ga0068705, IMG submission 65631) | Anoxygenic and chlorotrophic microbial mat microbial communities from Yellowstone National Park, USA - YNP MS-T MetaG | ecosystem: Environmental > Aquatic > Thermal springs > Hot (42-90C) >... | reverse complement strand
GAGCGCAATATCTATGGCAATGCATCTAAAGATGAGATGAAAGAGTTGATTGACGAGGGAATTCCTGTATTGCCTTTGCCTAAAATTGATGATATAGAAAATTAAATACACCTATCGGCGCATATTGAAAAGCGAAAACCCGCATAAACCGATATATACAATTGAAACCACGATATTAATATAATACCCATACACCAATTCATACGGCTTTGCCTTAGTGATTAAATTCCCTATTGGCAGGTATATCATCCATATCAAATAATACACAATGATGATAAGTCGTGCTATTAATATCCAGGGTTTTTGTACCAGACTTGAAATTACCATTAATATGATGATACCAATAAAATAGACAGCCAGCGGGTTATTAACGTAATACCAGCTTTCAAAAATATAAAATCGTGCAATAGGCAGGATAGGTATGATAACTGATACTATTGAAAGTAAAACAATTATTTTTTCCGGTATTTCCAGTTCCCGAAAAATGCTAACACAATACTCCATAAATCGCAGCAAAATATCAGCTGCCCAATTAATAAACGACATTATATACGATATCATCTTTGCTATAAAATCTAAAATCACATCCAGCATACTGTTAGTCCTTCTTGTATAATTATCTTTACAATCATCTTTTGCATTATTAAAAAATCATTTGACGTAAACACCGATGTACCCTTACATTGACTGTAACAACATGTATGCAACGGGGCTGTAGCTCAGCTGGGAGAGCGCTAGAATCGCACTCTAGAGGCCGTCGGTTCGAACCCGATCAGCTCCACATTTTGTTATACTATTGTTTTTGGGCTTCTTTCAACGGTTTTATCAAGAACAACTCATTCCTCTTGCTCAGATTAATATCCATAAACGAATCTTTAGCTATAAACTCACTATAATAGTGGGATGCTGTATTGCTGGTTATGCCTGTTGATACTGAGGCTTTGTGAACCGTTTTATCCATATAAAAACAGCATACCGTTGCTGTATCAACCATAAAGTTTGTTTGCCCCCAAAGCGACCGATAAACAGTAGTATCACACCCATCAAAAGCTATTGTTTTGTTCTTTCCCATCACATTCTTTACCAGCGAACCTGAATCAAGATGATTGATTGTAGCGTAATGGACCTTGCCCCACTTCCATTCATCAATATATGGGCCAATCGTATAATTAAAAAACTTCAATGAATGTAAAAATGCCCTGTCAAAAATCATATCCCGTGATTCTGTCTTCTCCAGAGTTGTTATATCATCAAAATAGAGTGATTTATCTTCTTTAAAAATCCTCAAAAACTCAGGCTCAAAAATTACATAATGCCTAACTATATCATCCACAGCATAGGGCAATTCATCGGCAAATGTTTCTTGTATCAGTGCAGCAATCATGGCATTGAAAAGCGTGGGAGCCACCTGGGCGCTTTTCATTGTTAAATCCCAATCCCTAAAATAGACCTTTGCTAATTTAGCAGACGTAATAGGCATTTTATCCAGCAAATTATTTATAATGATAAGATATTCCCTTGCATCAGGGTATGTGTCACTAAAAAGAATTTTTTCAATATCCCGATACTGCATTTCACTGTACTGTGACAACTCATGGTACAGCGAGGACAATCGGCCAGTATTGTTAAAGATCATAACGCGCTGCAAAGTTGGCGATGGTTTCTCAACAAATTCACTCCCTGCAATACACATATCAGACTGCCGCATTTCGAATATGAAAGGAGGATTTTTTGCAAGGATTGCCTTATCCGGGCTCACCAGTACACTGGTTTCATTATCAGGCATACTATTTCCAGCAACAATCTGATATGCCCTGGTATCATCCTGCACAACAAATACACGCGGCTGCCCTTTATATTTTTGAGCTATCTGTACTACATCGTTTATTGAGCTTGCAAAAGCAATATCAATCATGGATTCAATATACCCTTTTGACGGGGATACAAAGGCAATTGCAACAATGGCATCTTTAAGATTATGTTCAAAAGCATCAGATATAACCGGGCCACTATCGGTAAACCTTGTCATGCATTGTGAATCTTGCTGGCATTGTAATTCTTTATACCCCACAGGGCTATTATAGAATAGTACATTATTGCGCATCTGTGTCTGATATTTGCACAATAGCTGGCTGTCAGCAAGCAATGAGAATGAAGCGTAGCGAAAAGCATTTGTTTTTCCCGCAACAACATACGGCAATCCGGCATATGTATACCCTTCAATGACTTTGCCACCAACCTGAAAATTAACAGGATATATCAGTGGATATATGGCAACACTATGCTCATAGCTTGAGCACAGGGTAGCAGCATCAGTGTACATCATACGTGGAGGGATGGCAACAGCAAAGCCCCGGCAATATGAACCATACAGCCCAAAAATTGATGTAACCAGCTGTTGCAGTTGTTTTATCTCTTTGATGACACTATAATCCTGCGGCCTATAGCTATGTATAATTTTTTTATTGGTTATTTCACGGTTTAACAGTGGAAAATCTTTATCCTCAACCGGAAAGAAAAGTTCACTGTTTGAAACAAACGCATTGCAAAATTCTAAAAACAGGGAAATGCTCACAATATCCAGAGCATCCCATTGTGTTTTATTTTTACCATGCTTCATTTTAAATGTATAGGTATTAATGCCACGCACATACTGTTGCAAAGCCTGAATATATTGGGGCGATAGTTCCGATAATAGAGCCTTTGCTTTGAATGGCAACCCTACAGCCTTGACCAGCCTGTCGATCCTTTCGTATTGAGACAATCCAAACTGAACACTATTCCCGGTTGCAAGGCTCCGCAAAAACTCCATCTGTTGCAATCTATCCTGGGCATGAACTAAACCTAATGCATATAGTGCATCATCACGGTTTTCTGCTATAATCAGCGGATAGCCTTTATCAAGGCGATAAACTGCTACGGGGAAAGACACGCCTTCTGTTATCGTATCATGATACGATACAGATAAAAAATAAAATCGGTAGATGCCGATTGCCAGTATAATAACAGCAACAGCAGTACCTATAATAACTAATAGAGTTTTTCTGGTCATAGGCAATACCACACATTAAAATTCAAATGCCAGTGCCCCAAGTCTATTTTCCACCTCTTTTAAGATACGCTGTTCATCATTCTGGTCCTTGGCTTCAAATGTTGCTGAAAAGCGGACAAAACTACCCACATCATCCCATGGCACACTTGAAATCAGGCACTCCTTTATTAAATATTGCGAAAAACTTTCTGCATTGTCAAAAACAATTCCACTTTTTGTTTTCTTTGGTGCCTGCACATACAGGTAAAATGTTCCCCCCGGCATCTGTGCATCAAAGCCTAAACGCTGTAACGTTGTAACAAGTGAAGATAGTCTTCGTTTATACTTTTCCTTTATTATTTCGGTTAGCTCCGGATGCTGTAGAGCAGTTATTGCAGCTTTCTGAATGGCCTTGAATTGCCCTGAATCATAATTATCTTTGACATTAGCAAATGCTTTGACAACAAGAGGATTTCCTGCAACAAAAGCCATACGCCATCCTGTCATATTAAATGCCTTTGATAACGAATGTATTTCAACCCCAACTTCTTTTGCTCCAGGGATACTTAAAAATGATAGCGGTTTCCCATTATAGGCCAACGCTGCATACGCCGCATCCTGCACCACTACAATCTTATGTTTAAGTGCAAATTCAATGACTCTTTTATAAAAATCCTCAGTGGCCACAGCACCGGTGGGGTTATTGGGATAGTTAATCACAAGAACTTTTGCCTTTTTGACAATATCTGCAGGGATGGAATCCAAATCTGGCAAAAAATTATTTTGCTTTAATAATGGTATATTATACACCTGCCCGCCATACCACTCGGTATGCGTGCCAAAAACAGGATACCCGGGAACTGTCATTAAACATACATCACCGGGATTAATAAATGCTGAAGGCAGCATAGCCAATGCCGGCTTTGAGCCTATTGAGTGATTGACCTCTGTTTCAGGGTCTATCCCATCAACTCCAAATACTTTTTGTAAATATTCCGCAGCTGCATATTTGAATTCAGGAATACCATTATCTGCATATCCCCGGTTTTCATGTTTATAGGCTTCTTTGCAAAGGGATTCAATAACTATATCAAATGCTTTTTCATCAGGCTCGCCAACGCCTAAATCAATAAACTCCTTGCATAGATTATTCTTAAGTGCTTCGCGCTTTGCCATTTTAATTTTTTCAAACTTGTAGATCTTATCAACTTTTCCAAAACGGTTTCCACCTATCCGCTCTGCAAACAACTCCTGAATATACGACTCCATAGACGTTTCTCCTTACAAATTTTAATATTCCTATTTTGATGTAGTAATATTAGATTCTACCAACTCAACTGCATATTTATTACCTGGAAATTTTAAAAATCTACTAAAGCGGCCAATAACATATATTGTATCACCAGGTTTTAACCGGGCAACTGATGTGTAATCTTCGTCATTGCGCCAGTTTCTTGTATAAATATAGCAATCTATTGGTCCTGAGGAGTGTTCCACAGTTGCTATCACACTGAATGCATAGTCAATATTTATAGAATTACCAATTTGCTTTACGATAGCATTGTTCACTTTCACACGTTTTCTTTCCAGCTGCTTTAAAAGCAAAAATCCTTGGGCAGGATTTTCAGCTGCATCAATTTGATTTTTTATTGCTATTACTTCATCAAATGAATATGACGGAATCCAGAACTTCATTGATGTGCAGCCAGTACAAAGTATTAATGCCACAATAATATATTTATTAATATTCATCATATACTCCTTTGAAAATGTAAATGGCAATAGGGACTTACAAAACAATTCAGTATAGGTTGTCAAGAATAATACGCAGGGCGGTATTTTGTCAAATAAGTTTATTGGTTTATTTATTTGATGCAGTGGTGTAGCTATCTAGAATTTTGTACATCTCCCAGAATGAAAAGAAAAGCGTTAGCATAATGGGGCCAATGATTATTCCCGGTAATCCAAACGTCTGTAAACTTCCTAGTAGCAGGAAGAATAGTATAAGAGGATGAAACTTTAACTTTTCGCCAAATACCACTGGTTTCAGCACGTTCTCAAGCAATAGATACCATCCCAAACACCACAGGGCTATTATTAAGGCTTTGACGGGGCTACCTATCGCCAGTAAATACAACGATGCAGGAAGCCATACAAAACTTGTGCCAATAACCGGTATGAGTGAAAAAATAGCTGCAATGCTTCCCCACAACACTGGAGTTGACAGTCCCACTATCACAAACCCAATCCCAACAAGGAGTCCCTGTAAAATCATTATAAAGAAGTTACCAGCTAAAAGAATACGCACCACCACTTTCAACGTATCAACCATATCGCGCTCTATGTCGTTGGGAAACGGCAATATGGTATATATGCTTTTTTCAAACCGCTCGCTATCCTTGAAAAGAAAGAAGAGTATGAGTAACATAAAGAAAAAGTTAATAAAAAAGCGTATGGAAAATGTGAGTAAGCCGGTAAGGTTAGAAAATAGTGTAAGTGACATATCCTGCATGTAGCGGACAATACGCTGGAAAAGCTCATCCTGCGTCATATTAAAGTATTTCAAAGTTTCTTTCAAAAGTTTGCTGTGCATCAGGTATTGCTTGAAAACCTTAGGGTCAAATTGTAGCTGTAAAAAATTATAAAACTCCATAACCTGGTCTGTAAGGCTTATGAGCAGAATAAAAGTAGGGATGAGTATCGTAATGATGATTAACCCCACCATCGCAAAGCTTGCAAGCACCTTGCTTTTTACATACTGTAATACCCATGAATAGAAAGGCTTCAATCCAATATAAAATATTATGGCAAACAAGAAAGGCCAGAAATAATACCGGTAAATATATGCAATACCGGCAATAAGCCCCAGGAATATTACCCAGAATATTGTTGTTAACCTTTTACTTTGGACCACTATCTTGTATGAGTCACGGGGTATCATGCTTTATAAATCCCTCTTTCACGGCAAGCGATAGTTCATGAAATTGAAATATATCGGCCTGCAACAGCAGGCCGATACCAGCTGATACATCAGCTAACCTACAATACTACTTCGTGAGATAATGTGATAAATCCGTTGCAATTCGGTTAATGGCATGTTCTAAATATGCCTCATCGGAAATCTTTTTCCGATATTCCAGGATCTTTGGTGTTACATCTTTAGCAATTTTCTTCTTTATCTCACGATCCTCCTTGTTCATGAGACGTTTCATATCGTTACCCCTTTTCTTGGTCACCTGTCCCTCCTTGAACAGGTTAGCTGACCTCATTTACACAATCGGTTGAAATACAATTTTATATAACATTTTTTTCGCTCTACTCATGTAGCTACTCTTTCACAATTTTCTCAAAAATAAAATGTATTCATCAAAACCCATTCTATCTGCTTTAATTAACTTAGCAACATTCTCCTTTGCAAGGCTCATTTCTTATCACATTTTTTAATCTTTAACTAATGGTTTATACTTACATTACAAAATCAGTTGATAATATTAGCTATATCTCTTTTTTCCCTTAAAAAATGTAGGTAATAGTAAGCCCCAGGCAAAGAGATGGGGAATAATGATAAAAGGATCTTTAAATACAAGGAGAATGTATTTGATTTGACGGTATTATGATATATGTCATAATGACCTTATACTTTAAGTCAAAAAATGGCATAATATGGAATAATGTACACTCCTGCCCTGAAAAGCGGAGAAACATCATCATTATTAATAAAATACTTATTGGGAGTATGAATACTATTATAACAAAATTTATCATATTTCAGCTATGCATCTGGATACCAATCATTGCAGGAGCATACTTTTCAGACAAAAAATATATTAATGTACAAGCATTGTCTCAACGCTTGATTACAATAAACCTGATAAGCCTTGAATCATTCATTGTACTCTGGACGATATGGGGTCTTAAACTTACCTCTGATTGTATAGTGCTCCCGATTGGTGGTTTTGTTGAGGTTGGTATTGGCCTTGTGGCTGGTATAATAGCAGGTGCCCTTGTGCAATTCAAAGGCATACAAAAACATACCTTTACTATCAGCTCATCCCTTGCAAACCATGGATTTACTATGGGTGGCTTTTTGTGCTACCTGTTTTTAGGAGAAAAAGGGCTTGCACTGTCATTTATCTTTATTATTTACTTTATGCCCTATGTGATAATAGTTATATTTTCGTATGCACGGTATGTTGGCACCCGCACTCCATCTTCCCTTAAGCGCTATATCCTTACACCTCAGAATATGCCACTGTATGCAGTATTTGCAGCACTGCTTCTCCACTATTTTGATGTAAAAAGGCCCCTCATTAACATACCACTGGATGTTATGCTTGCTATCTCTCTTGCTATATATTATTTTTCAATGGGCATTTATTTTAAATTCAAACATATCAAAGTCTTCTGGAAGGCACATATAAGTTTAGCTGTAATAAAATTCATTATTGTGCCAATGTTTATGTTTTTTTGCTTTTATTGCCGCAGCTTTCACAGGACATTAAAACCGTTGTGCAGTTGCAAGCATTTATGCCTGCAGCAATTTACTCGGTCATTACATCTATACTGTTTAACTTAGATAAGGAAATGGCAACCAGTATGTTTGTTGTCAATACGGTTGTTTTTTCAGGTGTAATTATGCCAGTGCTTATCGCAATTTTTTAGCATACTGCATGGTGGTGTTAGACAAACGCAACTTTTCTTCCTTTGAGCCAACATAAAAGGGGAATGCATAAAAATCAGCAACTATGATAATGACACATCTACTTTTACCAACCCACCCTTGCGTTGAAGCCATCCCTGTGTTAACATTGTTTTGAATCAACTGTACTAGATGTTTTTCTGGAGTATATGCATATGATTTGTCATTATAAATAACAAATATTTTCATATAATCTAATACTCCTTTTCTACAAATAGATAATGATTTACTGTCTGCATGAGTGAATATATTGCATCTTCATACTTTATTAATTCCTGATCCTTATCACGATTATGGATAACTGCATTGAGCATATTTTTAAGTAACAGCAAATCTGAGCGCCGTTTTATCTTTCTTCCCTGAACCAACTCTTTTAAATAATCAAATTTATAATTACGTAGCTGGACACGTAAAAAAAATTCTATTCCATATATCTGCAAGATACGTTCTAAAGGATAACTTTTGCTTTTATCAATAAATTCTTTATACTGGGGTGCATCTACAACTCGCTTTTTTCTTCTGTCTTTAATGGAGCCAGACTGCGGGCTATCATCTTTACCTTTCTGGGATTGTTTTCTTTCTAACTGTAAATCAATATTGGATATACTTATCTCATAAGCCAAACGCTTAACTTTCCATTCTTCAGTAAATTCGTCATAATGTTTCTCCATATACCGTTCAAGCTCTTCAAGCATAATGGCTAAATTGGCAACTTTGCCAATATCTGTGTTGTTGAGGCTGCGCAACATTGGGAATATTTCTTTAATTATCTGATGAACCATGAGTCTTTTATGGAATTCATTTTCATACTGGATTATTAACTCACTTTGATAAAATGATTTTAATTTTCGTATCACAACCAGGTCTGAAACTACATATCCTTCCACTCTTGCAATATCACGGGATTTATCTTCAGCTATTATTTCAATTGAAAATATCTTATGGGCATTTATAAGTATTTGAATTATACGCTTAACCAAATCTATAGAAAGGCCATAGTACCCTGCGGCGTATTTAACAAATTCATCTGAATAAGGTACGCCTTTAAACCCACCTGCAGCATTGCGCTTACGGATTTCATTATAAATATCATCAAATATTGTTAAGCTCATTTACCAACCCTTTACTATGCACAAAAATAAAAAACATGAAAAATAAAGCATCATATATATTAAAAAAATAAAAGCGTTTTTTATATTTTTTTATACTGTTAATTCTTAAACGCTTTTTATGTACAAATAATAATAAATGTAAACTCCCCCCGCCTTCAGTGGCTGAGTTTGACTTGTTTTTATATTAAATTATTTTTAAGAAACAAATACCGTTTTTTTTTGTGATAATAAAAAAAATGTGATTTTTTTTATTGACAGATGTTGACGTCATAAACCTATTGTAGTATAGTTTTAGCTAAAGGGGTGTTAGCTCAGCTTGGTTAGAGTGCCTGCCTGTCACGCAGGAGGTCGCGAGTTCAAGTCTCGTACACCCCGATGATACAAAAGGCTGCCATATATTGCAGCCTTTTCTATTTAAAGTCTATGATCCTTGTAACACATATATCCACTTTAACAGTAACTATCGCCCCAAGTATTTTGTTAGCCCCCTATCCTTGACATGGAATGCATTGCCATGCCGCAACAATTAAATGCTGTATCATCACATTGTGTCAAAGTATGCTCTTTATTTTTATGCTTCACCGCATTGGCAATGACCTCACGTATGTCATTTTTTACCTGACGTCTTAGTATTTTTTTTAAATTGTATTGGGTTGTATCATGCAGGCATGCCCTGAGCATACCATCTGGTGTTACCCGCAAACGGTTGCATTTGGAACAAAACCTGTGTGACACTGCAGGTATAATCCCAACATTAATTGTTGTGCTTTTATCCCACAACGGCTTAAACCTGTACATGGCGGCAACGCGTGTATCGTTTTTTGTCTTACGCTGCAATGTACCAAGGGATTGCAATTTTTCAATTAACATATCAGCGCTTACAAATGGTACCGGATCATTACTCAACGGCATACGCTCAATAAAACGAATTGCATGGACACCAGCTGCAAAGCTAACCATATTTTCCAGTTCATCAAGCGTTGAATCCATAATAACAGCATTAATTTTGCATTCAACACCTTCTAATGCTGAAACTTGTTTAATTCCTTGAATAACCCTATCCAATGCATTAACACCGGTGATCTTTGGAAAGGTGCTTGGGTTTAGAGAATCACAACTTACATTGACCTTCTGCACCTTGCATTCTTTTATGGCTTCAATATAGTGTTCAAGTAAAACACCATTAGTAGTAATACATATCTCCAGATCATGGTGATTGCTTCGTACCTGTTTAACAATATCAAAAAAGCCTTTGCGTAGTAACGGTTCTCCACCCGTAAAACGCACTTTTTTAATTCCCAATGAAACAAATATATCCACAAGCTCAATTATCTCTTCATTGCGCAATATCTCATCATGTGGTAGCCACTTTATATCTGTTGGCATACAATATACACACCGCAGATTGCAGTGGTCCGTTACCGAAATGCGCACATAATCTATAGTTCTGCTAAAGCTATCAACAAGCATTTTCACCACCTCATTGTATACGCAACCCACATTGTTCCATTTTCATCTGTTGTAAATGTAAACTCATTAAAACCTACATATGTTGGCTGCCTGTTTGCATTTATATCCTGCACATGATACCAGGTAAAAAGCCATGATGTTACATATATAGCAGCATTTGCTACTATACTCAAGGTAAAATAATGCGCTGCCCTGTCATAAGCATAACCAAATTCCTTGACGGTTTTATAGCCACCTTCAGGGTCCTTGAATAGCAAATCATGTTCTGGGTCAATTGCCTGGTTTGCCTTTTTTGCCGAACGGTATAGTGAACCACGATAATGCCAGTAATTATAATAGTAATATATGGCATATACACCTGAAATTTTTAAGCCGGCAAAAATAGCAGCATATTCATAGTACCCCGTATATATATGCCCTCCTCCTGGAAGAATATCCCAAGCAAGTGCCTTCCACACACTCACAGGCTCATCTGTTTTTGCAAACGTAAACGGTTGCTGGGCAAATGATGTTTGGGCACAAAAAATTAAAAAAATAATAATATATATTATGCGATAGTTCAT
>Ga0068705_10001761_pt1 | contig 10886 bp, 8 predicted proteins | sample YNPMSTMetaG_FD_65631 | JGI IMG/M metagenome (GOLD analysis project Ga0068705, IMG submission 65631) | Anoxygenic and chlorotrophic microbial mat microbial communities from Yellowstone National Park, USA - YNP MS-T MetaG | ecosystem: Environmental > Aquatic > Thermal springs > Hot (42-90C) >... | reverse complement strand
CATCCCGATCGAGATCGGCCACCGCCGTTTGACCCCAGGAACTACCCGGCAGATCCTGGTCCACAAAGTGATGCCGAAATCCTATTTGCGCACTGGCTACCGAAATCGAAAATCCCAACGTGGCCACGGCAACGACAAGACGTAAAGCACAAGCAGGCTGCATGGCGCGGTCCTCTCTCTGCAAAAGGCAGTTAGCCTCGTTCCGCCGGAACGACGAACATCGAACCACACGATTCCTTGCTCCAAGGCATCTTTTCAAGTGCATTCTGTGATAGCACCGAAATAGTCCACAAGCAACCGCCACCCCTGGGAATCAAAGGCTCAGAATTTCCTTTCAGTTTGTTGACAGGGGCACAACCCGGCACTAGGATGATCCTGTCTCTCGTTGGACCAATAGTTGCGGGAATGGGCCTCGGTGTGTTCGCGGCTTTGTCTATAAGGAACATGCCATGCGTTACAGTTACGCTCTTTGGGGACTGGTGTTGGGAATTGAAGTTCTGGCACAGCTTGCATTGCCACAACAACTCTATGTCGGGGTAAGCAGTGTGGATATTACTCCGTCACAGCCAGTTGCTTTGGATGGCCAACGTCACGTGCGAATCGCCAAGCAAGCCGCCACTCCTCTTACTGCCAATATCCTGGCGATGGAGTCAAAGCAAGGCGAGCAGTCGTTGGATCAGGCCGTCATCGTCTCCTGCGATATCGTAGCCATTCGCGATGGTGTCTGTGAGCTGGTTCGCAAGAAGGTGAGCGATATCGAAGGTCTCGATCCACAAAAGGTCTTCCTTTGCGCTACGCACACGCACACGGCGCCAGTTACAGCGGAGGGGAAATACGACCTTCCGGAAAGCGGTGTTTTGCGCCCCGCGGAATACACCGATTGGATGACGTCGCGGATTGCTGAGACCATCGGGGAGGCATGGAAAAAACGGCAACCTGCCAAAGTGAGTTGGGGGCAAGGGCAAGCCGTGGTCGCTCAGAATCGGCGCGCCCTTTACGCCGACGGCTCGGCCAAGATGTATGGGGCAACCAATCTTCAGGAGTTTCGCGGCATGGAAAGCCAGGAGGATCACAACCTGGAGGTCTTATTCTTCTGGAACGATCAGAACGAACTCATCGCCACGGCTATCAACATTGCGTGTCCTGCTCAGGAAGTGGAAGGAATGTCGGTGATCCACGCCGATTTCTGGCATCCTGTGCGAGAAAGTCTTCGCGGCCAATATGGGGAACGTTTGGTCATCCTGGGATTGACTGGGGCAGGCGGCGATGTGACGCCCCATCTTATGTTCGGCAAGGCCGCAGACGAACGGATGCGGCAGCTTCGTAATCTCAGCCGACTGGACGAGATCGCACGGCGAATTGTTCGCGGTTGGGAGGAAGCCTATGAAGCGGCCAAGCAAGACGTGCGGAATGACGTTGTCCTGAAGCATGTTGTGCAGACCATTGAGCTTCCTTATCGCCAGGTGACAGCGGCTGAGGCCGAGGAGGCCCGCACGATGGCTGCCACCTTTGTTGACAAACCTGGCGAGCGTTGGAACTATCTCTGGCACCAGGGGGTCGTGGACCTTTACGAAAAACAACAGCATGGCGAGGTCAGCATGTTCCCCATGGAGCTGCATGTCATTCGTCTTGGCGACGTCGCGATTGCCACGAACGAGTTCGAGCTTTACACCGATTACGGAATCCAAATCAAGGCCCGAAGTCCAGCGATTCAGACGTTCGTCATCCAGTTGACAGGTTCCGCCGGGTATCTCCCCACAGAACGCGCTGTCCGTGGCGGCGGCTACGGCGCCGTTATCCAAAGTGGGCGAATCGGCCCGGAAGGTGGTCAAGTCCTCGTTGACCGGACCGTTGAAGCGATCAGCCAACTGTGGTGAGTAAGTGTCCGGCCGTTCCGGCAAGCAACCTGAGATGCCAGTCGTGCGCGCCGATCGGTCGCCTTGCCGCTCATGCGCTTCAAATTTGCAGGTAAGGCAGAAGAAACGAGCAAAATGAAGGGGCATGCTCGTCATGCCCGCCGAAACAAAAGCGATATTCCAATGTAACGCAACGGACCTGACAAGCAGGTCCCTCCGAAATGTTGGGGCAGAACGGGGAATCGGAGGGGCACGCTTATCGTGCCCGCTGAAGCGGGATGGATAATCAAACGTTAGGCGGCGGACGCGACAAGCGCGTCCCTCCGAAGTCGGAGAGGCATGCCTGTCGTGCCCGCTGAAGTGAAATGGGTAATCCAACATTATGCGGCGGACCTGACAAGCAGGTCCCTCCAAACAACGGACGCGACAAGCGAGTTACTCCGAGGATGGCTTGGGCGTTAATCGCGCCAATCGCACCAGATCTCCCTGGAAGAAGGCCCAGACACTCTCCCCGTCATCAGACTGCCTCGCGCTCATTGGAACTTGATGCCATCAACGTGGGGGCCTATTTCTAATCTATCCGACTCACGCCCCAGTTTTTCACCGAGAATAGTGACATTTTCGCAGATGACGTCGCGGACGTTGTGTTCCTCATCCGCCCCATAAATCTGAACACGGTATGGTCCGGAATGGCCCTCAACTGTGATGTTCCTGAATGTGATGTCCTTGATAAAACCCGGCGTTTTCTTTCTCATGTATTGGTTGACCACAGGACGGAGGCGAATCAATTCGCGTTGTCCTTCTCCGTGAAGCCGGACATTTTCAACAAGGACATTCTCCAAACGCATGTCTTCGCCCGGCTCCAAAAGAAACGGGGTCATTGAAAAGTGGATGATATCAAGGTTGGTCAACGTAATATCGCGCATAAAGGGTGCGCGACTTTCATGACCGAGAAGAAAAATCCTTGCCCGATCGCACCATAGAACGCAGTTTTCCACGCGAATCCGCTCAACGTTGTTGTTTCCTTCAATAAAATTCAACCCCTTCATGGCAACGCAGTCGTCGTCGCTACGAATGAAGCAGTCGGTAATCAAAACATCCTGCGAATTGCAGGGATTGATCCCGTCGTCGTTTTGAACACGTCCCCCGCAAATCTTGACATTACGAATGGTAACCCGCTGACTGTGGACCGGCACAATCGTCCAGTGGGACGCCCCACGGACGGTAATCCCACTCACCTCCACATCTGAACCCTGGATCGAGATGACTGTGGGCGTCGGACCTTTTCGCCATTCCCAATCCGAGCTATCCAGGATGCCTCGACCCAGAATTCGGATATTCTCTCCCTCAGCAATAACGCCACCTTTCACGACGGCACCGCCAGCAAGGTACAACGTCTGATGGCTTTTGAGAACAATCCGCTCCGGCCTGTGCACGCCTGGGCCAAAATAAACAACGTTCGGATCATCTCGTTGAGGGGGATTTTCCTCCAGCGGATTAGCAAAAAGGAGCAACGGTCCACGTTTTCCCTCCGGCTCGATGCTGATCTTCCGCGGACCGGGGAGCGTGACGACAACAGTATGCTCGCCTTCTATGCGCATCGTCACCTCGGGGAACGACGGACGAATGACCGTATTCCGCAGGTCCCGTGGCGATTTGATTTGTACAACCACAGGACCATCGGTATCGAAATTGGCGAAGGAGTACGGACCCCCGTAATCCCACTCTTTTCCGGCAAATGGGGGATCTAACGTTCGGGCTGTATAAACGGGAACATTTTGCCCCTGAACAGTGACCTCATAGTCTTCGGACAGGCTTTCGCCAGGTGGGGCAGGATAGATCACTACGGCAGCCTGCACGGGACAAACCAGTGCCATCATGACTAACAATGTCATCACAAACCTCATACGGAATTCTCCCATTTTTGCGGCTCTCCCCTTGGCATCTAGATCTCGGTTGTTCAATGCGACCGACCACAATTACCCTTCGGCAATCCTCCATGCTTCACATGTCATTGACCTGGACGGCCCGGCATACCAGCGGGATGGCTTGTTTGAACGGCAATCAGTTCCCAGGTGACGAAGGCGTCGTATTGTTACCACCGGACGAAGGCCCGGCCCACCTGGGAACTCGCACATCGCTTACCGTGTCTGCTCCAGGTGCAAATGGCTTCAGATCCAGCACAGGTGTCCCATCAAAGGCATCGATATCCTCAATCTCTATCACGTTTCCTTCAACGCGAAGGATTCTGCAGAGCGTCAAACCAATCAGATTTGGTCGCACGGGAGCACGGCAGGCAAAAACGCCTGTCAACGGGTTGTTTCTATCGCCGCGGGGATGGACCTGCAAGATCGAGCGCTTTTCAGGAGTGTCGTTTTTATCAAACCACCAGAGGACCTGGACATGCGACCACTCTTCCAATCCGAGCAGACCCGGTTGGTATTTCTTCTCAATCACAATTCGCGCTCGTCCTTCGCGTTTTTCAACATGACCGATAGGATAAACAGTGAATTTCACTTCCGACTCCGCAAAACTCATTTGCGAAAACAGGACACAACCGATAAGTACGGCGATTGCAATACATTTCATGACGAAACTCCTTCGCGGTGCAAAAAAACCATCAGACGGTACGGCTCCGCGTTTTATTGTGCGTTTTGCGCAGCCAAAGAACAATACACAGCTTGTGTCTTTCTCCAGCACCTGGTGGCAAAAATCGCGATCCACAAAACCAGCGTATTTTTCTCGGCTTGGCGAACGCAGATTTAATCATGGAAGGATACTACAGTTTCAACCGGGCCAACGCTCTTGCTTTTCTGTGTCGATCACTCGAGGGAACAAGCGACTACTGGGAGGACTCTATCTTCGTGGTACATTGACAATAATGCAGGGCAAGGGAGTCTCACGGCAGGTTCGTCTTGGCCGAGATTTATTGGCCCCAGTCCGATCACGCGGCTGGCAACCATTGGTCCCTGCATTCACTCGCAAAATCGGAGATCACGGATCATGGGTTCGCAATCGGACGATTCGCCAGAACCGCCAAAAAAACAAAGCGGAAAACGGCGTCGCTCATGGCGGGCGCGCGAGAAAAAGCATGAGCAATCGCCAGGAATAACGGTCCGGCGTATCGACAACGATGTATTCGAGCTGGTTTTTCCGCGAAAGGTCCGCATGTTCAGCGATGACATAGAAGAGGTTCACGACATGCTGGCACATGAAGAATGGGACCTCGCGGTGGACGAACTCCTCTGGCTATTGCGAGAATGCCGTGAGTTGCTCGAAGCTCATCAACTTCTCGGGCGAATTGCCCTGTTTCAAGGCAAGCTCGAGCTGGCACGGGCACATCTGGGCTATGCATATGAGCTTGGGTTAAATGCGACGGGCAAAAATTTCACAGGCCGGTTACCTTTTGCCCGACTGTCTAACCGTCCGTTACTCCAGGCGACTTATGACCTTGTGCAATGTCTCATACAGCTCGATGAGCACGATTTGGCCCATTCCGTCGCCCAACAACTCCTCAAATGGGACCCGAGCGATCCTCTGCACGTGCGGGACGTATGCAGCCCGGCTTGATCAATGGGTACGACCGGGTCCAACGGAATCCATTCGAAATCACTCGCTCTCAACAGGAGCAACCGAAAAGGCTGTTTCCGTTGACCAAAAACTTACCGCGCGTCATGCCCCTGATGGCAGCGGGAGTTGAAACCCGATCACGGGTTTGACAATCGCCACGGGCACGCGGCAAATGAACCGTCCACTTAAACCTTCGAAGCAGCCAAACCGATAAAGCAGTTCAACCCCATCCTCGCTCATGGAGATGAGTTCTGTCTGGTTCGGCGACAGCTTTTGGGAAGCAACCTCCAGATAGACGGGCCAGATGTAAAACCAACCTCGATGCGAAGCAAATGCATCAAACGGCTCTTGATACCGAGTGCGAAGAACAACTTCGCAACTCTGCTCAGTGGTTTGAAGCAACCTGGCGGTGACTTCAGCTTGACCGAGAAAAACACTGCGAGAACTCTGCCGCAACTCTCTCGTGTCGAAAGCCATGTCCAGCATAGCTACCGGTAATACAGGCTCAAAAGCACCCCGCAGGATCGCCTCCTGTCCGTTCGTCTGACTAGGTAACTCGAGAGGGACACTAAGGGAGACAAAACACTTTCGTGGTGAAACCGGTATTTCACGACGGACAAACGTCCCCTGTGCAGGCTTCAAGTCACCTGGGCTGCCTCCTTCCATGCTGATCGATCTGAGCCAGATCACCGCCGGTTGAAGTCGCGGCTCCCATTTAATGTCGATTGTCACAACTGACAACTCGGAGCCACCCCTTTCGATCTTTGCAAATTCCCGTAACTGTACCCGAAAAATACCGCAATTCACGGCGCTATCAGCATATTGGGATTCCACCGGTTCGCGCTGAACAATCATCAAACCGCCATTTTCAGCCGGTTCACAACGGAGGCGCAGCGTCTTTGTCAGGTCATCTATGGCCTCCCAGAAGGTTTTGGCCTGGCAGTCCCAGGTGACTGGGCGTTCCCCCAAGTCGTTGCCCACAGTCAACAGATTTCCCGTTTGTTGCGCAATTTCAGAAATTACCGTCCTGAGTGAAACACTGTTTACTTTGCAAGTGACACGCGTTGGCATGGTCTCCGTAGCCACAGTCTGCTCAACAAGGGCAGCCCGTACCCGGTTGAGTCGCAAAGTGGCTTCGGGCGATAGTTGCCTTTTCGGTTCGAGGAGTGGGAGAATCCGGGGCCCCATGGCGATAAGGTCCTTTTCAGCTTGTTCTCGCACGGCCAATTGGGGGGCGTCCAGGTGGTTGACAAGTCTTTCGACCTCCGCCTGAACGTCGGAACTCCCGACCAGAGGGTGGCTTGGTGGAGCCTCAGCCTTGGCATGGCGATCGAATTGACATAGTGTCACAATAATCAACAGCCCAAGCGAAAGACACACGCACTTCCAAATCCGACCCAAGCCGGTGTCGTTCGTCCGTTTAGTCACCATCCACGAGGTCCTCATTTTCGCAACGAAAAATGGCCCAACGCTTGTCAAGCGACGCTTGAAACAACGTGATCCTGGCATCGGTCGGCTTAAGCAATAAGCATTCCAATGCCGATATTGCTGTTGCCTTTCTTTACAAATTACCAGTATTATGGCCCCATCGATCATCCCGCTCTGCGTGTTTCTCAGCAATTAACCAGCTTACCATGAAAGAGCTAAACAACGACCCACAAATCGAAGTCAAGCAACTGTGTCCCAAGGTATCAACACTGGAATTCCTCCGGGCCAGTCTCTTATTCGGGCTCTTGTTCGGGATGATAGCCCTGGCCTCAATGCCCCAGGGAACAATACCCGTCCTCTTTCTCTTTGCTCCCGACGGCCGTGAAGACGACGCGTCGAGTCCGGGACAAAATCCGCCTGACCCGTTTCGTAAGGAAAGCACCAATTCTCATGAAGAACGGTTTTCACTTCCATTCGGAAATGAGAACCAGCGGGCCGTCGGGCAAACCGTTCAAGCGACGATCGCCATCCCCCCTCGCACGGAGGGGAATCCACTCCATTCGCAGGTGAACGAGTCCGTTCGTTCCAATTTCGTCGTCACCTCCTTCGCAGAGGGTCCAACGGAGGCAATACCTTCTCAACAATCGCGAATTTGTGAAGATGAGGCAAGCCAATCCGCTTCAATAGGCGGTTACCAACCAGCCCTAGAGGGGGTATCTGAAACAGGATTTACCACTCGGGGCTATCAGACGTCCAGAACACCAGCACCCGGCAGAATGGAAGGCGTGTGGGTTGAAAACGATTCTTCCAAACCGATGACTCAAAGCCAAGCTCCTTCTACAGGCGGAAGGGTTACCGACCAGCACATTTCGGGGGAAGTGATCAACTCCAGAGTGGAGGAGTTGTCAAGTCAACTGCAGCAACTGGGGGCCGTCCGTTTTCGGCTGGAAAAATGGGGAAGCCACGACCAATTCTATCGGTTCTGGTGCGAGATGCCGCTATCTTCCGCCATCGGAACCGTCACCTTTTTCGAAGCCATCGCTCCTCGGCCAGAAGAGGCAATGGAAAATGTCGTGAGGCAAGTCGAAAACTGGCTCAGAGGGACGACGCGGCCTTATCAATGAAAGTCTCTAGGGTCGATTATTGCCCACCCCTTGCATCTTGGTAGGCCCCTCTCCAAGATTGAAGTTTCGCTCTCCACATTGCCGATTCATCGGCAGACACCTTGTGTATCGTTTCTGAAAAAGTGGGCATAATAGGCGCTTTAAAAAAGATGAATGGACAAATGAAGTCTTGGATGAGATCTCAGAGTTTTTGGCCACATGCCCCATCGCAATGGGGGCGTTGTGCCACCTGGCCGGCACAACAATCGGTTTCCCGACGTTTTCTTGACTGGGAATATTTGCCGGGAGACGCTCGCCAGGGGCGGTTCGAAAAAATAATTGAGGAGTCGGATAACCAAGCGGCACGGGTTGAAGCGGTTCTTTTTCTGGCTCGGCAACCGCTTCCGGCAAGAAAGATAGCCCAGATTGCGGGACTGGACAGTGGCGTTCAGGTGCGGGCCTTGGTGCGGCGGCTCAATAAGTTATATGATGAAAATAGGATGGCATTTCGGGTGACGGAGGTTGCGGGAGGTTTTCAGTTGCGGACGCGTGTCGGTTTTGAGCCCTGGATTGCCCGGCTCGTAAAGGACCCAGACCTCATACGGCTGTCACCGCCTGCCATGGAGACATTGACCGTCATTGCCTACCGGCAGCCAATCCTCCGCGCGGAAATCGAGTCGATCCGCGGGGTCCAATGCGGCGAAGTGGTTCGACAGCTTTTGGAGCGAGGACTGATTCGGATCGTAGGACGGTCAAAGGAATTGGGACGGCCATATCTTTACGGTACAAGTTCACGTTTTTTGGAAATGTTTGGCTTGAGGGGACTGGACGATTTACCGCATTCTGAATATCGTATTCCATCGGCCACGACGGGGCCTGCACTGGGCCAGATGCAGAATGGTTAGGAGGCCTCTTATCGGCCAGCTAAAACAAGGATATACTTGACGTTTCGTTGTTTTTGGTATGGACTGGAGTCGTAGGAAGACGATCTGAGGACGTTCGGATATCGTTTGAAATAAGAATCGCGGATCGGCTACCAAGGCCAGCCTGTCTGCGTTTCGGGATCAATCTTTCTGGCCTTAGTCTTTTGTCAGGGGTGTCACCGTGAGAAAAAATGAATTGACTCGATGGTTGTTGGCTCAACTTGGCCTGCCGGAAAAGAATCGAGGTCCGAATGGATCGCACGATTTCTGCCCCGGTGACTTAGTCGGTACGGGTATCCTCGTCCTTGACCAAGATGAAGACGAAGATGAGGATTGGGATGACGAGGACGAGGAAGATTGGGACGACGAAGACGAGGACGAAGACGATTGGGATGAGGACGAAGACTGGGACGAGGAGGAAGACGAGGATTGGGATGAGGAAGAGGAAGACGATTGGGATGATGAGGACCTAGACGAAGAGGATGAAGACTGGGACGAGGAGGACGACGAGGATTGGGACGACGAAGAAGACGACTGGGATGATGAAGACCTCGACGAAGAGGATGACGAGGAATAGGGGTTCGGTCTTCAACCGATCATCGTCGGTGTATCTGTATCGCTCATCGATTGTTGCCGATCGGTGATTGCATTTGATCGAAGCTATAACCATAACGACAGCGGGCGGTCACTCAAAGGACCGCCCGTTATTGTTACTAATAGTTCGTCTTGCTGTCAGGCCCAGCGGATCATTTCAATTGAAGCTCAACAACGACGCATCCCAGCCGTGGGACTGTCAGCGATGCACCCTCATTCGTAACCGAGACTGCCAGTTCCTCCGCACGAATGCGTGAGGGATTGTCAAGCGTGTTGCGACTCGTCAAGCTTTCGGCTGTGACTTGAAATCCTTTGGCCGACACGATCCTGCCCGTAGCCGTCCGTAACGTGACCGTTGGCGAGGCTTCCTGAGGGTTGACGATCTTTACCACAATCTGATTTCCCTCTGCCGTGGCTGAAGCGACCACATTAAGATTGCCGAAATCACCGTCACAGCGAACGCGATTTGGCAAGTAAAACCGTCGCCATAACTGCATGACGACGTAATTGGGAGCGGGAAACCATTTGCGGTGATCGAAGTTAATAAACGCGTTATCCCATGCTGTCGCCGACACATGGCGAAGAAAGAGGGCAGGCCCAGCCATCGTCACCACATTCCCTGAGCGTTCGAAGGCATTCAGCAGGCCGCCACAGTAAAGGCCTGTCCGCCAGTCGGTGCTTTGTGCGTTCCATTCGGAAACGTAGATCTTCAGATTGGGGTTCTTCGACCGTTCGATGAGTTTTCCTGTGGCAATAAAGAATCGTTCGTAATCGCGAGGCCCTTCGGCAAACCGATTGGGGTCCTCGTAGTGATGAATGCTGAGATAGTCAATCAAATCGGCACACTGGCCGATGATCACTCGGTTCCAGCGCATGGCGTTTTCACCCATGCCGCCACTGCCACAAGCTGCCAATTTGATGGTCGGATCTTTCGCCCGCATGAGCGGAGCGATCCTTTGCACTTCGGCCGCATATCGCTCCGCCGACATATGCCAGGTCTCATTGTCAATTTCCCAGTATTTCACACGATACGGCTCGGGATGCCCAAGCTGGGCACGGATAGCTCCCCATTTGGTATCCGCAGCACCGTTACAGTACTCGATCCAGTCGAGGATATCCTGAAGGAACTCATCGGGGTTGGCACCGGGATTCCATTGGGAGGTTCCAATATTAACGACGATCAACGGTTCCGCCCCGACACGGCGACACATCTCGATAAACTCATCCGTGCCAAACGAATTGACGTCGAGATCATCCCAGATCTCACGGGGATACGTTCGTCGCTTGGCCTGAGGACCAATTCCGTCTTTCCAACGGTACGCCGAGGCGAAGCAACCGCCTGGCCAGCGAATGACGGGAGGCTGGAGGTCCCTCACGGCCTGCAGGAGATCAGGGCGAAAGCCCCCCGCCTT
>Ga0068705_10001759_pt1 | contig 10889 bp, 6 predicted proteins | sample YNPMSTMetaG_FD_65631 | JGI IMG/M metagenome (GOLD analysis project Ga0068705, IMG submission 65631) | Anoxygenic and chlorotrophic microbial mat microbial communities from Yellowstone National Park, USA - YNP MS-T MetaG | ecosystem: Environmental > Aquatic > Thermal springs > Hot (42-90C) >... | reverse complement strand
CCGTGCCTCCTCCGTGATTAGAACGCCATACTCCAAACATTGACATTGCCAGACACCCTTTAAAGTCAGTATAATCCTCCCCCGAAATCAGGGAAAGACGATTTTCAGACAGGGCCTAGTGTCTTCACAATTTGCGAACATCAATAAGTCCAGAACCATCTTCTTGCAGTCATCGTCCCAGATGTCTAAAGGAGAATCCCTGATTGGGGATCAATTGCTATCCCCCGTGTCAGCTTCGAAAGGGCATCGAGCACGATGATCAGCGCACTTGGGTCAAAAAAATCCCCCATGCCGTCATCGTCCTCGTCATCCTCTTCGACAAGACGTTCGAAATGAAAGACATCGAATCTGGCATCGCACATTCTGAGTTTGGCCAGTTGTTTCTGCTCGGCGACAGTCAAATCAGATGCGGACAGCTCTTTAACCTGTTTTTCGACTTCTTCTTGAATCTCCGGTCCCTCGAGGTAGCAAATATCCAACGCAGAAAAAGCATCGGGAGCGATGACAGTCATCGATTCAAATCGTCCTTCCGGATCAGCTTGCGCATTTGTTACCTGATACTGTGGTCCGACGGCCTCGAGAGCCTTCAAGACCTTTCGAAGCGTTGGACGATTCTCCCGGCAGAAGTAAACAAAACACGTTTCCCGCCAGTGATAATTGGTATCTTGAAACATGGACATGGCGGTTTTCCGATTCTTGCTCATTGTGCATTTGACAGGTCCGTGCTGACCCGCCTGGTTGACCCCCACGCTGGATTCGATCCAGCCACGAACACGTATTTTACGCGGGGAGCGGGGGCTTGCCAAACCCATCCCTGCAAGGACGAGCAACAACCGATCGAAAAGAACAACAGAGGGTAACTCTTCAATTACCGGGAACGGCCGTCAAATACAGGTTTCCGCCATGGATACACGAAAACAGACCCGTGCTTGCAGGACTTCATTCATGGCATATCTGGGCCATGATCTATCGTCCTCGTGTTCGACCAGAGAAATTCGACGAACCCCCGAATTGCCCAGACGGCCTGAATCCCCCGAACGGCATTTGTCCAAATGGAGAACTAAACCCTCCCGACGGAAACCGTGTGAATGATGAAGATGAGCCTCGATTTGAACTGGTCGTTCCGCTGGACGAGGTGACGCGTGGTGAACTCGTGCTTCCCCGAATCTGAACACCACTACCCAGCAGTGCCGAAAGTGCCGTTCGGATTGACTCGGGGCTGGCCCTTTGCAATGTTACGACTTGGGTCGTTTCTTCGGACTCGGTCACGGCCTTCTGATCAAGCTGCTCGACAAGTTGGCGAACTTCGGAGAGTAATCGTTCTGGGGCCGAAATAATGAGCGAATTCGTTCTGACGTCAACCCCGATTGACATCCGCTGGACCTCTTCCTGAGGTTGATTTCGCGAGCCACCACCAGGGCCGCCCCGACCTCCACCTCGAAGAAGTTGAATAATCTCTTGGGGACTTGGTCCCCGATTGGCGCTCGCGGCCGTTACAAGCCGATCTTGATAGACCGACCGCAAAATGGTAGCGATCTCTTCCGCTTGTGTGTTCTTGACAGGAATAATGATCGTCTTCGGTTGAACCGCCACTTCCTGCGGACCACTTTGCTGGTCAAGAACGCGGAGAATCTCCTCAATGAGTTGCAAATCCTGCGGATAGGCCTGGACAATCAGGGCGTTTAGCCGTGCGTCGGGAGTGATCTGGATCCGGCTTGTTGTCCGCGTCGTACTGGTACTCGAGGTTGATGATCCCGACCCTGTGTCGATTCCAAGGAGGGAACCGACTAAACCCCCGCCAACATTTCCGAATGCTGCCCGCGCGATTTCACCCACCAACGAGCCACCTGATGATCCACTCGATGTGACGGTCCCACCGCCGAGAATCTGATCGAGGATGGATGCCACGGACTCGGCCTTTGAATTCTTGAGATAGTACACCACCAACTCGGGTCCCGCGTACTGTGACACATCCTGGCTTGCCATCCGACGAACCAGATTCTCGAACTGATTAAGCGCCTCCGGGTCCTGGCTTGCAACCACCAGACCTTCTGGAGTGACGGCTACAATCACAGGTGGAGGACTTGCTGGGACCTCGGTCTTCGAAGGAGGCTGAGTTGCCTGCTGAGACTCATTCGGCGGCAAGGGCGACTCGCCAGTAGCAGGCCCTGCAGGTTTGACTTCCTCCGCCGAGACACCCAGGTTACCCAACGCTTGTTGCGAAGGGGCGTTGTCATTATTTGACCCGGTCACAGGCTGTTGTGCTGCGTCTTGAGTCTTTTCTTGCGAGATCAAAAACGCCGGTACACGAGGACGTCCTGGTGAGGAATGCTCAGATGTCGAATAGACGTTGTCAGAGACATCGCTCGAGGCAACCACGAGCATGCTATCACGATCGGAGTACGTCGTCCGGTCGCTCCCGCGCCACCCATCACGTCCGTGATCATGACCTCCTGAATCCCAGCGCCGCTCAAAGAACCCAGGTCCACCTCCTGGCATGAATCCACCCGGCGGTCCCCACGGTCGGGAAAACGGCGATTGACCAGGCCACTGCTGCGGAAACGATGGCTGTTGCGGCGATGGGGAAGGCCCCGTTGTTGACGATGAGGTCGGGCTTGCGCTCGTTTGAGGCTTGAGTCCCAGCATCAAACGACTTGTTGACGTCATGGCTTCGGGCAGGGGAATTCTCTGAACCTCGACTCCTCTTTCTGCCGGCTCGTCGTTACTCCGTATCTGTCCCTCTTGCCCTGTTGAAGAGGGAGCACCACCCGATTCCGCTGGAACCACGGACCGGATCACTTGGAGACGGTTTGGCCTGACTTGCGGCCAGAGGCTCTGCATCTGGTTGAGCACGGCCTGGGCCGTACCAGCGTCCATCGGAATAGTTCGCATCAAACTCAGATTGGCGCTTCCCGAAGCATCGGCAGGTTCTCCCATCTTGATCAAGAGCTGTCGAATTTGGTCAATTTGGGCCTTGGTACCTCTCACAAGCAACATCCGCGTCGAAAGATCGGCATCCACGGTCGGTGCGTTGCCAGAACTGCTATCGCCCGCGGTTCCGAACAACTTGCTAATCGCCAGCACAGCCAGTTGTGGATCGACGACCCGTAACGGAATGACCTCGACCTGACCCACCTCACCTTGCAACTGCTGCAACGTGGCACGAATCGTAGCATGTTGGGCCGGCCTTGCCCACGCCACCAAGGCCCCGGTCTTCGGATCAATGGCCAGCCGAACATCCGGCATCCCTGCCAATAAGGTTTGGAAGACCTGAAGAACCATTTGCGGATCGGCAGATGTGATTGGGTACACCTCGAGGTGGGGAGTGCTTTCCAAAGCAGACGTTCCGTCCGTCGCCGACGGATCAAGGGCCTGCAACAACTGACTGAACCGGTCAAGCATTTCCGGAGTCCCAGAAACCAACAACCGACTGGCACCCGGATCAATAGCAAATCGCAACGTCCCATCGGCATTTGCCGTTTGGTCCGCCGGAATCTGAAACATCTGGCGGACGATACTCAACACCTGGTCCACCGTTGCTGGATTGATCCTGAAGGTCCGGACCAAGTCGTTGGCGGATGGGTTTTCAATCGCGTCCAACATCTTTCGAATGGTCTTGAGCCGTCCCGCCGTTTCTGTGACAAAGAGCTGCTTGGCCTTTGCTAATACGACCACACTTCCTTGCGGTCCCAGCAATTTCTTGACTTCCTGTTCGGCCTCTTCGGGCGTCATCCGGCGAAGCTGGAAGAGACAGCTCACCATTTCGTAGTCACCCCGTTTCTCCAGATCCTCTGGAGAAACTCTGTCCACTAGATTCGGCGGGATCCCATCCTCGACATTGAATAACATGAGCATTCGCTCTCGACGGACCAGCACGTATCCTTTGGTCAACAGGACGCTATTAAGAAGGTCAATAGCCTGCGTCGGCGTAAATTCATGATCATCCACGTAGTTAAAGGTCCCCGGCGGCGGGTTCTCCATAACCAGAGATAACCCAGCCTGTTGGGCAAGCCAATCCAGCACCTCCTTCCACGGCTGATAGCGAAAATTGAACCGCAATTTGACATCCGATGACGGTAACTGTGGAATCTGTTCGCTTCCGGTCGGTTGCTGACCCGCAGCGGTACCTGGCGACGGTTGAGGGTGGGGAACGTGACCAATACCCGCTCCAGGGACCGGCGGGCCGGCCGGTGCGATCGTCTTCGAGTCTCCCGCGACACCCGTGACCTTCGGAGGAGTCGCCTCAGACGCCGCAGGCTTCACTTCCTGTGATACTGGGATTTGGCGATTTTCGATCGGCGCCGGTGGCTGCGGCTGTTCTTTGCCCGCTGCATTCGGCTGGGTAACAACGGGCTGCTGTGGGGGAACGTCCTGCCTAGTTTCCTCGCCTGGGCCAGTTTTGGGCTGCTCTGTCGCTGGTTCTACGGTTGGCTCACCCTCGTTTTTTATTGCCGGAGGAACAGGTGGGGTTGTTCCCTCAGGAACATTCTGCGGGCTCCCTTCTGGGCTTTCTTTAGGGGGACTAACCGCCGGGTTAGCCGCCATGTCATTGGTAGTATCCTCCCGGCCCTCAGTTGCCTGCACTTCCTCTTTTTGAGCCGGCTCTGGCGGCTGTTGATTCCCCTCACCAGGTGATGACTCTTGTGTAAGCGGTTTTGCCTCATACTTGGTGGAACCGTCTGCATTCGGTTTCTCCATCTCTGGACTCGGCGGGGCAGGTTCTGCAACCACCTCATCCCGGTTCCCCAATTGACTCGATCCCACCAAAGAAGCGGCCGGGGAAGGCGCCATTTCCGGCAACATTTCGTCATCTGGTGGCGGCACAACTGGAGGTGCTTGCGCCTCAACATTAACGGGTGCGATGTGCACCGGCTCATCGTCGTCCGGAATCGGCCCTAGCGCTGGCGCCGAAGTTGTGGCATTTGCGTCCGGCGGAAGCTCTCCAAGCAACATCGAACGAAACGCCTGACGTTGCGAATCGTTCAGGACTTGAACAATTGCTTCTCCAGGCACTCCGCCATTGTCCGCCATTGCCCCCGTCGCCGTTCCCTGCGCAAGACTCTGCTGAATTACGGCAGTCTGTTCCGGAGAAATCTGCAAACGACGAGCCACCACGGGATCAGTCAGAACCTTAAGACCATACCGTTTCAGGCGCATTTGCTCTAGCTTCGCGCGCTGCTGCGCGCTCAAGACCATAAGCCCGGCATTTTCAGTGGCATAACGAAACTCGGCAAGTCGAGCATTCCGTTCCTCGGGCGACAAGTTCCTCAGCTCCATGGCCGACGTCAAGATTTCGGCCTCTTTTTCGGCAATCAGGTCCTGAAGCTGCGTCAACTGTTTTTCCGTCAGACCCAACTGTTCCCGAGCATCTGGTTCCACCGCAATGGCCAGTGCACCGACCACGTCATAATCCGCCGCCCAAAGCTCGACGGTAAAACAGGCTTGCTGGAGCATAAGCATAACGGCGGAAAGAGCCAGCATCCGTCTGACTTTCAGACGAGAAAGAAATCGTGAGTTCATTGGCGGGTATCCTCAATTACAAAAACGCTCAGCCACTCAACCCTTTTGGAAATAGGTTGCCGCTCAGCAATATCTTACGCCCCAACCATTGTTACTGAGACCAAATGTGTCTATCCGGTAGGAAACGACCGGTTTTCCTTCCCGGCCCTATAACAAATGGTACCCTGCAACTCCCCATAAATGCTAACCATTACCACGGGAGAAAGTTTCGCGGGATTTGGATCAAAAGCGCATCACTCTTGAGTTGCATATCATACGGCTATACTGCGGGGGTATCTAAAACTCAATCCGCGCGAAATGCCGCAGGCCAATCAGTAAGCTAACACCCCCGAATAAAGCGGTGCACGCAATCGCGGCCAACGGCCCCCATTTAAACCATAAGACCACCAGTGGGCTAAACTCCACACGGGCGGTCACTGTGGGAAGCAGGCCGGGGCTTTCTGCCAGAATCCTAATATGTGCCGGCAAGGACCCTAGCGTTATCACGGCGATGATGAAGGCTGTGCTTATCACCAGGTTCAGTGTCCCCCCAAAGCCGGAGGCGATCCGGGCAGCCGAGACGGCTCGAAAGTTGGGGTATCGTGCGCCAAGTCCGACTGCAATCGCGGTCAAACCAACGCAGCACAGGACCGTCGTGGGTTGATGCGCCAGATGAACCATGATGTCCACCCCCAGCATGAGATCGCTCAGCAAAACCAATCCACAACAGGGGACAAGGCATAGAAACAAAGCAAAGGCAACTTTGCTCCAAATAATTGCCCGCCGTGAAATCGGCATCAGTCCCAAAACCCAAAAACGTGGGCCTTCCAGGCTGATCAGCGGAAAGATAAACCGCGTTGTAAAGGTTGACAACAACAAAGCGACAACGGCCACGTTCAAAAAGCTAATCAGGTTCATCCAAGCAAAATAAAATTGCTCATAATAGACCCTTCTTATATTGATAAAATAGAATACGAGCAGGCCAACGAATATGAGCAACTGGGACCACTGAACGGGATCCCTGCGAAACAGCCGGATATCCTTCACAATCAACTGTCGAGTCGCCGGAGCCAATCGGGGGACGTGATGGAGGAGAATGTCATCAATCAGACCTGTGCGAGCGTTCCGCTTTTTCCGCCCAAGCTCAGCCAGACGGAAAAAGACCCTTCGATAGTACTTGCCTGCAATGACCAGGCACAAGGTGTGCAAAGCGACCGCATTCGCTGCGATCACCATAAGGAACATCACGGCATCCACCACATTACCTCGGGCAGCCGACATCAGCCCGGTTGTCAGCCACCAGCTTGGCAAGAGGCGGAATTGGGTGATATTCAGGCGGTTGAGCATGCTCTGCAGCCATTCCACCGTCACAGCATCGCCCCGCGGCAGCCAGCTAATCCAGTTCAGGAATAACAGGCCCAGAATCACCATCGCCCCAATTGCCGCGGCAATGAATATAGACTTCAGTCGCGGTACATACTGTGCCAGTATCAGGCAGAACAATGCTCCCACACAACACGGAATATAAACAAACGCAATTAAATAAGGTAACATCAGTAAATAGAAGAGCACGTGCGCCTCTTCGACGAGGGCAAAACCCAGGAGCAGGGGGCTGGAAAGAATAACAAAGGCCCAACTGCTCAGGAGGACCGTATCAAACAGCCGCGAGGCAAAGAGTCGCTCAGTGCGAACCGGTTGGGTGAGCAGAAATAAGGTGTCCGGTGAACGAAACAGACCGCCGAACAAAAGAATGGCCGCCGAGATAACCAACATCAGCATTAGGGCCATAAAAAACGTGCCGAACACGTATCGTATGATCTGTTCGACGAGGTCGCTGTACGGAATCGCAGTCTCGAGGAATTGAAAACCTTCCGCAAAAATCCAGAAGAGACCCAACCATAGTCCGCCCCCAAGTAAGATGATGAGCCAGATCCGAAACCACGCAGTCGCGAGGGCCTGTCTGATTACGGTACGAGACATCTGGAGCCAAATCTGGCGAAATGCCCGTCCTTCCTCGCTGGGACTTGGTAACTCCCAGGGGCATCCGCTCACAATGACGGGACTTGTCTCGACACTCATCAGCTGGTCCCTCCGTAGGGTTGCTTTCTGTGCCATTCGCCGCAACTAACAAGGCGTCAAGCCGGTGGTTGGTTTTCGCTCAAAGATTGTAAAGCTCCCATACCCTGCCGGGTTCCGGACGACTCATTGGACTCCCTCGTATAACCGTGCTGAAGGAGGCTGTCGCTCCCTGCGCCGGTTGCCATTCGGACACGGCCGTCAGGCAATTCCGCGCTGAATTCGTCGGTAAGCTCCAAGAAGATCTCTTCCAGCGAGGCATGGTCACTGGCCCGCAACGCTCGCAGTTCGTCCACAGTACCAGCAAAAATGAGTTTGCCTTTGTGAATGATCCCGATTCGATCCGCGATCTCTTCCGCGATGCTCAACGTATGAGTGGACATGAAAACCGATGTTCCCATCGAGGTCTTCGCTTTGAGAAGGTCTTTAACCAGTTTTGCGCTTTTCGGATCGAGACCAACCATTGGTTCATCGACGATCAGAACCTTGGGATCGTGGAGGACGGCTGAGGCGAACACCAATCGTTGCCGCATCCCGTGAGAGTAAGTCTCGGTCAAATCATCGACAAACTCACCCATTCCAAATCGCTCGATCTCACGTTCAATGCGGGAGGCCAATTCTGAAGAGGAAATGCCTCGGAGTTGACCGACAAACTCCAGAAACTCGCGTCCCGTGAGCTTATCGTAAAGATACGGCTGGTCGGGGACATATCCGACAAATCGTGCGGCTTCACGGCATTGTGTGGTTGCGTTGAAGCCACACACAGTCACTTCACCCTCGTTGGGACGGAGCAAGCCGACAAGCATGCGGATGGTCGTCGTCTTGCCCGCCCCGTTTGGACCAAGAAATGCAAATAACTCGCCAGGTGGAACCCGCAGATTTAGCCTTTCCACCGCGATTTTTCGGCCGAACCGTTTTGTGACATTGGAAAAGACAATCATGAGGATCCCTTTTGCGTGCTTGATGACGATTCCGCATCCACTCGCTCAAGCAATCTTGCCGTTTCCTTCTCGTCCAGGCGAATCAAGACGATTCTTCCGCCGCCGACTTTCGCCTCCTGTTTCAAAACGAGGCCTGTTTCGTCCACCCAGACTCGACCGCGTGGTCCGCCCTGTGAGTTGAGTGATTCCGCCGGGTCATTTTTGTACACGACAACCCAACACAGGTGCGGCTTCTGCTGCCAAAAGATAACCTCCCGACCTTGGACCTCGGCATGGATCACCTCCAGAGGGCGCGAACTCACCGTTTGCTGGGGAATCTGGAACGGGCTATAGACCTCCACCGTCCACTTCTGGCCATCACGCAAATTCGGCAGGGTAGCCTGGGGCGAGAATGAGTCCGTCAAAAGCGTGTTCGACTGAAAAGGAAGCTCCGTATCGTAAACAAATGTTCCCGACTGGACAGAGACCTGCAATTTACCCTTGTCGATATTGCCGCGAACAACCACAAAAGGCTCTTTCGACTCCGGCGTCTTAAGCCGGGTTTGAAACGATGACAGTCTTTTCAGGGGATCGAAGAGAAGCGTTGTTTCGAGACGAAGCCGCAGCCTAGGAACCGGAGAATCACTGGCCAAAACCTGCCAGATGAGCGGGAAAATCTCCTGAATCGGCAACTCGCGAAACTGGATGATGTTCTTCACCTCAGTCAAATCATCTCCGAGGATTTCTGTCCGAGTGACTGCCCAACCAATGTTTCGGTCTTTCCACTGGATGTTCCAACCGACAACCCTCTCGCGTCGGTAGCCGTCAACGATGTCAGAATACCGAGGTGGCGTCCCGATCAACAGGGTCGGGGCAATCTTTTCTTTGACCAACCAACCCATCGTTGCCAACCAGAAGACAACAACGGCTATTAGGTACCCACGGCCGAAGTACATATGACGGCAAAACCTCCTCCCGATTGTTACCCATGATCCCCACTCCATGATTTTACCAAACTCAAACCGTAGGAAAACAATCACATTAGACCGGTCCGCTGTAAATAGCGTCCGGTAAACCGGTATTTGACTCGTCAGCAGACCCATAAACTGGCGGCAACTCGGCAAAACGCAAGGACGCGGTTATCCATCCATCTATAAGCAGAATACAGAGACGTTGCGAAAAAACGGATAATGGATCAAAATCCAAGGTGGTTGCTGGTCGCTCAGCTTGATGACTGTTGTGGCCACATTCCGACGGTGAATATTTTCTGTCGTCTTTATCTGGACTTCATCGTGACTCGATGGTTACGAACCTGCTACTAATTGCCGCCATGGGAATCGGGGTGGATGTCGGCTGGAGGCCGACTCCCGACGGGCGAATCGAGTACATTATTCAGGTCACTCCTGAGGAGCTTCAGAATCTCGATTTGGGTGATGTGATCGCCGCGAGTGACGTCCCTTCGAATTTACCGCCGATTGCTAGTTACCGCATCGTGGTTGGCCGTTCAGTTCTACCGCGGGAATTGCCAGATCAACCTCCTGAGAATGCTAGCCTTGGAGCTACGGGCAAAAAGCCGCATGGCTCTCTTCGCGCCGACAATCCAGGATATGATGCGCAACCGGCAGTTGCGGTATTCCCCACGGAACCTGAACAACTGCCAGGCTCCTCAGCAAACGGCAGTCCCGTCAATGACATGGCTGAAAGCACGGGCAAGGTCAGCGGGGGTCCGTTATCAACTCAGCAAAACGATGGATCGACGCCCCGTCAACCCTCTGAAACCGCCTCTCCCTCGGCAAACAGCGAAAAAACACCGGGGCAATGGCAGCCCATCTGGCTCATCATCACCTGTCTTTTTGCCGTGTGTCTGGCCGTGACGATATTCACCGCATGGGCCGTCGCCGATTACCGCAAAAAGTACCAGGAGATTGGTGCAAAGCTGGGTGACGAGTCTGACCCATTAGCGCCGTCTCCCGATTCTCTCAGAGTGTCTCAAAACAACACCGACCGCACGTCCCAACCGCAATCGACTGTACAAATTGTGTGATTCATCTCCGCGAAGGGCCCGCTTTTCTGATGGCTTCGACCACTTGCCCCTGAGTGTATCCGCCGGTGAAGATGATCGGCTGGTTCGGACGATCCGCGGGGAAGATTGCGAGAACCGGCACCTGGCGGAAGCCAAGCCAATCAAGGAATTGGGTCACATCCGGAGCTGCATGTGTCCAGTCGGCCTTGAGGAGGATGACTTTATTCTCTCGAATGGCCGTCTTGACCTTCTCGGTATTAAGCACGGTGGCTTCCAGAGTCTTGCAGGTAAGGCACCAATCGGCAGTGCAATCCACCATGACCGTATAACCCCCGGATGTGAGTCCGGCTATGCCGCTGACCGATATTCCA
>Ga0068705_10001754_pt1 | contig 10904 bp, 9 predicted proteins | sample YNPMSTMetaG_FD_65631 | JGI IMG/M metagenome (GOLD analysis project Ga0068705, IMG submission 65631) | Anoxygenic and chlorotrophic microbial mat microbial communities from Yellowstone National Park, USA - YNP MS-T MetaG | ecosystem: Environmental > Aquatic > Thermal springs > Hot (42-90C) >... | reverse complement strand
TTTTAGAATGCAAAAAATAAAATTCAAAAATTTAGATATTGTTATAGACGGAGCACATAATACTGCTGCTGTTGAAAATTTTGTAAAAACATTGCTGATGTCTCCTTACGAAGATATTGTTATATGTTTCTCTATAATGAAAGAAAAAGATTATCAATCTGTGATTAAAACTTTAGCAAAACTAAAAGGTAGAATAGAAAAATTTGTTATTTATAGGATTCCTATAAGACGTTGTCAAAAACTTAATTTGATATATAATGAAGCTAAGAAATACTTTGGTAATAAAACAATGAAATTTTGTAAAATTTCAGAAATGTTGAAGTATCTTGAAAAAAATTGTAATAAAAATAAAATTTTTTTTGTAGGAAGTTTTTATATTTCAGGAGTTCTCAAAAATGAAAAACGATAATGTTTACGATGTGGTTATAATAGGAGCAGGACCAGCGGGACTCTCAGCTGCAATTTATACTTCACGAGCATTGTTAAAAACATTAGTGTTAAATTCGTTTACTTATCCTCCACAGGCAGTACTTACTGATATAATAGAGAATTATCCCGGTTTCCCAGAAGGAATAAACGGGTTTGATCTTGTTGAACAAATGAAACAACAAGCTGAAAAGTTTAAAACAGAATTTCTTAACTCTGAAGTAATAAAAATTGAACAAAAAGAAAAAAAGTTTTTAGTCCATACTCAAGATAGTGTTATAGAAACAAAATCTGTGATTGTTGCTACTGGAAGAAGAAATAAAAATTTAGATGTTGAAAACGAAGAAAAGTTTATAGGTATAGGAATCTCATATTGTGCAGTATGTGATGCTCAATTGTTTAAAGATAAAATAGTAGCAGTAGTTGGCGGTGGAGATACCGCGTTTACTGAAGCTATTTATCTTACTAAATTTGTTAAAAAATTATATCTTGTTCATAGAAGAAAAGAGTTTCGTGCTACAAAAATTCTTCAAGAACAACTTAAACAAAAGAATAATGTTGAGTTTTTAACACCATATGTTGTTGATAAACTAATTGGTGAAGAAAAAATTTCTGGAATATTAATAAAAAATGTTGAAACACAAAATTTAAAAGAAGTATCTTGCGATGGTGTGTTTGTATGTATTAGCCATTTGCCAAATACGGAGTTTGTAAAAGATATATTAAATTTAGACGAAGAAGGATATATAATTACAGACGAAAATTTACAAACTTCAGTAAGTGGAATATTCGCATGTGGTGATTGTAGAAAAAATTCTGTGAAACAAGTTGTTTGTGCAGCAGGTGAAGGTGTTAATGCTGCACTGTCAGCAGTAGAGTTTTTAGAAAAGAATTTTGGTAAGTAAGGAGGGAACATATGGTTTTTTTTGAAACAATGACAATGGAAGGGAAACTTGTGGTATTTGTAATTTTGTTTTTTATATGGTATTTGCTATACAAACTTTTAAATCCAAAAATAGAAGATAAAAATATAAGAAAAAAATTTCTTGTTTTACATACATTATTAGGTTTTATTGGTGGTGGACTTATAGGTTTAGTTTTAAGTACATTTAGTGGACAAATAGAAATACAAACAAACTATGCGTTAGCAGTTGGTGTTATTTTATCCATTGTATTTTTGATATATAGTTTATATGTGGGGGGAGAAAAAATTACAAAGATTTTACATTCAGATCTTGACTGGGGACAAACTGGATGGTCAACATTAGCCGTTGTTGCTGTTATAATGTATTGTTTTATACAGGCGTTTAAAATACCAACTGGCAGTATGAGAATGACATTACTCGAAGGAGACCATTTGTTTGTTAACAAGTTTATTTATGGTATAAAAATACCATTTACGGAAAAAAAATTTTTGAAAATAAAAGAGATAAAAAGGGGAGATATAATAGTATTTTCCTGTCCACCAACTGCTCTTACTGAAGAAGAAAGAGAAAAAAATATACAAAAAGATTTTATTAAACGTTGTGTAGGACTTCCAGGAGATAAAATAGAAATTAAAGATAAAGTTTTATATATAAACAATACTCCGCAAAATGAACCATATGTAAATTTTGAAGATCCAGAGAATATATATCAAACATATAGGTTTTATAAGACACAACAAGAATATCAACGTGCTTGGGAAGAAGGAAGGTTTACAAAAGTATCTCCAGCGCTTGTACGAGATAATTTTGGTCCTGTAATTGTACCACCGGGATGTTATTTTGTTTTAGGTGATAACAGAGACAAATCTTTTGATAGCAGGTTTTGGGGACCGTTAGAAGAGAAGTATATCAAAGGTGCACCATTAATTGTTTATTGGCCGCCTAAAAGAATAAGAATTCCACGATGAAAAAGTAATAAAGTTGAAAAAGGGGATATGATATGGTTATAAAATGGTTAGTAATAGCAATTTTGTTTTTTATAATTGAGATTTTGACACCGGGCGTGTTTTTGTTCAGTTGTTTCAGTATCGGTGCGGTACTAACTGCAATTGTTAGTTTGTTTAGTAAATCATTGATACTTCAATGTGTAATTTTTACTATAGCATCTATTTTGTCAATATATTTTTTAAGACCGTTGTTAATGAAACTTTTGGTTCCTTTAACAATCAAATCTAATGTTGACAAATTAGTTGGTTCAACAGGTATAGTTGTTGAAAAAATTGATGGTAAAAAAATAATGGGTATAGTGAAAGTTAACAACGAACTATGGCGTGCTGTTGCTGAAGATAACGAAGTTATAAATGTTGATGAAGAGATTGTTGTTTTAAAAGTAGAAGGTGCACACTTAGTTGTAAAAAAAGAAAAGTTAAATTAGACCAAATTTTTTTAATATAGCACTTGCAGCTTTCTTACCCATACCCATTGCTTCTATGATTGTCCCTTCACCACCTACAATATCACCACCTGCATAAACGTTTTCAATAGAAGTTTCCATTGTCCCAGAATTAACAATTATATCACTCCATTTGGTTGTTTTTAATTCTGGAACAGTATCAGATAAAGTTTGGTTTGCTTTAAGCCCTACTGCTACAATTACTAAATCTGTATCTATTATAAAGTCCGAACCTTTAATTGGGACAGGCCGTCTTCTGCCAGATTCGTCTGGTTCACCAAGTTCACACTTCAAACATTTAACACCTACAACTTTACCTTCTTTGTCACCAATAAATTCTACTGGTTGGACTAAAAATTGAAACTCAACACCTTCTTCTTTTGCATGTTCAATCTCAACTTTTCTTGCAGGCATCTCTAATTCTGTCCTACGATATAAAACTGTTACTTTGCCATCAGTTATAAAATTTATTTTTTGCATTCTTAATGCAACACGTGCTGCATCCATTGCTGTGTTACCACCACCGATGACTATTATGTTTTTACCAACATTTACTGGTGTATGATATTGTGGGAACTTATCCGCATGCATAAGGTTTACTCTGGTAAGATATTCGTTTGCAGAATATATATTTATCAAATTTTCACCTTTTATATTGAGCCAAGTTGGTGCGCCAGCTCCTGTCCCAATAAAAATAGTATCATATGTTTTTTTAAGTTCGTAAAAACTAATAGTTCTACCAACAATAACACCAGTATAAAATTTTACACCATAGTTTGTTAAAAGATTTATTTCATAATTTAACACATCACGAGGTAGCCTAAATGTAGGAATACCATAAGATAAAACACCACCTAAGGTGTGTAATGCTTCAAAAACATCAACTTCAATCCCATATCTAGCAAGTTCGCCTGCTACGGTTATACTTGCAGGTCCTGAACCTATACACGCAACTTTTAAATTAGTTTTTTTATTTGTTTGCTGAAGATTTAAGATTAAATTATGTTTCCTTGCATAATCACCAACAAAACGTTCAAGTAACGGAATATTTATAGCATTTTCTGATGCATAAGACAAGGTTTTTGGAGTGAACACACAGAATTTCCTACACTGATATTCTGCAGGACATACTCTACCACAGATTGAAGGAAACCTGTTTTTTTCATATATTGTTTCAAAAGCGCCTTTATAATCTTTTTGTGTGAGTTGGTAAATAAACTTTTTTATATCAATTCCTACGGGACAGCCAGAAATACACCTTGGGTTCTTACATTGGATACAACGTGATGCTTCTTCTAACATTTCTTCTTCTGTGTAACCTGAAACAACTTCATCAAAATTTTTTGTCCGTAATTCAGCATGAAGTTCTTTTGGTTTAACTAAATTTTTCGCCATTTTTAGAAAGGAATATTTATAAGTTATAGAAAGATAATGAGAAGATTATTTTTTTCTTCTATCACCCATTCTGCGGTCAGAACCGCTTCGTCGTTCAAAAGGTACCTCAGGCCCGCCAACAAGTTTACTCATCCATCTGCGGTCAGTACCACTTCTTCGTTCAGTTTTTCTTTTTTCTACTACAGGTTGTTGTGTTTCATCTTTTGTTTTTTTCTTCTCTATTATCTCTTTTATCTTTTTTACTATTTTTTTAACCATTGTTTTTTTACCTCGTAATTTAGAAATTTCTGTAGTGAACTACAACTTCTTACAAATTTTAATAAAAAATTTCAATAACTGTTGGAAAAAAATATAAAATTTGTTATTATATAATATAGTATGAAAAATATAAAGACATTGCCTACTGTAGGTAAAAAACGTGCGTTGTATTTAAACAAATTAGGTATTTATACAGTTGAAGATTTATTATACTATTTCCCAAGAGAAATACAAGACAGAAGAAGTTTTAATTTGTTATGTGAGCAAAAAATAGATTTTTCTTCAGCACAAAAATTAACAATAGTTGGGAAAATAATTCTTGCTGATACTATTGTAACAAAAAACAATTTAGGTATATTCAAAGTTGTAATAGAAACATTAAACAAACCAAAAAATATCTTGGCATTGGTCTGGTATAAAAAACTTAATCGTAAATACGATGTGTTTGCAACATTGAAAAAACAATTGCAAAAAGTTAACAATGACACAGAGAAATATATTATAGCATATGGTAAAGTTTCAGAAATAAAAACAAAATTTCCTGAAATAAATGTTGAAGATTATGAAATTATTAATAATTTAAACGAAGATTCTATACATACAAACAGATTGGTCCCTATATATTCATTAACAGAAAATATAACTCAACAATGGTTTCGCGAACTTGTATATAATACGATAAAAACTTATCCTTTGCAAGAGTTTATCCCACAGAAAATTTTGTTAAAAGAAAAACTTGTTGACTTATCTACTGCAATAAAAAATGTTCATTTTCCTGATACTTGGCAGTTGTATTCAGAAGCAAAACGACGACTTGTTTTTGAAAAATTTTTGTTGTTACAAATCGCTGTTAATAAAGTTAAACGAAGTATTGTTACAAAACCTAAAGTTGGGAAATACGAAATAAAAAAAACATTACTCTCACCGTTTAAAGAAAAACTTAAAAGTTTAATACCAAACTTTGATTTTACAAAATCACAAAAAAAAGTTATTAACGAATTGTTCAACGATATGTTGTCTACAAAACCTATGAATCGGTTATTAATAGGTGATGTAGGTTGTGGAAAAACCCTTGTTGCAGTATGTTGTGCATTACTTGCAGTAGAAAATGGATACCAAGTAGCGTTTATGGCACCTACAGAAATTCTTGCAGAACAACATTATTATACTATATCAAATTATGTTAAAGGTTTATATAATGAACAAAAAAATTCTGAAGTAAAAGTATCATTGTTAGTTGGTAAAATGTCAAGTAAAGAAAAACATAAAGTTTTATCCCAGATAACTAATGGCGAGGTTGATATTGTCGTTGGTACACATACATTGATAGAAGAAAAAGTTAAGTTTAGAAACCTTTCGTTAGTGATCATAGATGAACAACATAAGTTCGGTGTAATACAAAGAAAAAAATTGTATGAAAAATCTGTATTACCAGATATGTTAGTTATGACAGCAACACCTATACCAAGAAGTTTAGCAATGACCTTGTATGGAGAACTTGATATTTCTACAATTAACGAGTTACCTTTTGGACGAAAACCTGTGAAAACTTTTTATTATGACCTTGACAAATACGATTGGCAACTTGTGTTAGAAAGGTTAGAACACAAAGAAAAAGTATATATTGTATATCCAATAATTGATGAAACAAAACTTGAACTAAAAACTTTAGTTGAAGAATATGAAAAACTTTCTAATACAGTATTCAAGAACTATTCCTGTGGGATGATGCATGGTAGAATGAAAAGTCAACAAAAAGAAGATATTATGAAAAAATTTAGAGATGGAGAAATACAAGTTTTGTTTTCTACTACAGTTATAGAAGTTGGTATAGATGTCCCAGATGCTACTGTTATAGTAATCAATCATGCAGAACGGTTCGGGTTAGCACAACTGCATCAGTTGAGAGGACGTGTTGGAAGAAGTGAACTTCAATCATATTGTATATTGTTAGGGAAGATATCTACACATGAAGCAGAAGAAAGAATAAAAACTATGCTTGAAACAAACAACGGATTTGAAATTGCAAATAAAGATTTGTTAATTCGTGGACCTGGTCATATATTTGGTACTTTACAGCATGGGAAAACAGAATTTGCTTTTGAAGAAGTTTTAAATTATACTGAATTATTAATAAAAGCAAAAGAGTATGCAAAAAAAATTGTGTTTAAAGATATAGAATATAAAAATGAAGATACCACATTATTGTTTAAAAAAGTGTATTCAAAATATGTAAAAGATTTTGAATTGGCTTCAGTAGGATAAAACATATATGAAAATTTTGTGTGATATTGGTAATACTTTTACAAAAATTATTTTTATATCAGACAAGGTTAAATATTGTAAAATAAAAACTTCAAAATTGTTGCCGTTTATAAAAAAGTTTAGTTATGCAGAATTTTATGTTTCAACTGTTGTAGATGAGGTTAAAATTGAGTTGAATAAAAATTTCAAAAATGTAAAGTATATAACATACAAAGATATATCTGAATTTATCAAAATTAAATACAATACTAAAAACTTAGGTTCAGACAGAATAATTTCTGCATTTTGTTGTAAAGAACTCTTTGGCAATAATACAGTTATAATTTCTTGTGGTAGCACTATTGTTTTAGATTATATTGACAAAAAATGTGAATATGTAGGTGGAGAAATTTTCCCAGGGATAAAAATGTTAGTAGATGTATTGTTCCGCTCAACATCAAAATTACCTATAGTAAAAAAATTGTCTACACAGAAACTAATTGGAAAGAATACTCAAGAATGTATTTCTTCGGGAATCTTAAATTTTTGTTTTTCTGGAATAAAAAATTTTGTTAATTCGTTGAAACCTAAAAATGTTGTTATAACAGGTGGTGACGCAGATATATTTTTTAAAAAAATAAATTATAAAAACAAATATAAAATTAACAATCTTGTTTTATTAGGTATTGTCATATGGGGATGTTATAAAGGAATAATTTGCAAACCTGATATTGAAAAAATTTTTAGGTTGAAAAATATTTTATAAATTATTATTAAATTTTTTTTCACATCTTGACATTTGAAATTTAATTTTATAATTTTATGAAGCTTTCATAATTCAAATTGCATCAATATTTATAAGATAACCCCAATTGTATAAGTCTGACCTTTTTAAAAAAATTTAAAATTTTAGTTCGTAAGGAGGTGATTGTTTTATGAAAGTAAAACCTTTAGGAGACAGAGTTTTAGTAAAACCTTTAGAAGAAAAAGAAGTAAAAAAAGGTAATATAATTATCCCTGATACAGCAAAAGAAAAACCTCAACAAGGTGAAGTTATAGCTGTAGGTAAAGGGAAAACAACTGATGATGGTAAACTGATACCTATAGAAGTAAAAGTTGGTGATAAAGTTCTTTATGGTAAATACTCAGGGACAGAAATAAAAATTGATGGTGAAGAATATTTAATTTTACATCAAGACGATATTTTAGGAATTATAGAAGAATAAAAAAAATTTTTTAAAAAAGGAGGTGGTATCCTATGGCTAAGCAAATAATATATTCAGACGAAGTAAGGAAAGCAATAAAAACTGGTGTTGATAAACTTGCAAATGCAGTTAGAGCAACATTAGGTCCTAGAGGAAGGTTTGTATTGTTAGAAAAAAAATTTGGTTCTCCAACAATAACAAATGATGGTGTGACCATTGCAAAAGAAATTGAACTTGAAGATCCAAACGAAAATATTGGTGCACAACTTGTTCGTGAAGTTGCTTCAAAAACAAATGATGTTGCTGGCGATGGTACAACAACAGCTTGTGTATTAGCACAAGCAATTATTACTGAAGGGTTAAGAAACATAGCTGCTGGTGCTAATCCTATGCATATAAAAAGAGGGATTGACAAAGCTACTGCTGCGATTGTTGCTGAATTAAAATCAATGGCTAAACAAGTTAAAACAAAAGAAGAAATTGAACAAATTGCTACAATTTCTGCTAATGATAAAGAAATTGGTAAACTTATTGCCGAAGCTATGGATAAAGTTGGTAAAGACGGTGTTATAACTGTTGAAGAAGGTAAATCTGCTGAAACAACACTTGAAGTTGTTGAAGGTATGCAGTTTGACCGAGGATATATCTCTCCATATTTTGTTACAGATGCTGAACGTATGGAAGCAGTATTAGAAGATCCTTATATAATAATTACTGATAAAAAAGTTTCAGCAATGAACGATTTACTTCCTTTGTTAGAACAAATAGCGCAATCTGGCCGTTCATTTTTGTTAATTGCTGAAGATGTTGAAGGAGAAGCTCTTGCAACTTTAGTTGTTAACAAACTCAGAGGGACACTCAGATGTTGTGCTGTGAAAGCACCTGGGTTCGGAGATAGAAGGAAAGAAATGTTGCAAGATATTGCAATTTTAACTGGTGGAGAAGTTATTTCTGAAGAAAAAGGTGATAAATTGGAAAAAGCTACTCTTGACAGGTTAGGCAGTGCAAGACGTGTTGTAGTAGATAAAGAAAACACAACAATAGTTGGTGGTGCTGGTGATAAAGATACTATCAAAAAAAGAATATCACAAATTAAAAAACAAATTGAAGAAACAAAATCTGATTATGATAAAGAAAAACTTCAAGAGAGATTAGCAAAACTTGCAGGCGGTGTTGCTGTAATTAATGTCGGAGCACCAACTGAAGCTGCAATGAAAGCTAAAAAATTTAAAGTAGAAGATGCAATGCATGCAACACGTGCTGGCGTAGAAGAAGGTATTGTCCCAGGTGGTGGAGTTGCGTTATTAAGAGCAAGAGAATCTGCTAAAACAAAAGTTAAAACTGAGGATTTAGATGAACAAACAGGTATAAACATTGTTTTCCGTGCAGTAGAAGAACCTATAAGAAGAATATCAGAAAATGCTGGATTTGAAGGTTCAATAATTGTAGAAAAAGTTCTTGCAGAAAAAAATCTAAACTTTGGGTTTGATGCAGAAAAAGGCGAGTTTGTTGATATGATAAAATCTGGAATTGTTGATCCTGCAAAAGTTGTGCGAACTGCATTAGAAAATGCAGCAAGTGTTGCAGGATATCTTTTAACATCAGAAGTTATAGTAACTGAAATACCAGAGAAAAAAGAAAAAACACCACCAATGCCACCTGAGTATTAATACTGATACTGATGTGAGTAAATGAGTAGGATCTCGCTTGTTTTATAAGTAAGGGAAATGTTGAAAAACTATATTGACTAATACTTTTCACTTATTTCTCTCTCGTCAGGAGAGAGAAAAGTGTTGGGAAAAAACATACAACATACTTTGTATATTTAGTGTCCACCACTATTAATTATTAGATTTGATTTAAATATTGTTTCATCTATTTATGATAGGGTAGGAGAAAAAATTCTCCTACCCTATTTTTTATTTTTATTGTATTTTTCATAAAAATTTTATATTTTTACTATTTTGATAAAATAAAAAAATTGTAGCAGAAAAAAACCAGAAATAGTTTATGAATTATACTAATACATTCCTTTTTTCTTTTTTTGTTTCATTTTTATTAACTCCAGTTTTTAGGTTTATTGCTGTTAAATTAAAAATTCTTGACCATCCTATATCTGAGATTAAAACTCATAAAATACCAACACCATATTTAGGCGGTTTAGCAATATCTATAAGTTTTTATTTAACTTTGTTTTTAGTAAGAATAACGACACATTTTCCAACAGGAACTTTATATTCATTACGAGGAATAATTTTTGGTGGATTAATAATTATAATTATCGGTCTCATAGATGATATTAAACATAAAGGAATACATTTTACAACAAAATTCCTTGGTGAAATTATAGCAGCTTTGATTCTTATCCATTACGGTATAAAAATAAATTTTATTACACCTGAATGGTTTGCTTTAGTTCTGACATTACTATGGGTTATAGGAATAACAAATGCGGTTAATCTTGTAGATGTTATGGACGGACTTTCTTCTGGCATTTCTGTAATTTCATGTTTAGGCATTTTTTTTGTTACAAAATATATTGAAGAAGAAATATATGTAAGTTATTCAGTGTTAGCGTTAGCAGGTGCATGTTTAGGATTTCTTCCTTATAATGTTTCTGATAAATACAAAATTTTTATGGGTGACACAGGTGCTCTTTTTGTAGGTTTTGTATTATCAGCATTGACACTCGGTGGAAAGTATTCCTCAAATAATCAATTAGGAGTTTTGTCACCTATTATAATTCTATTAATACCAATTTATGAAACATTTTTAATAAGTATTTTAAGATTGAGTCGTGGACAATCACCATTTATCGGTTCTAAAGATCATTTTTCGTTACGATTGTTATCTGTTGGTATACCAAAATATAAAGTTTTAATAGTGTCGTACATTTCTGCAATATGTTTATCAATTATTGGTATATTCACAGTTCTATCTCCAAACATTTATGTTCCGATATTTTTAATTCTACTTGTTAGTTTATCTATAATATTT
>Ga0068705_10001751_pt1 | contig 10912 bp, 6 predicted proteins | sample YNPMSTMetaG_FD_65631 | JGI IMG/M metagenome (GOLD analysis project Ga0068705, IMG submission 65631) | Anoxygenic and chlorotrophic microbial mat microbial communities from Yellowstone National Park, USA - YNP MS-T MetaG | ecosystem: Environmental > Aquatic > Thermal springs > Hot (42-90C) >... | reverse complement strand
GATCAACTCGAAATCCTCAATGGAATAAGGCTCCTTGCTCCGATAAATGAACCCAGGACGAACTCTCATACGGCCACTGACAAATACCCACAGATAACCCTTTGGGTCAACGGCGAGGGCGGCGTTGTCGTGTGGATCATCCACACCCTTCTTGTCATGCACGATCGTTGGGCGAGGAACAACCCCTCGTGAATGATCGTAATAGGACACCATATTCAGCAAGTATCGTTTTCCGTCTTTGGCCCCGCCGTAAACAAAAAAGGTCTTATTTACTTGTGGACAATAGATAGCGATGGGCACATGATTGGCAGTATAAGTTCCAAGGCCGCCCGAGTATTTGTCGCCAAATTCGGTCTGTTGTCCCAACGTGAACCAGATTCCGCGGTAACCATGATCACGTTCTGAGGCAATCGCACTCCGAACCGGCGAGATCAAACCGATCAATGTAATCACGGCTATGGTCAATTTCAAACGGCTCTCAGCCATAAAAATCCCCAATGATGTCTCCAGAAGTCTATCAAGCCCAATAGGTTGACGATTCGCTGAATCGATTCAATCACGAACAGCATGGGTTAACGCAATCACACCGTGCCAGCATGCAAACCGCGGGCAACCTTCCCTAGCATACGATGTTCGCAGAAAGGTTCAATACCGATACACCAGATGCCGGTTGCGATGATCCATTGAACGTCCCAGAAACGAGGGAACGTGACTGCCGGAAAAAAGGCATGATCGTACCGTCGATTGTGACGGAGCCCAATATTCGGTTATCACTGTCGCTGCCGAGTGTTGATGTGCTCCGAGAGGCAACACACCGGATGGTAAGGCATGCCAATCGTGTTTTCGTACGTCCCGTGAATTGTGAAACCAGGTCTATTTCCAGATGTTCCAACAACGATCAATCGCCGGTCAGGTGGTTATTCCAGTCCCAGTGCCTTACACTGGTTAGCGATGGAAATGCGCTCACTGTCCAGTGACAGTATCCTAAAATCGTTATCAAGCGAAAGATACTAATGAGAGGAGTGTGAACCATGGGTCGCAATGTTCCATGTTGGCCTCGACGTTATGGTAAGTTGTCGCCTCTTCGACTCGCATGTCTATGCGCTCTCATTGTTTTGTCATGCCAAACGGCCCTCTCGTTAGCCGGTGAACCATGGTCCGACCGAATTGCGACGTTTCCAGAGACGGATCGGCTCGATTGGTCGGATGATATTGCATCTCGAATGATCGATTGCATCGACGCTTTTCTTCTGCGGCAAACAGACCGGATCCAAGAAATGCGCGAACAAGCGTGGCAATCGGCGTTAAGCTCCAAAGAATGGCCAAAAGAATGGCTCCAGGCGAAGCGCGGTCGTCTTGGCCAAATCCTTGGCCTGAAGGAAAGTCGGTCGAACCCAGTACGGATGTCGCTCCTAGCTCCACCAGGAGAAGACCTGGCAATTGCGGAGGCGGCGTCGTATCGAGTTTATTCAGTAGCGTGGGATGTATTCCCGGACCTTCGAGCGGAAGGATTGCTGCTTTCCCCCAAGGATGGCCAGCCCAAGGCCTGCGTCGTGGCGATTCCTGATGCCGATGTGTCGCCAGAGGCCCTGATTGGTCTTGAACCTGGTGTGCCCGCCGAATCGCAGTACGCACGTCGGATCGCCGAGAGCGGCTGCTTAGTCTTGATTCCCGGTTTGATTTCCAGAGAAATCGCAAAACGGAGAAACGTTTCTCTGACACATCGCGAATTCCTCTACCGACCGGCTTACGAATTGGGACGACACATCATCGGCTACGAACTCGAGAAAATCTTCGCGGCCTTTGACTATTTTGAAAGGGCATTTCCTCAATTACGGGAATCTCTGGGCGTGATCGGTTGGGGTGAAGGAGGGATGCTTGCCCTTTATGCTGGGGCACTCGATCCCCGCCTTGCCGTGGTCGGTGTCAGTGGTTACTTTGGGCCGCGTGGGGACCTCTGGAAATCACCCATCGATCGCAACCTTTTCGGCCTGTTAAGAGACTTCGCCGATGCCGAGATTGCTGTTCTGGCATACCCACGTTCTGTAGTCATCGAAGCGGCCCGCGGTCCCGAAGTCATCATCCCGCCCGGGCTGGGTGGTGCGCCGGGGGAGTTGAAAACGCCATCGCTGAGTGATGTTCAAAATGAGTATGAACGGGCATGCCGACTCCTCCGTCTTGCAGCAAAGACGCCACATCTAACATTCGTATCAACAGAAAATGGGACGGGCAATTGTGGAAGCGAGCAATTTCTTCGTGCGTTTCTTGGCGCGTTTCGTTCGCCAATCGAGCTGCAGCTCGAACATGATACTCCAAAAAAGCTCCGCGACGATCCCTGGCGAAACGGCCGGACAGAGCGAGCGATCGCGGACCTGGATCGACACATCCAAGATGTGCTGGAGGAATCTCCAGAAATCCGAAAACGCTTTTGGGAAAAGCTGGATACCAGCTCTCTCGAACGTTTCAGCGAGTCGGTCGAGTGGTATCGAAGGTATTTTCGGGACGAGATTATAGGTCGATTCGAATTGCCTCTTGCCGATCCAAAAGCTCGAACACGCAAGGTCTATGATACGGCCAAATGGGAAGGTTATGAGGTTGTCCTTCCTGTCTTTGAAGATGTTTTTGCCTATGGAATTCTCCTGGTTCCCAGAGGGATAAAACCCGATGAGCGTCGCCCTGTTGTTGTTTGCCAACATGGTTTGGAAGGACGGCCTCAGCAGACAATGGAAGGCAATCACCGGGCGTATCATGATTTTGCGGCCCGCCTCGCAGACGAAGGATTTGTCGTTTTTGCTCCGCAGAATCCCTACATCTTCGGCGACCGTTTTCGCACATTGCAGAGAAAGGCGAATCCGCTCGGAAGGACGCTTTTCTCCATCATTGTGCCGCAGCATGAACAGATCCTGAACTGGTTGAGTGGCTTGAGATTCGCGGATTCCAACCGGATTGCGTTTTACGGATTATCGTACGGTGGCAAGACGGCAATGCGGGTGCCGCCGCTCGTTCCCGGCTATTGTGCGGTCATTTGTTCCGCTGACTTCAACGAATGGGTTCGGAAGAATGCTTCCACGCGGATTCCTTATAGCTACGTCTGGACCGGCGAATACGAGATTTTTGAGTTTGCTCTCGGGGAGACCTTCAATTACGCCGAGATGGCCACCCTGATTGCCCCGCGACCATTCATGGTCGAACGCGGTCATTTTGATGGCGTGGCCTCCGACGAAATGGTTGCCTATGAATATGCCAAAGTCCGGTTCCTTTACGAGGCTCTTCTGAAAGTCAATGATAAGACGGAGATCGAGTGGTTCACTGGTCCCCACGAGATCCACGGGGTTGGGACATTCCGCTTCTTGCACAAGCATTTGCAGTTCTGATAACCAGGCATCGCCCGGTTATGAAGTTTGAGGCGTGGCATCTATGCCCGATTTTCGGTGCGTCAGTTTTTCTGGAAAAAGCGATCTGGATTTGGGGATATTAGTGCCACAGGCGATAGCAAAAATTGCCACCGGAGTTCGCCTTTGCCCCCTCTTGCTGGGGATCTAAAGTCACTCGCATGATCCATAGCGCTCACCCAGACATTTAACGTTGCGCCGAGGGCAAAAAGGATAAATCTACGCGCACACAAGGCGAAGCCGTCCCCTTCACTGGCAAAAAAGGCAAAACAGGAATTCAGGGCAAGAAGAATCACCGGGCAGCGAAATCACTTTCCTTTAAGAAGTAAATTCCACTCACTCGAAAAAAACAACATTTTCGGACTCTTGAGTGCTAACTTATCTATTTTTACAGACATAGATTCGTTAATTTGAGATTGTCGATGAAACGAATGCGGCTTCCGCGAGATAAAATGGACGTCAGGTTTAGCGTTAAGCAATCGTTACCTGAAAACTGCTCTGTCTCGGGGATTCTCGTACGAGGTTAATCCGTTATGGGCCAACGTAGTCGACTCTTAGTAGCCCAGGTTGCTGTCCCCTACGTTCGCCGGCATTTTCGGCGACTCCTGCGGGCCTTGGAAGGTGTTCCCTCTGCGAAGGATCCGGAATCCGTCCATCAGACGCGGGTGGCATGCCGCCGACTGCGGGCGGCCTTGAGTGTCTTCCGTGATCTCATTGGCCCGAAAAAAGCCGACCGCTGGCGAAAGGCCGTGCGCGATTTAGCCGTAGTGTTTGGACCCGCGCGCGACCTCGATGTCGAAATCGCTTCGACACTCTCTCAAATGCTCCGTATTGAAGATCAAACGGTACTTCATGGTCTAGCTTTCTGGCTCTCCCACCTGGAAGAGCAGCGATTTCAAATGCAGCGGCAGCTCATTCGGGCTGTCCGCGTCTTCCGAAAGCAACCGCTTGTGAAGCAGATTAATCGCTGGATCAAGGCTCATGATCGTGGCAGGATGTCTTCCGATCTTACTCAGCTTCACTCAAAGATCTCCTTAACGAAAGTTCAACAAGAGCTTCTTTCGGGGCGACTGGCTGAGTTACTCCAAGCATCTGAGTCGCTCGCCGATCCTACTGATGTTGAGGGTCACCACTTCATGCGGATTGCCGCGAAAAAGCTGAGGTATTCAATTGAAGCTCTGGCACCGGCCTTGGGTGTCATTCACGAGGTTGCCCTGGAAGCTCTCCGCAATCTCCAGTCGCTCCTGGGCGAAATCCATGATTACGACATGTGGATCAGCCGCATTGATCAGGTTCTGGCCTCACTTTCCGGAAACAGTTTCGATGGACCTTCGTGGCTTAACCCTGTCCGGTTTACCCCAGGTCTGGTTTATTTGCGAGATCAATACCGCGAATTGAGAGAAATCCGCTTCCGGCAACTGGTCGATTTGTGGCATGATGAAAAGGTTCGAGGTATTTGGAAAGCGCTGCAGAATCCTGGCATTGCTCCGGAGGCTGATGTCCCATCGGTTAACGAAAACACAATCGACAGGACCGATGTTGCTTCCAAGATGAACGGGAAATGTCTGTAGAGAATTGAACGAAAGTTTTCAACATTCCCTGAAAAGAGCTTTAAGGACGTTGGAGGAATCTCACCAAGCTTAAAACAGAGAATACCACAGGAAGTCGTGCAGGATTTTATGCCAGACGTCATTGATTCGCATGTTTCGAAGCAAGAGCCAGAGGCCTCGGCACACCCGGTGGCTGTAATCGATATCGGCACAAATGCAATCCGGATGGTGATTGCTCAGGTCTTTCCCTCGGGTGAATTTGAAGTCCTTGAGCGATTACAGCGGCCAATCCGGCTGGGAAAAGACACCTTTTCACGGGGCCGCATTGGTGCCCAGAGCATGAGGTCGGTGGTTGCAATTCTTCGCGACTTTCAAGAGATCATGGAAGAGTACCGCGTAGAAAAAGTGAGGGCGGTGGCAACAAGCTCACTGCGGGACGCTGCAAATGCGGACAATGTTCTGGATCGGATTTTTCTGGCATGTAGGTTAAATGTAGAGGTCATTGGAATTGCAGAAGAGGGACGCCTTACTGTGGCCGCCGTCCGTGAGGTTGTGGAGGATCTCTCAGAAGTCAATGAAGGCAAGACTCTCATTGTGGATGTCGGGGGCGGAAGCACCATCCTTACCATGCTTGAAGAGGGCGAGATTATCAATTCCGTCGGTTTGAGATTCGGTTCCGTACGAATCCTGGAAATGCTGTCGCTCCAGACGGAACCACCGGAACGGGTAAGCGAAGTTCTACAACAACAAATCCGAACACAGATCGCCAATATCGAACGGAGTATCTCACTCGAAGAGTGCGACACATTCGTGGCCGTGGGAGGCGATGTGCGATTTGCCGCACGGGTCGTGGGGCGTCCGACTCGCTCCGAGAAGCTCTTTGTCGTGGAGAAAGACCAATTCCGAAGTCTGGTCCGCCAGTGCGCGCGTCATACGCCCAATCAACTTGCACGAAGGTACAATCTGCCGTTCATCGACGCAGAAACGCTTTTACCAGCCCTGATGACATATTGGGAGCTTCTCTGCCATACGTCGGCAGAGCGGGTTATCGTCTCTCAAGTATCGATGCGCGATGGGCTGCTCTTGGAACTGGCAAGAGAAACGACCGGTCAGAAAGATCACGATGTCTTGGAAGGGATTATTCGGGCGGCAGAGGCCATCGCCAAACGCTATCGTGTCGATCTCGATCATGCCCGTCTTGCAGCTGGAATTGCAATTCGATTGTTCGATTCGCTGGTGGCGGATCACGGATTGGGACCGCGGCAACGCTTGCTTCTCCAAGTGGCAGCCATCCTTCACGAGATTGGTGGTTTTATCAACTCAAGTGCCCATCATAAACATGGGTATTACATTATTTCTAACACCGAGATCTTTGGCCTCAATCGCTCGGAAACCCAGATCGTCGCCCACGTGGCACGTTATCATCGTCGTAGCCCACCGAAGCCTTCGCATCTCGACTACACGGCATTGTCTCGCGAGCAACGGGTCATTGTGAACAAGTTGGCCGCGATTCTCCGCATTGCCGACGCCCTGGCCCGCGGCCGGATCTCTCAGCCCGAACAGGTCGAATTCCATCACGAGGCCGACGAACTCATCATTACGGTTCGCGATGTCGGTAATCTTGTTCTTCAAAAGCGGGCCATTGCCGCGAAGTGCGATATGTTTGAAGATGTTTATGGAATGAAAGTCCGCCTGCAGGAGTAGCCGATTGTAAAGCTGGCTCCGAAAAGACTGAAGCGTAAGTTCCCCGGCAAGTCCTGGTTCACAATTCGTCATTCAGTGAGAACAAAGTAAAGATCAGGTCAAGGATGAAAAAGCGAAGCCTCTCCACAAATCCGGATTTGTTTATCAATCGGGAGCTTAGTTGGCTAGAGTTTAACGAACGTGTTTTGCAGGAAGGATTGTGCGCCAGCGTGCCGATCCTGGATCGTCTCAAGTTCCTCGCCATAGTGGGAACTAATCTAGACGAATTCTTCATGATTCGGGTGGCCAGTCTCAAGCAACTCAAAAAGGCCGGCAAAGCGCGTCGCGACATTGCCGGTTTAACTGCAAGCGAGCAACTGGCGGCAATTTCGGCTCGCGTCCACAAAATGGTGGCTGATCATGCCCGGGGTATTCACGAAGTCTTCACCCAACTGGCCGACAATGGTATCCGAATTCTAAGACCTGAGGATTGGTCGGAAAACGATCGACGCCAATTACGGGCGTATTTTGATCGGGAACTGGCTCCTGCACTGACTCCGCTGGCGATCAGTGACCTTAACCCGCCGCCTGCCCTGGCCGGGTTGCAAATCCATCTCGGCGTCGTGTTGTTACCAGCGCCACAACGAACCCAGGAGCACAAGATTGCCGTTGTTCCAGTCCCCCAAAAGACTCGCCGTTTCATCCCATTGTCAGTAGAGAAGGAACAACGATTTGCGATTGTCGAAGACGTGATCGGCGCATTTGTGGGTGATTTCTTCCACGGATATCGGGTTGCCCAGATTGTGCCTTTCCGCATCACGAGGGATGCCGACGTGTCCATCCAGGACGACGATGCCAGCGATCTGCTGAGCACGGTTGAAGAGGCCGTTCTGGCACGGCGTCGGCGGGCGGCTGTCCGACTGGAAATCCGCCCACCGGTTGATCAACGGCTTCAGGATTTTCTTGTAAATTCCTTGCAGGTAGAAAAAGACGACATCTATGTGGTTGACGGATTCTTGGGCACAAACTCGCTTTATGAGATCACGAATCTTCCGGGTTTCGACCGTCTCCGCGAACCGGATTGGCCACCGCAACCCCCGCGAGACCTTCTGGGTTGGGACGACCTCTGGGCGGCTGTCGTGGATCACGATATCATGCTGTTTCACCCTTATGAGAGTTTCTCTCCTGTCATAGATTTTCTTAAACAGGCGGCTGCCGACCCAAATGTTCTTGCCGTCAAGCAGACACTCTATCGGACCAGCGGTGATTCGCCGATTGTGGAAGCCTTAGAGCATGCAGGCCGCAATGGCAAAGAAGTCACAGTCCTGGTGGAAGTCAAAGCGCGATTCGATGAGGAGCGAAATGTGCAATGGGCGCGTCGGCTTGAGGATGCCGGCTGCCACGTGATTTACGGTGTGGCCGGTCTCAAGACGCATGCCAAGGCCAGTCTGGTTGTACGCAGGGAGCAGGGTCGCATTCGTCGGTATGTGCACCTCAGTACGGGCAATTACAACGATAAGACGGCTCGAATCTATTCCGATATCGGTTTGATGACGTGCCATCCCGATATTACGGCAGATGTGGCCAGTTTTTTCAATCTTTTGACGGGCTATTCCGAAGCCGTCGGTTGGCAGAGGCTGACCGTTGAACCAGGGCAATTGAAAGAGCGATTTATCGGCCTTATTGAGCGGGAAGCTGAAGTGGCTACCGCGGACCATCCGGGGTTAATCATGGCCAAGGTCAACTCCTTACAAGATAAAGACATTTGCGTTGCCCTTTATCGTGCCAGCCAAGCCGGGGTTAAAATCAAGCTCAATATTCGCGGGATCTGTTGCCTTCGCCCGGGAATCAAAGGCATTTCCGAGAATATCGAAGTCCGCTCCATCGTGGACCGATTTTTGGAACACGCCAGAATTTTCTATTTTGCCAACGGTGGTAATGAGGAGATCTATCTTTCCAGCGCCGACTGGATGGAGCGAAATCTCGAGCGACGTCTGGAACTGGTGTTCCCCGTTTTGGATCCTGGTCTGAGACGTCGCTTGCTTGAAATCCTGGAAATCTATTTTGCCGACAACGTGAAGGCCTGGGAGCTTCTTCCCGACGGCACATATCGTCGCGTGGCGAGTTCTGGCCCGAAAATCCGCGCTCAAGAGGTCCTTTATCAACAAGCCGTCCGGGCCGTAGCGACAGCCTTACCGCGGGAACTGCGATATCGTCCACTAAGAAGCGAACGTCCTGAAGAAAAACAAACGCAATCCGAGGGCAAATCTCCCTAGTGCGCGGAACTTCAGGACTGGTCCTCACCACCCAAATGCGCTGCGGCGGCAAGGCGGAAAAATGCCGTCTTGCGAGCTTTAGATCGGTGATACGAACCGATGGCCTGGCGTGTTGGTAGGGCAAGGACACTAATTCGGCGTCTTTCAAAATATTGGAAAAAGGGCGAAGGATCCCAATTATCTGAGTCTGCTCCCGTACCGATGATAACAAGCTCGGGTCCGCCCCGACAGAGCGTCTCAGCAAGCTCATGATCCATGGCTCTTGAAGACGATTCATTGGTCTTTCGTTCCGGAGGCCATTTTTTGACACGACCGTCGCTAACAATAACCAGATCGTTCGAATACGTTTTCTTGTTGATTTGCACCGTGCCAGGCGAAAGAAGTTTGATTTCTGGATAATCAATCTGTCTGACCATTTTGTAGACATTGCAACGGACGGCTCTCGCAGCGGCTACGACCCCACCCAGAACCACGGCATCATCGCCGAGGGCCGAAAGGCAGATACCGCCGCGATCCCGAGCGCCCGGCAATTGATCAGAATCAACGATCCGCTTGATCGTGTCCCACATATAGTCACCACAGGCCTCCATCACGCCTCCCCCCAGGACGATCCATTCTGGATCAAGCAGATGGCGGACAGTCAAACAAGCGTAACCGATGACTTCTGCCGCATGGGTGATTGCCCGCGTGACCAAGGAATCGCCACGTTCCAATGCCATTCGTAAAACGCGGCTCTTGATGACACTCAAATCACCATGGAGAAGTTCGTTAAGTATGGTTGATTCGCCTCGCGAGACGGCATCACGGATCTCCCTTTCGATGGCATTTCTTCCGGCAATTGCTTCGAAGCAACCGCGGTTACCGCACCCACATTGCGGCCCACCTATTTCCATCACGATATGCCCGATTTCACCCGCGACCTCTCGCGAACCACGCCACAATTTCCGTTTTCGGACGAAGCCCGATCCAATGCCAGTTCCAACGAAAATGCCGAAAACACTCCTCGCTTCCCGACCAGCACCAAGCCACGCCTCTCCCAAGGCACCAAAGTTGCAATCATTGCCCAGGACAATTTTCTTGCCAAATTTCGCACTCAGATGAGGCCCCAAGGAGACACCGGAGAGACAACTATTGGGTGTTCTTAGGATTTCTCCCCGTTTCGGATCCACAACACCTGGAATTGCGACACCTATTGCCGTTATCTCTGAGAGGTAAAGACCGGATTTTCGGATAACACTTTCGATCGCCGCTTCGATGGCCGAAATAACATCCTGTGGCTCGCCGCTGCGCGGGGTTTCTCGTCGATCCCGGCCTCGAATCACACCACACGGATCACACACCACCGCCAGAATCTTCGTCCCGCCAACATCCACGGCCACAAAATGATGTTTCTTCCCATCTTTCTTACCCATGTCGTGTCTCCAGCGCACTCCGGAACGCGGTTGCCCCGAAGGTTCGAGAGCCATTGGCCCGCCATTTACAATCTTAGCTCATGTCACCAAATATACTATTATGCCAGAGAGACCCTGATGATTGGCAGATGGTGCGACGGCCGTAACAGTTTTGGGCGGCATCGAGCCATCCGGGCAAATCCTCTCCCCTTGTTGTTGGGGCTTAAGCCGCTTATCGTGATTACAGGCTTTAAACATTGTATAAAGCTACCAGTCAACGTGGTTTGGCATGCATCGCGAAAACTCAACGTGAGGGACACTGCCATGAATGATCCTCGTCAATTCGACCTCCGGAGTCTGCTGCGGTATTTGCTGAGCATTACGATTGCTTTGAGGTTGTTTTCTTTCCAGGCTGTCGGCGAAACCGCGTCAGACCAGCTCTGGCAATTGTGTCGCGATAAGGCCCCGGTGCACCGATTCTCAACCCTTTTTACAGCCCAGAATGTCCGGGATAACTTGGCGACTGAGGAAGGCCGCCAGGCGGCCATGGAATGGTGCCGGAAAACCGGTGTCACCCGAGTCTTCATCGAGACCTTCCGCGATGGCTACTTAGCGCCTCG
>Ga0068705_10001750_pt1 | contig 10916 bp, 8 predicted proteins | sample YNPMSTMetaG_FD_65631 | JGI IMG/M metagenome (GOLD analysis project Ga0068705, IMG submission 65631) | Anoxygenic and chlorotrophic microbial mat microbial communities from Yellowstone National Park, USA - YNP MS-T MetaG | ecosystem: Environmental > Aquatic > Thermal springs > Hot (42-90C) >... | reverse complement strand
ACTGCTGACGGTGGTTGTATTGGTAGTTCTCGGATGGGTTTTGCTGGAGTGTGCACTGACAGTTCATGCCTGGCGTGACGTCCCGTGGCGAGTGGCGATGTTGGCCGACGCGCGAATGGCTGACTTGACAGCACGGGCGGATGAGCAGATTTCTCTGTTGCGCCGGGATCTGCGCGAGGAGATCGGACAGACCAGGAGCGAGCTGCGTGGCGAGATCGCGGCAACGCGCGTAGAAGTGCTTGGAACGATCCGGCCGGTCATCGAGAACGCCAGCCAAACAATCACCGATGCGCGCGCGTTGGTGGTTTCTGCGGATGGCGTAATCGAGGAGTCGCGCACAACCGTGGCGTCCGTGCGCGCCGCCGTAGAGGAGGCGCGGCCGTTCGTGAGGAGCTGGGCGTCCCTGGCTCCGGCGATGTCGGCGAACACACTCGGGACACTGGCCGCTGTCAAAGTGGCCAGTGGGGAGTTTGCCCAGACAATGCGCCACATTCGGCTGGCTACGCCTGAAATTGTGGCCGCGGTGCGGGCCTCCGCCGACGCCGCCTCTGTTGGCTCTCAGGCTGCTGCGAGAACCGCTGAGAACCTCGCTGCTGTCACCCGCCCTGCTCCCAAGTGGGTGCGCGGCGCGCTGTACGGTGTGTCTATTGCGGCGCCTGTCAGCACTGTCGCCCTCCCGTTCGTCATCAGAAAGATCCAGTCAGGCTCTGTGCCGACGCCGGCAACAAGCAGCGAACGCTGACCCGGGACAGCGCATGAAACTGTACATCGACGCAGGCGTGGCCAAGCGGTGGCGGAAGGCGGCGCTGAAGGCATTCCCGAACGAGGTCCTCGGGATCATGCTCGGCCGGATCAACGAAGACGGAATCTTCTGGCTCGGAACCCACATCCCTGAGAGCCAGAAGGCGAACGAATGGGAAGTTGCGATAGACGACACGGACTACATCCAGTCGCTGGAGGTTGGGGCCGAGGGCGGGATCTACCCGATTGGAACCATCCACACCCACACGTTCACCGACAAGCGCACCGTGTGTGATCCGACGCCATCTCTCGGCGACATCCAGAACACCAGGGATTGGGAAATCGTGGTTGGCATCATGAATGTATACGGCCCGAAGGTAACCGGCAGGAAGTCGAAAACATGCGACAAGCCGTGTTTCTTTGGCAAGACAACGATGCTTGAGGCCGTGGAGGTGGAAATTGAAAATTAAGGGGTTGTTTGCCAGGGCATTGGTTTTCATCGTTGGCGAGTATCGTGCGGCTGTGCGTCTCGCCAAGCCGATTGTGGTGGATCTTGCCCACAAAGCTGCTGACCGTACCATCGAACAGATTATGGCCGCCGCCAAGGCGTACGGCGTTGACCTTGGTGTCCCGATGGAGGCGATCAAGGACATGAGCTGGCGCGAACGCGGTCTGCTTCTCGGCAAGATTGCGTCGCTGTATCTGGCGAAGAACCTGCTTCCAGGGGTGCAGATAGTGACCATCCTGAGGGCTGTCGAGGAGGCCTATCAGGAGTACAAGAGGAAGGTCAATGGATAAAGAAGCCCTGCGGAAGCTTGCCGAGGCCGCTGTCCAGTGCGAGCGTGAGACGGGTTACCCGGCGGAGGTCATTCTGGCGCAAGCCGCGCTGGAAACCGGGTGGCTCAGGAACGTCCACGGCAACAACCTGTTTGGCATCAAGTACAGCCCGCTTCGGGGCGGCGGAAGACAACTCCTGCGTACCTCTGAGTGGTTCACGGAAGAAGAAGCAGAGCGGTGGCTGCACGGCATGGAGGGGCGGCAAATCCTGTCTGTTGGCGATTACGTGGATCCGCGCGGCAAACGGCTCTACCGCGTCAGGGATTGGTTTGTGGTGTACCCTGATCTGGCTTCATCTATGCGGGACTATGTCCGCCTGGTTACCAGCGGGCGCTACGCTGGCGCGTGGAAGCGGTACCTGAAGGACAAGGACATCAAGGGCCTGGTCCGCGGCATCGCAGACGCTGGCTACTCTACGCGCAAGAACTACGCAGATTTGGTTTTGGGAGTTTTGACCCCGGAGGTGATGGATGCAATCCGGGCAGCAAGAGGCCAGGCAGGCCGGTGACAGGCACCTGCTGGAACGCGAGGCTGGACACATTTTGGTTAGCCTTGTCCTGATCGTTTTTGGGGTAATTCTTTCGGCGCTTGGGGTGTCGCAACACGGCGACTCCCTTGTGATCTTCGCCCTTGGCGTGCTTGGACGCTCGATGGGTGTGGGGAGTTCCAATGGAAAATCAGGCGGTAAGTGAGTACATCCTCGCGCAACTTGGAAAGATTGATGGAATCTCTGTTGTACAGGAAAAGGTGACTCGCCTCGAAAGACAGATGGACAACGTTGAACGCGAGCTGCGGGAGCTGACCGAGTTCCGCGTGAAAGTTGCCGCGATCTCAACGTTTGTCAGTGTCCTGGTGTACATGACGCTGGCGGCGGCACAAGCCGTGCTTGCGGGCAATTGGGGGCGATGATGGCGTACTACAACTACGACCCTTACAGGAATCAGCAGGAATACGATCCGGATGCCCCGTTTTTCATGGGGTACAGCCCGTACGGCCAATACATGGCACCGGGCGGCTACCAGACTTGGCCCCCGTATTACCGGGCGCAGGCGCCCGGTAGCGGTGGTGACGCCAACAGCTGGAACGCGGCAGACCGCGACTTCAGCTACAGAACCGGTGTCGGTCTGATGAACGAATACGGACAGCAGGCCGCCGAAGCTGGCCAGGGCTTCTCGGATGCGGAACGGGCCGCCGCTGGGCGTGCTGCGAGCGACATCGACACCGGCGGCGTTCCGGATGCGTTCATCGCTGACCTGGGCAGGTACGACGATCAACTGGAGTACATCAGGCCGGACGAAAACGACTTCGCGGCCACCCACCTGAGCGGCGAGCAGAAGAAGCAGATGATGGGCGATCCGGATGCTGGCCGGGAGTACTATCAGCCGGATCAACGCCGCGCAATCTTCAACGAGACCGTCTGGGATCAGCGGGGCGCAGCCAAGGATATGCGCGAAGGGATGCGCGGGGCCGCCGGGCAGTATGCTTCCCTCGGGAAAGCTGAACTGGCTGACTACCGGCAGAGGTTGGGTGGGATCGATGCCAACCGCCTGAGGCTCGATGAAGGCTTCGTTCGCGATTACAGGATGTCGCCGGAGATGCAGCAGGCTATCATCGAGAGATCTGCCCGCGACATGGGCGCAGCCCGCCAGGCGCAGATCGACTCCCTGGCCCGGCGCGCCGCGGCGCAAGGCATCGGGGCGCTTGGCGTCAGCGCCGCGGCCGGAAGGATGCAGCGCGACGCGGCGGCGGAGCAGGCCGACGCTATGCTTGCGGCGCGAATTGGCGCCAACCGCGAGGCGGCATCCAGGCTGCGCGACATCGAGCAGATGAGGCAGCAGGGCGAGGGGGCCGCACTCGGGTTCGAGGTGGACCGCGGCACCCGTTTGCTCGATGCCGGCCTGACATACGCGGATCGCGCCACCGGGTACAGGATGCAGGCCGAAGGCACCGGCGGCGGCGCGGTCCTGGACACGGAACGCGGCATCGGTGCGCAGCGAAACCAGCTCGAGGCTGACCTGGCGCGTGAGGGGTACGCGCAGGCCCGTACGGCGGATGACATCCGCACTGGCCGGTACACAGGCATCGCGGACAGGGACCTTCAGTCCGGACGAGACTGGTACAACATGCGGGCCGGCGCACAGCAGGCCATCTCTGGTGTGCGTGAGCAGCGCCAGGCACGGGTCTTTGATGCCAGGCAGAACAACGCCGCCATGGGGCGCCAGTATCAGTACAGCCGCCCAGGGATGTACAGCCAGCGCCAGATGGGATTTGGCCAGCAGAGGATGGGGGCGTACGAATCCGCCATGCGTGGTGCGCAGTCTGCGACGCAGAACCGGATGCAGGATGAATTGCAGCGCTGGCAGACCAGGCAGCAGAAGGGCAGCTTCTGGGGCAATTTGGCTCGAGGCGCTGTTGGTGCCGGTATGAAGTTCCTGGGACTCTGAGGTGATCCATGTTCAACTTTGACAGGAAGCGGTTTGGCGAAAGATCCGGCGATCAGGACAGTCTGGACGCGCCTTTTCATGTACCCAAGCGTGGAGCATGGAAGGGCTTGGGGGCTGCGATGGTTGGTGGGGCTGCGTTTGGCGCCATGGATCACTGGGCCGGCGATCAGAGCAACGCTGCGAACCAGTTTGGTGCCGCGATGCGCATGCGCGGCATGAGGGCGCGATTTGCCCCCTTTGGGGGAGGAGTATACCAGAACCAGAGCATGCTTGCCGGGCCGCCCCAGGAAAACACCCTGCGGGTATTCCAGCCCGCGCAGGCCGGGGCCGGGCCTGGGGCTGCGCCGCCCTTGGCCGACCCGGGAAGCTCACTGAAGCTGGCGGGGCCGGTCGGTCCGGGCGGCTACATCCAGAGTGATCGAAGTGGACTACTGGGCGGGCTGAAGAGAATTTTCAAGCCCGGCCCAATGGGCTGGTGAGGGTGCCATGGACTTGACTCAAACACGCAAACCGGGACGGCGCGTCTTCGAGGATGACTTCCTGGTTCCCGGGTTGGGGATCAACCTGACGAACGACGAAGTCGACAAGGTCAGGAATCTCTACTCGGCCAGCCAGGCCGGTCCAGACTGGCGCACAGCAACCCCGCCGTACCGGTCCAAGGGGTTGGCCGAACTGGATGAGGCATCCAGGCGCCCGCCTGTGCCATCCCTCGACGACTACTTGAGCCAGTATGACTCGACGGCTGACCAAGCGGCAAAAGCGCGCCGCCGCACAGCCGAGTACATGCAGAGCGACGAGTACAACCAGGCCATGGCGGGGAAGAGACCGTCGTGGAAGCGCGGCCTCGGGGCGCTTGCAATGGGGGCTTTGGCTGGCGGATTGTCCAACCCTCTGCGCGGGCAGGATCCGTTTGCTGCCGGAGCCTCGGCGTCAGACCAGATTGTTGGCGGATGGCAGGAGCGGTACAGGACACAAGCCAAGAACAAGCTTGCAGGTCTGCTGCACGAAGAGGGGGCAGCGCAGCAAGAGGCGCAGGCCGCCCTTGGCAGGCTCAGCGCCAGGATGGGCGTCGAGCAGCACGGGGCGCAGAAGCGATACTACGAGGCTCGCGCTGCAGAGGATGAGGCCCAGGCGGCGCAGCGCCGCGCACAGATTGAGATGGCGCCGCGGGCGGCCGAGTTTGAACGTGCGCGCAGGCTGTGGGAAGCCGCCAAGTCGCCCGGTGAGAAGATCGCCCTGCTGCAGTCGGGGGCGGGCGCGTACCTTGGAATCAGTGACCCGGGTTCCTACATTCAGGCCCTGCAGAAAGAGGCCGCAAGCCAGGGAACCCAGATCATCCGGGGCGAGGGCCCCAATGGCGAGATGCGGCTAATCGAGGTGCCGAGGGGTGGGCAGCCGAGGGTGTTGCAGGTGCCCGGCGGGATCTTCAATGCCGGTTTCGCCGCAAGCAGAAACAACCTGAACGCAGCCACGGCGCCGCTGGCCGAGGCGCGTATGATAGCGAACCAGATGGCTCGCGCGAAGGCCGTCGAGGTGGCGGCCGACAATCTCCTGAACAGCGTCGTGAACAAGTGGGGGGCTGGTCAGTTCATCCTTCCGATTGACAAGAACCTGACTCCGGCGGAGAAGGCCGCAGAGCTGCTGAAGAACAGGAACCTTCCTGACGAGGCGAGGGCTGAAATCGAGCGTGCCTTGGAGTCGGCCAGGCAGCACAAGGAGTACGCCAACCAACTCCAGCTCGGCGTCGGGTACGCCGCCGCGGTACAGGCGCCACCGGTACAGGTCGGTGCTGCGGCCGCCCCCCAGCCGGCGCCCAAGCCGGCGCCCAAGCCCCCACAGCTGGCGCCGGCCGCGGGTGCACCGCCGCAGCCAACCAAGCTGCCACAGCCGCCCCAAGCTCCCCCGGCTCGCACTGCCGGGGCGCCCGGCTCGTCTGTGCGGCCACCCCAGCCTGTCCAGCAACAGGCCGAGCCGCAGCAGCGAGCCAGCAACACCGTCAGCACGCCAGCCCCGGGTGCCTATTCTGGCGATCAGCACAGGATCGCCGCGGCGAGGCTGGCGGCTATTGAGTCTCGTGGACCAATGGATCTTGTCTCCAGGGTTCTTTTCCGCGCCCATGGTTATCCGGAGAGCGAGGCGCTTCGTGTTGCCGGTCTGATCGGACGCCCGGAGGAACTCAGCACCCCGCAGGGCAGGCTTCTCGCCATGCACAAGTTGATGCGCGATCCGGAACTGCAAAAGAAGGGCATCAACGAGAAGGAGGCGGCCAGGATCCTGCACTCTGTGGCTACTGCGTTTGATGCAGCGAGAGGGGAGCTTTAAGATGCCCAACTTTTCCGCGGAAGATCTTGTTCGTGAGTATCAGAAGCGCAAGAAGGAGCTGGAAAGCGTCGGCAACCTGGAGTCGGGCCTGCGTTCGACGTGGGGTGGTTGGCTCGACGCAGCGGCTGGCGTTGCCAGGGTATTGGAGGGTGACGACCCACAGAAACAGGGGCGTCCGTCCGGCCTGTGGAGGAAGCTGTCAGAAGCAGCCGCCGAGGCTCGCCTGAAGGCTGAAGCTGGCGCCGCCAATGATCCCAGTCTCTCTGGCAAGCTGAAGCGAGGGGCGACCCAGATCGCTGCCGATGTTGTCACGGCGTTGCCGCTTGTTGTGGCGTCGGGTGGGGTTGGTAGCGTAGCGGCTGGTGGGCGCCTCGCCCCGGCGGCCCTCAGGGTCATGGGCAAGGACGCCGCGATTCGCTTTGGCGAAGAAGCGGCCACCAGGCTTGGCGGGCGAGCCTTGGGTGAAGCGGCGTTCTTCGGGTTGAAGGATGCTGCCTCGGCCTATGGCCGCGGTGAAAGCGCAGGCAAGGCCGCGATGGAGGGCGCCCGCGGCGCCGTGTTGGGCGCCTCTATTGGCCGCCAGGCCGGCAAGGGTTTTGTGCGCGGCATGGCTGAACCTGCAGCCGTTGGCCTGATCGCGTACCAGGATCCGATTACAGCGGCTTCGTCTGCGCTGTTTGGTGGGTTGTCTGGCCGCGCCGGAGCCAAGGGGGTCGGCCGCAAGAAGGGTGCGCCCCCGCAGGCTCCGCAGGCAGAGGCTGCTGCAGCCGAAAAGCTGGCCACCGCGGAGGCCTCCACCGCTCCACCGCCGGTCCCCGAGCGGTCCAGCCCGCCGCAAGCGGCCAAGCCCGTTGTAGTGAACGTCACGCCCGCGACCGGGGCTGCTCCGCCAGCGGAGGCCGCGGCACCAAGCGCGAAGCCCAAGGTTGGGTCGAAAAAGAAGCCCGCCCCGCCGCCTCCGGCGGAGACGCCAACGGCGGCGAAGCAGGAGGCCCCAACTATTGAGACACCCGCCGCTGTGGCGGCTACTGCTCCGGCCCCTGTCGAGCCGGTGGCCGCGCCAGAGGTTGCTGCTGCCGCGAAGAAGGCTGGCAGGAAGAAATCGGCCCCACCGGCTCCGCCTGAGGTGGCAGCCGATCAACCCTCCAAAACCGGGGAGCCGCCCGTCAAGGTCGCGGATTTCGAGCAGCCCGTGGCGACGGGAACCGACGCAGCCGATGATGCCGCCCGCGCCGTGGCGACCGGGTCAGAGGTCCTCGACAAAGCTGTGCAGAGCTACCTGAGGCTACTGGGTGATATCGACAACGCCAAGAAGTCCGGGCGCGCCGATCCTCAATTGATCGAGAGAATGCTGCAAGAGGCTGATAGGCGGCGCGCAAGTATCGAATGGGTGGCCAACCGCGACGGCCTGCCCGTTCCGGATCTGCCCAAGCCCGGCGACGCTATCCGGCTGCGTGCCGTGAATACTGCTGCTCCTGCCCCAGAAGCCGAGATGGCGGCTCCGCCAACCACGCCTGCAACAGCTCCTGCCGTGGCAGCCGCTCCCGTCGCCGAACCTGCTGCCGGGGTGAAGCCGAAGCGGGCTGTCCGCAAGGCCCCGCCCGAGATTCCGGCGGAGGCGGCCGCGGCAGCTTCAACGCCGCCCGCCGCCCAGGGAGCAGCGCCCCAGGCGGCTCCCGCAGAGGCGGTTCCGCCCCCCAAGGGGCCTACCGTAGCGCCACCTGCGGCGAAAACTACGCGCAAGAAGGCGGCTCCTCCGGCGCCAATTCCTGAGCCTCCAGCCCCCGTCGCGGAGCAATCTGGCAGCCCGATGATGAGGGTGTTTGACGAGATCTGGTCACAGGCGCCCAACAAGCATCAGCTCCTGAAAGAGCATGAGGAGACGATTGCGTCGCTCCGGTCGGCGATTCGCCGTGGCAAACTTGAACTGGCCAATGAGAAGAACCCGCAGCTGCGGGCGGAGATCGAACAGGAACTCGCCAAGAGGGAGGAGCTGGTCAAAGCATATGCCGCCGAGATCCAGCGCCGCAAGGCGGAACTGAAGGCTGCCGGTCAGCCTACAGAGGCGCCGCCGTCGCAGCCACAAGCTGAGGCGAAACTCGAAGGTGCGGCTTCTGCGCCGGATGACCTGAACCCTGGCGCGGTCTACGAGACCGAGATCGGCAAGATCCGCGTCGTGGGGCGAGATGGTGACAACATCATCCGCTACAACGATGGAACCGGAACCCGCAGCATCAGCACGAAAGCATTCAAGCAGCTCGCTTCCCGGTGGAACAAGATCGCGCCGGGCGAGGTTCCTCTCAGCAGCGGCCCGCTGGACATGGCGGCAATGAAAGCGGGTGGGTTGCGCGAGGTGGCCGGAGAGCAGGTCGTGATCCGGCCTGTCGGCAAGTACGCCCGCACGTTCCGCTTGTACGATCCGCTGACTGGCGAACAGATCGGGCGAGTGGCGGCCTCCGGGGAGGGGGGCAAACTCGTTTGGCGCGCACACGTCCCGGTGACACAAGAGGGCATCGTGCGCATCAAGGCCGCCGGTGATGCTCCGTCCCCCGGCAAGACCAATGATGGCATCACAACGAAACGGATCATCACTGGGGTGCGCGGACGACTCAAGGGCCAGAAATACCACATCGTCGAGACTCGCCACGACAACCCGGAGGCGGCGGTGCTGGATGTTTTGACGATGTCCGGCTACTCGCGCGCCGCAGGAACGCCAAAGTTCCCCGGCCTGGTCCGGTTCACGAACGCGACCGAGATCCCGCTGGAGCCAAGGCGGCTGCCTGAAAACCTGGGGACTATTCCATACAGCGAGGCGCCGCGGGCTGGCGGATCGGGGCCGATGCTGCGTCCGGGCGAGGCGCCGCTGGAGGATCCGCGGGCTATCGCCGCAGCGCGCCAGCGCGGCGAGATGCCGCCGTACCAGCCGAAGCCGAGCGAGCTGCCGCGCCTGATGGGTGAGCTGGAGCGGCGTTACGCCGCCGGCGAAGAGGAGGCCAGGAGGATTCGCACAGCCGAGCGGGAGGCTCGCGAGCGTCCCGGCTATACCCCAAGCACATACGACGACCCGGGACCCAAGGCTATCCGGAAGATAGCCAAGGGAGCCGGAGTGGATGACACATATCTGGTGCAGCTGAGCGAGTGGGTGCATCAGAACCGGCCTGTAGCCGAGGCCCAGTTTGGCAAGCCTGAATTCCGGTCCGAGTACATTCCTGGGCAGGGCTTTGTCGGGCGGTACGGCTGGAGGGATGCGGATGTCACCTTCCCGACCCCGGAGGACGCGCTGACGTTCCGCATCATGAGAACGTACGCTGAACAGCTTGGGCTACGACCACCAGCGCCAGACGCCCTAACCGGGGGTACACTCCCAAAAGCTGACGCCCCCACCTCCTTGGCAGCCCGCTTGGAGGCGCGGGGGCGGCACCACATCGAGTCGGGCAGGGCGGCGTTCCGCGCCGCCTCGCCCGCTGGCGGCACGCTGGGGGGTGGCCTCGGCAACCCGTGGGATGCGGTCAAAGGGTTGAGCCAGGAGGCCCTCGGGTACGCCGAGGTGGCCCTCTCCTACATGCTGGAGGGCGGCAAGGTCCTGCGCCGCCGACAGTGGGCCGCCAGGATGCTGCAGCGCTACGGCGACGATGTGCGCCCGCATCTGGATGAACTGTACAAGAGACTCAAGCCGGTGGCCGAGAAAATCAGGGGCGCCGATCCGGAGTACGCACGGGAACACCACTTTGACCCGAAGGCGTGGCCAGCGGTGGCCCGCTCGGCGGCCCTTGGGGAAGAGTCTGGCGCATACCAGCGCACCAAGGCCAAGCCCAAAACGTTCCGGGATGTCAAAGCCGGGGCTGCCGAGCTGGAAAAGCTGGACAACGGGGAGTATTGGCGCAAGCTGGTCGAAAAGCCGACGCTGACGCCGGAGGAGACACACTACATCAAGGAGGTGTGGAACCGGAACAGCCGCGCAGTCCAGGAGACGCTGGACAAGATCGAAGACTACCACAAGCGGGTTGAGGCGTACGCCAGGGAAGCAGAAGCGGCCAAGGCGGAAGCCCGGGCGCCACGCCTGGCCGAGCCTGATCCGGCGGAGCTGGAGTCTCTGCAGGCACAACTCAACAGGCTGTCGGAGGACGGGGCGAAGCTGGCCGGTGCGTTTGTCAACGAGCGGACAGAGGCTGGCCGCAAGCTGGCCTACTTCCGGATTATGACCGACGGAGCCATCGAGCGTGGCGACGTGCCGGGCTTTATCGCGTCTGCCAAGCGGATCATCGGGCGCGATCTGACCCCGGACGAGCAGACGGCTGTAGCCGACATCATCGGGCATATCCAGCGCGCCAGAAAGCACGCCAACCGTGCGCCTGGCGAAGTGGTTCGGTACGAAGAAATGACTCCGCACGAGCGGGAGGCCTACGACCGCCTCCGCGGATATTTGGCGTCACGCGACAAGGTCGACTTTCTGTCGACGCTGCCGAATTTCATGCGGGCCAACGTCCTGACCGCTCCGGCGACGCACATCTGGAACCAGGTGTCGAACTTGGGCGCGGCTGTAATGAACGAGGCGGTGATGCCGATTGCGGC
>Ga0068705_10001749_pt1 | contig 10918 bp, 10 predicted proteins | sample YNPMSTMetaG_FD_65631 | JGI IMG/M metagenome (GOLD analysis project Ga0068705, IMG submission 65631) | Anoxygenic and chlorotrophic microbial mat microbial communities from Yellowstone National Park, USA - YNP MS-T MetaG | ecosystem: Environmental > Aquatic > Thermal springs > Hot (42-90C) >... | reverse complement strand
CCGGCTGGCGCCGGGAATGGCGCGCGTCCGCGAGGGGCTGCCTCAGCTGCCGGCCTGCGCACCGCCGCCCTCCTCGACCGTGTCCAGCAACAACGCCACCAGCCCGGAAATGGTCTCGGGATCGGAAGGCAGGCCCCACCGGCCGGCAAAGCCGAGGCACCAGGAGCGCGGCAAGATGAGCCGGGCGGGGAATCCCGACGCGAGCGCCTCCTCGGCGACCGGCCTCGCGCTGCGCAGCTCGGCCCACATCTCCGGCGTCAGCAGCTCCCGCAGCTCGTCGAGCGTCTGCGGAGGCCGGCGCGGAGTTTCTTCTTGCCGCATCGCCCGCATTGTGCCACGCTTGCCGGCCCCGGCGCAGCTGAGAAACACTGGTCGCTATGAACCGCCGCCGATTTCTCGCCACCGCGCCCGCCGGCGCGGCGCTCGCCGCCGCCGCACCGGAGCTGGTGAAGCCGCGCGCTCTCCGCCCGGGCGACACCGTCGGACTGATCACGCCTTCCACCTATGTGGCCGATCCGGACCGGCTGTGGCTGGCCCGGCGCACCATCGAGGAGCTGGGGCTGCGTTGCAAAATGGGCCGTTTCGTCGGGCGGCGCGAAGGCTACCTCGGCGGAACGGTGCGGGAGCGGGTGGAGGACCTGCACGCGATGTTCGCCGATCCCGAGGTCAAAGCGGTATTCTGCATCCGCGGCGGCTACGGCGCGGCGATGCTGCTCGATTCCATCGACTACGGGCTGATCCGCCGCAACCCGAAAATCTTCGCCGGCTACTCCGACATCACCGCCCTCCACCTGGCCATCCACCGCATGGCGCGGCTGGTGACGTTCCACGGCCCCGTGGTGCTTTCCGGGCTGAGCGACTTCACGCTGGATCATTTCCGCCGCGCCCTGTTTGAAACAAAACCGCTGGGGCGGCTCGCCAACCCGCCCGAGCCCCGGCCCATCCGCCCCCGGCACCCCTGGCGCGCGGTGCGGCCCGGCAGGGCGCGCGGCCCGCTGGCCGGAGGCAACCTGACGCTGATCTCGGCCACGCTCGGCACGCCCTACGAGATCGAAACCGACGGGCGCATCCTGTTTCTGGAAGACGTGGGCGAGGAACCCTACAGCATCGACCGGATGCTCACGCACCTGCGGCTGGCGGGCAAGTTCCGCAACATCCGCGGCCTCATCTTCGGCGAATGCGCCTCCTGCCAGCCGCGCGAGTTCCGCCCCGGCTTCGACTCCACCTTTTCCACGGGCGAGGTGGTGCAGAACATCCTCGGCGCGCTGGACGTGCCCGTGCTGTCCGGCCTGGTCATCGGCCACACCGACGATCAGCTCACGCTGCCGCTGGGGGTGATGGCGGAACTGGACGCCGACGCGGGCACGCTGACCATCGCGGAAGCGGCCGTAGTGGAATAGACAGTATGCGAACCGCCCTTTTCTTTCTCCTTGCGATGGCGGCCGCGGCGCAAACGCCGCGGACCGAGCTGCTTTGGCCCGAAGGCGCGCCCGGCGCCGCAGGCAACGAAGACGCGGACAAACCGTCGCTGACCATCTACCCGGCCGTGCAGCCCAACGGCGCAGCCGTGCTGGTGTGTCCGGGCGGCGGCTATGTGAACCTCGCCATGGATCACGAAGGCAGGCAGGTGGCGGAGTGGTTCAACTCGTTCGGCGTGACAGCCTTTGTGCTGAAGTACCGGCTCGCGCCGCGCTACCGGCATCCCGCCATGCTGGAAGACGCGCGCCGCGCCATGCGCATCATCCGCTCGCGCGCGAAGGAGTTCGGCATCGACCCCGCCAGAGTGGGCGTGATGGGCTTCAGCGCCGGCGGGCATCTGGCCTCGACGCTGTCCACGCACTTCGGCGAAGGCGAGCGGCCGGATTTCTCCATCCTCGTCTATCCCGTCATCAGCCTCACGACCCGGTACACCCACAGCGGCTCGATGCGCGCGCTGCTCGGCGACCCGCCCGACCCGGCGCTCGCCTGGGAGCTGTCGAACGAGTGGAAGGTGACCCCGGAGACGCCGCCCACGTTCCTGTTCCACACCAATGCGGACACGGGCGTGCCGCCGGAAAACAGCATCCTGTACTACCTGGCGCTGCGCCGCGCCGGCGTGCCCGCCGAGCTGCACATCTACCAGGAAGGCCGGCATGGCGTGGGCCTGGCGCCGAAAGACCCGGTGCTTTCAACCTGGCCCGCGCGGCTGAAGGACTGGCTGATGGTGCGCGGCATCATCCCGGCGCGGTAACCGCGCCGCAGCGGGCCGCGTCTCTCGAGCGGCTGTGAAAACCTCGCTCGGCATCCTGATTTGCGCCCTGCTGCCGCTGGCCGCGCAGCAATCGCCGGAGCCGCCGCCGGAGCCGGGCCGCCCGGTGCTGCGCCGCGGCGGCCCTGCGCAGAAGCGCGAACCCGTCGAGGCGCCCGAAGACCGCCGCACCGCCGGGGCGCCGGTCCGCGAGGTCATCGTCGACGAAGAAGGGCGCACGGAAAAGGCGAATGCGGAAACGGAAGGCGGCCCCGCGGACGCCGGGCTGGTCCGGCGCGCGGCCGAAGCCGCCTTCGAGTTCAACGAGAAGCTGCCCAGCTTCATCTGCGACCAGTTCGTGCGCCGTTACGAGAGCAGGACGCTGAAGCCGGAGTGGAAGTTGAAAGACCGCGTGCAGCTCGAGCTTGCCTACACGAAGGGCAAGGAGGAGTACCGCAACATCCGCATCAACGGGAAGCTGCTGAAGAAGGGCAGCCCGGAAGACTCGGGGTCCTGGTCCATGGGCGATTTCGGCACGACGCTGATGAGCATTTTCGCCTCCGCCCGCCCGGAGGACTTCCGGCTGCGGGGCGACTCCGAAGCCGCAGGCATCCGGGCGAAAGTCTTCGACTTTTCCGTTCCGAAAGAACGTTCGCAGTGGACCATCCGCTACGGGTATGCGGTGAAGCCCGCGCATGAAGGGGCGCTGTGGATCGACCCGGAAAGCGCCCGCGTGCTGCGGATCGAAATGAGCAGCCGCCGCCTGCCCGCCAATTACGACATCGACAAGGTCGAGATGACGGTGGATTACGGCTGGGTGGACATCGCCGGAACGCAATACCTGCTGCCGGTCCGCAGCGAAAACCTCGCGTGTTTCCGGGGCACGTTCACCTGCACGCGGAACGAGATCGAGTTCCGCAATTACCGGAAATTCGAGGTGGAATCGCAGGTATTGCAGGTGGAAAGCGAAGTCAGTTTCCCTGAAGCGGACGACGGCAAGCCGAAGCCGAAGACGGTCCCGCCCTCGATCACGCCGGAGCCGCCGAAAAAGAAAAAGCAGTGATCATTGCGCGCCTTTGGCGGCGACGAGCAGATCCGGGGCCGGGCGGGAGACCGCGGCAAATCCGGCTTCGCGCAGCCAGGCCGTGTACTCTTCTTCCGTGTACGTGGAGCCGCCCCTCGTGTTGACCAGCATATTGACGGCGAACAGAGCGGCATGCGGCGGCGAAATTTTGTCCGGGTTGAGGATGAAATCGCGGATCGCGAGGCGCCCGCCAGGCGCGAGGGCGCGGAAGCAGCGGCGCAGCAGCTCGCGGTTCTGTGCCGGATCGAACATGTGGCAGATGGCGGACAGCAGGATCAGGTCGTAGCCCTCGCCCAGCTCGTCGCGCAGCATGTCGCCGGCGCGCACCGTGACCCGGTCTTCGAGGCCCGCCTCGGCGATGAAGCGCTGCGCGATCCGGGTCACCGGCTCGCGATCGAGAATTTCCGCGCGCAATTCCGGGTTGGCTTTGGCGAAGGCGATGGAATAGACGCCCGAGCCTCCGCCCGGGTCCAGCATGCGCCGAACGCGGGATGCGTCCAGCGTGAGCGCCAGCTGCCCGGCGTCCGCGCGGGCGCGCCAGTGCATCGCCGCGATGAAGCTCTGCGTGCGCTCGGCGTCCTGCGCCTCGCTCACGGGCGGGCGCACGGCCGTGCCGGCCCGCACGCAGGCGGTGAGCGTGGCCCATGAGTCGAAAAGGTGGACGGTGTGCATCAGCGCGGGCCGGGCGCAGTCCGGGCTGTCGGCGACGAGATAGCGCCGGGTGGCCGGGGTGTTGAAGAAAGAGGCGTCTTTCTTGACGAGCGCGCCCATGGCGGCCAGCGCGTTCAGCAGGACCTCGGTGGCGCGCGGATGCGTGCCGGCCTTGCGGGCCGCCTCCTCCGCCGTGGCGCCGTCGCCGATGGCGGTGAACAGGTCCAGCTCGACAGCGGCAAGAAGAATGCGGCTCTCCTGAAAGCCGCGCATTTTGGCCTGAAGCTCGTCGAACGTCAGTGGGGGCATGGTTCCGGGATCCGCTCCTTCGGTCAGCGACAGGAGCAACAGGCCCAGACACAGGGGCGGCAGCATGGTCTTCTCCTGTCAGTCCCATGCTACGCCGGTTGAGAGGACTTGTTCGCTTTGAGACGCGCCTGAGGCTTTGACAAACTCACGCGCCGGCCTCAGCGGCACCCGCAGGGGTCGCCTTTCAGCGCCAGCCAGCCCTCGCGGGCGATGATCGGCGTCATGACGAGGCCCGCTACCGGGTCGGCCCACCACCAGCCGAGAGTCGCATTCAGGACGAGGCCGCCGAGCAGGATGGCCGAAAGATAGCTGCACAGCAGCGTCTGCTTCGCGTCGGCGGCCATCGCGCCGCTGCCGATCTCCTTGCTTACCTGTTGCTTTTTCCGCGAAAGCACCGGCATGATCGCCAGCGAGCAGCAGGCGAGCACGATGCCGGGAACCGAACGCTCCGGCGCCTCCTGGCGGACCAGCTTCTCCACCGCCTCGTAGAGCACATATCCGGCCAGCAGGAAGAACGAGACGCCGATCAGGCGCAGCGCCCGCTGCTCGAATTCCTCCCTGCGGCAGTGGTCGTCCAGCCGCAGCCGCCACAGCATCACCGCGCCGGAGATGCTCTCGATCACTGCGTCGACGCCGAAACCCACCAGCGCAATGCTGCCCGCGATGACGCCGGCCGTGATCGACACCACCGCCTCGATGACGTTGTAGCTCAGCGTGATGTATTCGAGCCGCAAGCCCCTCTGCACCTGCGCCTGCCGCCCGGCCAGCCCGGCTCCTGCCATCCCTTCCATTGTCAAACAACCGGGCGCGGCGCGGCATTTCGCACCTCGCTATCCTGAGAAGGAAAGGCATCCATGATGAAACGAACCAGGTTGTTCCTCCTCGCCCTGCTCGCCGCCTTCCTCGTCCACGCCGACGAGGGGCTCTGGCTGTTCAATGCGATCCCCGAGTCGCAGCTGGCCTCGAAATACCGCTTCAAACCTTCCAGGGAGTTTCTCGACCACCTGAGGCTTTCTTCCGTCCGTTTCGGCGGGGGCTCCGGCTCCTTCGTCAGCCCGAACGGCCTCATCTTTACGAACCATCACGTCGCCTCGCGCTGCATCCAGAACGTGAGCTCGAAGGAGCACAACTACATGCGGGACGGCTTCTACGCGGACTCCCCGGAGAAGGAGCTGAAGTGCCCGGGGCTGGAAGTGCAGGTCCTGCTGGAGATCGAGGACGTCACCGGGCGCGTCAACGGCGCGCTGACCGTCCCCCCGTCCCACCCGCAAGCCGCTGCGCAGCGGCGCGCCGCGATGAATGCGATCGAGAAGGAATGCATGGACCGCCACGGCGGCGCCTGCACCGTGGTCACGCTCTATTCGGGCGCGCTTTACCATTTGTACCGCTACAAGAAATACACCGACGTGCGGCTCGTCTTCGCACCGGAAGAAGCGATCGCCTTCTTCGGCGGCGATCCGGACAACTTCACCTACCCGCGCTACGATCTCGACATCACCTTCCTGCGCGCCTACGAGGACGGCAAGCCCGCCTCCACGCCGCATTATCTGAAGTGGTCGCGCACCGGGCCGCGCGAGGGCGAGCTGGCGCTGGTGAGCGGCCACCCGGGGTCCACGGACCGGTTCATCACGCTCGCGCAGCTCGAATACCTGCGCGACGTCAGCTACCCCCGCTCGCTGCGAAACCTCTCCGCGCTGATCCGGGCCCTGAAGGAGTTCGGCTCGAAGAGCGAGGAAAATCACCGCGTGGCCCGCGACAAGCTGTTCGGCGCCGAAAACTCCTTCAAGGTGCGCGACGGCGAGCTGAAGGGCATGCAGGAAGCATGGCTCATCGAGGCAAAGCGCCGGAGCGAGCAGCAGCTCCGCGAGGCCATCGCCGCCAATGCGAAGGCGAGGGAGGAAGTCGGCGACGCGTTCGAGCAGATCGCCGCCGCCCATGCCCGGTGGCGGCCGCGCTCGGCCGAGTACGCGCTGGAGTCCGGCGCCCCGCTGTGCGACATGTTCGCCTGGGCGCGCGCGCTGTACCGCCTGGCCGAGGAGCGCGCCAAGCCCAACAGCGAGCGCCTGCGCGAATACAGCGATGCGGCGCTGCCGTCGCTGGAGCTCCGCCTGTTCGCCGCAACGCCGGTGAATTTGGAGCTGGAAGCGCTGATGCTCGAGAAATATTTCGAGTTTCTTCTGGGCGAGCTGGGCCCGTCGCATCCGGTGGTCAGGGAAATCCTGAACGGAAAGACGCCCGCGGAGGCGGCCCGCGGCTACATCTTCTCCTCGAAGGTTCACGAAGTCGCCGAGCGGAAGCGGCTCGCCGCAGACCCGGCGGCGGCGCGCGCCTCCGACGACGGCATGATCCGGCTGGCGCGCATGCTCGACCCGCACGCGCGCGCCATCCGGAAGGCGTTTGAAGAGGAGGTCGAGAGCGTCGAGCGGGCGGCCAGCTCGCGCATCGCCCGCGCCCGCTTCGCCCTGTACGGGATGAGCGTGTATCCCGATGCCACCGGGTCGCTGCGGTTGTCCTTCGGCGCCATTCAGGGATACCGCAATGCCCAGGGGCAGCCCGTTCGCTGGGCTACCGACTTCGACGGGCTGTACCGCCGGGCCACCGGCGAGGACCCGTACCGGCTTCCGGCCCGCTGGCTGGAACGGAAGACGGCGCTGAACCTGAAAACGCCCTTCAATTTCGTCTCCACAGCGGACATTATCGGCGGCAATTCCGGCTCGCCTACCGTGAATGTGCGCGGCGAAGTGATCGGCATCGTTTTCGATTCGAACTACGAGGCGATGCACAACCGCTTCGTCTACGGCATGGACCGCGGGGAGCGCTGCGTCCACGTGGCGTCCAACGGCATCATTGAAGCGCTGCGGTCGGTTTACGGCGCGGAGCGCGTGCTGGCGGAACTGGGCTTCGCAAAGACGGCGAAGTAACAGTCGAAACACACTGTGCGCCGCGCGCCGCGGAAGACCGCCGGGAGGGTGCCGTCCATCCAGGCCCGGATGTGCGCGGCGTTTTCCCCGGCGGCGACGGCCGCGGCGACGTTCGTCTCCGTCATCATGTAAGACGCAAAGGAGCCGGCGTCGTACGGCTCCTGTTCTTCGAACACGAGCGCGGAAACGGGCTCGAGGAGTCCCGCGCAAAGGCGAGCCAGCGTTGGCGGGTCGAGGGGGACGGCGCCATCGTCCGGTTTCGGGTAGCGCGCAAGGAACCCGCGGAACCACTGCGTGAGCGACGCGTCCACGCCTGCAAAGCGGCTGCCGGGAGCGAAATCGTACACGATGAGCAGACCGCCGGGCGCGAGCACGCGCGCAGCTTCGCGCAGCGCGGCGCCGGCATCGGCGTAGTTCAGGCTGCCGGCGGCAGTGATGGCCGTGCAGGAGCCTGCGGCCAACGGCAGCTGCTCCATGCGGGCGGCGAAAAACGGCACGCCGGGCAGCAGGCGCGACGCCAGCCGCACCATATGGAGGACGGCGTCCGCGCCAGCGGTTCTGGCGGCGTGGCGCAGAAGGGCGCGCGTCGAGAGGCCGGCGCCGCAACCGGCATCGACCGCGAACCCCGCCGCGGGCATGCCTCCCGCAGACCGCAGGGCACGGTCAAGGATGCGCCCGTGGAGAGGCGGACGGGCGGCCGCATAGCCGGCGGCCATCAAGGGGGAGTCAAACGGATGAACGAGTCCCATTCCTGCGCCTTCGCGCCTGAAGTGTAGCATGAGGATATGTTGCGCACGCGAACCCTGCTTGCCGCTTTTGTTGTTGTCGCGGTCTGCGCCCCCGCCCAGAAAAAGGGGCTGGACGCGGAATCGCTGTTTGAAATGGAGTCCATCTCGAACCCGGCCATTTCGCCCGATGGCAAGGCGATCGTTTTCTCGCGCGCTTTTGTGGACAAGCTGAAGGACCAGCAGCGGTCCAATCTGTGGATGATCACAGGGTGGCAGGAAGCCGGCGGGCCCAGGCTGCGGGAGTTGACGGCGGGGCCGTGGCGCGACTCCTCGCCGGCGTGGTCGCCCGACGGGAAGCGCATTGCATTCCTCAGCGACCGGGACGGCACCACGCAGATCCATGTGATGTGGGTGGATACGCGGGAAGTGGCGCAGCTGACCCGCGTGGAGAAGGCCCCGTCGCAGATCCGCTGGTCGCCCGACGGCAGCAGGATCGCGTTTGTGATGACCGTGCCCGACGAGGACCCGATCCTGCCAATCAAGCTGCCCAGGAAGCCCGAAGGCGCGCAGTGGGCCAAGCCGGCGGTCATCGTCGACCGCCTCTCCTGGGCCAGCGACGGCGTGGGGCCGGTGCCCAAGGGCTGGTCGCACATCTTCGTCGTGGACGCCATCACCGGCGGCACGGCGAAGCAGTTCACCACCGGCAAGTACAACCATTCCTCGCCGGAGTGGTCGCCGGACGGCAAGACGATTTACTTCAGCGGCATCCGCAAGCCGGACGCCGAGTATCTGCGCAACGACACCGAGATTTATGCGCTCGATGTCGCCACGGGCAACATCCGCCAGCTGACCGACCGCAAGGGACCGGACAACAACCCGAAGTCCCACGGACGATGGATCGCCTACACGGGGTTTGACGACCGCCTGTTCACCTACCACATTCCTTCGATCTATCTCATGGACAACGAAGGGGGCCAGAAACGGCTGTGGGCCGGCAATCTCCCCGCCCCTCCGGGCGAGCTGCACTGGGCCGCCGACGGCTCCGGCGTCTACTTCACCATGGAGGAAAAGGGCGCATCGAATTTGTTCTTTTTGCCGGTGAACGGCGCCCTGAAAAAAATCACCGACGGCGCGCATTTCATCTCGCAGGCCTCGCTGGCGCGGACAGGCGAAGCGGCAGCGGTGCTGTCTTCCTTCCATCAGCCGGGCGCGCTGGTGCACATCCGCGGCGGGCAGGTCCGGAAGATCCTGGACGTGAACGAGGACGTGCTTGCGGACCGCGCGCTGGGCGAAGTCGAGGAGCTGTGGTGGGACGGGCCGGACGGGTTCCGCATCCAGGGCTGGCTGGTCAAGCCGGTGAATTTCGACCCGAAAAAGAAATATCCGATGGTGCTCTACATTCACGGCGGTCCGTGGTCGATGTACAGCGTCGCTTTCAACTGGGCGTGGCAGAATTTCGCGGCCAACGGATATGCGGTCCTGTACGCCAACCCGCGCGGCAGCACCGGCTACGGGCAGGATTTCGTCAACGGCATCCAGTATGCGTATCCGGGCAAGGATTACGACGACCTGATGGCGGGCGTGGACGCCGCCCTGAAGAAGGGCTTCATCGACGAGCGCAACCTCTTCGTTTGCGGCGGCAGCGGCGGAGGCGTGCTGACGGCGTGGATCGTGGGCCACACGAACCGCTTCCGCGCAGCCGTTTCCATGCGTCCCGTGATCAACTGGCACAGCTTCGTCGGCACCACCGACGGCGCCATGTGGTACGACCAGTTCCGAAAGAAGCCGTGGGAAGACCCGATGGAATACGCCGTCCGCTCGCCGCTGCACTACGTCGCCAACGTCACCACGCCCACCATGGTGATGACCGGGGAGGCGGACCTGCGCACGCCCATTTCGCAGAGCGAGGAATACTACCGCGCGCTGAAACTCCTGAAAAAGGAAACGCTGCTCGTGCGCGTTCCCGAGGAATTTCACAGCTGGCGGCGGCCCTCACACCAGCTCATGCAGCAGCTCTACCTGCTCGCGTGGTTCGAGAAGTACCGGGTGAAGGACAACTGATGCAGCTCGATTTCACGCAGGCGCTGCTGAACGTGACCATTTTCTGGATTCTCACGACGCCGCACGAGTTCGCGCACGCCTTCGTCGCCGACCGGCTCGGCGACGACACGCCGCGGCTGGAAGGGCGCGTCACGCTCAACCCGCTGGCGCACGTCGACTGGATCGGGACCGTCCTCGTTCCGCTGATGTCCTCGCTGTTCGGCGGCATTTTCTTCGGCTGGGGCAAGGCGGTCAACACGGATCCTGCGAAGTTGCGCGGCGGCGCCAACGGCCTGCTCGCCGTGGCGCTCGCCGGCCCTGCCAGCAATGTGGTGTTCGCCGTGATCCTCGCCGCGCTTTCCGCGCTTTGGCCGGGCGGCGCGGAGATCCTGTTCCGCGCCGCATTCATCAGCCTGTTTCTGGCGCTGTTCAACATGATCCCCATTCCGCCGCTCGACGGGTCGAAGATCCTGATTGCGGCGCGCATTCCCGTAGCCGCCTATGTGGAGCTGGCGCGCTTCGGCTTCATCCTGCTCCTCGTGTTGATGTTTTCCACCGGTCTCGGCCGGTGGATGGTTTCAGCCAGCTTCGCCGCCGCCATGCGGCTTTTCCTGCTGTTCAACTGAGAGGTTTTTCCCATGTGGACACGAAGACTGCTGCTTGCCCTTGCGATTCCGCTTCTCATCCCCGCGCAGCCGCGCCCGGCGCCGCAGGCGCCGGCGCAGATTTCCGACCGCGCCGCCTACGTCCGGCAGCACTACACCAAGCATGAGTTTCTGATTCCGATGCGCGACGGGGTGCGGCTGTTCACGTCCGTCTATGTCCCCAAGGACAGGAGCCGCACGTACCCGATCCTGTTGCTGCGCACGCCCTACTCGGTAGCGCCATACGGGCCGGAGAACTACCGCTCCAGCCTCGGCCCGGCCAGCGAGAAGTTCATGCGCGAAGGGTTCATCTT
>Ga0068705_10001745_pt1 | contig 10931 bp, 9 predicted proteins | sample YNPMSTMetaG_FD_65631 | JGI IMG/M metagenome (GOLD analysis project Ga0068705, IMG submission 65631) | Anoxygenic and chlorotrophic microbial mat microbial communities from Yellowstone National Park, USA - YNP MS-T MetaG | ecosystem: Environmental > Aquatic > Thermal springs > Hot (42-90C) >... | reverse complement strand
CCCCCCAGAAAAAAAGTCAATAGACAAGAAGATAAACCAGAAAATAAAGACCCCATTTTTGCTTATAAGTAAACCAAAAATAGAAAAAGTTGACAAAAAAGAAAGAATCCTGTATACTGCTTTCGGAGGCAACGCATGATTCATACACTCGAATCAATTGTCTTTGAGCGCAATCTCACAGAGGAAGAATCACTCAACTTACTCAACTTGCCAGATGAAGAAATCCTCTCTCTCGCTGCCCTTGCCTTTCGAGTTCAACGAAAGTATAGTCCTGAGTATCATGTTTGCTCGATTACGAATGCCAAATCAGGCCAATGTAAACAAAACTGTAGCTACTGTGCACAATCAGCGTTTCATAAAACAAACATTTCATCGTATCCCCTCGTTTCAGAAGAAAACCTCCTCAAGCAAGCAGAAGAGGTCTACAGAACAGGAGTTCGTCATTTTGGGATAGTAACAAGTGGGTATGGATTTCTTCACCCAAATGAGGAGTTTGATACAATCCTTCATGCTATTGAACGACTTCGAGAGAGATTTCCCGATATGGAAATATGTGCCTCTCTGGGGGTCTTGAGTGAAGAAACCGCTCGAATGCTCGTGGAATCTGGCATCAGAGAGTATAACCACAACCTTCAGGTTCACCCTCAGCGGTATGCAGAACTGGTGGCCACAACACACACCATTGAAGATCGACTTCAAACACTTTCCTTTTTGCGAAAGTATCCCATCCGCATTTGCTCGGGATGTATTCTCGGCTTAGGTGAAACAATGGAAGACCGCATACAACTTGCTCTGTTGTTACGTAAAATGGGGGTAGACATTATCCCCATCAATGTGCTTATTCCTATTCAGGGAACTCGCATGGAAAAAAGACCCGTTCCCTCTGTTCGTGAGGTGCTTTTCACAGTAAGTGTTTATCGTCTTATTCTCCGAGACAAGGTAATAAAACTGGCTGCTGGAAGAGAAACACTCATGAAAGATTTTCAGGGACTTCTTCTTCTCTCTGGTGCCAATGGATTTTTGACAGGAGGCTATCTCACAACAAGAGGACGGTCAAGAGAAGAGGATGAAAGGTTTTTAGAGGAACTCTTTTCAATCGCACACCCATCCCAACAGTAAAAATAACCCACCCTTACAAGAAACTTTTGCTGTCCCCTTTCACATCCTTTTCTTGTTTACACTAAGCCTTTCCCCACGGCCTGAGAAAACTGAGACAACGCAAGATCGAAAAGAACGCTTTCTTGGCAAGCTTTTTGCCAACCAAAGATTAAATCTGAAGTAAAAATTTACTATCAACTCAAGTCTATTATTGATCCAGAATTAAATTTTTTATTCAAGATAATATCTAAAATCTTGTCTGCAATCTCATCCGGAGAATAAACCTTTTTTCTTTTAAAAATCTTCACCAATATAAAATCCCATATTCTAGAAAAAATATTCTTTGACTTAAGATGCTCCTCTCTCATAGAAGTTTCCATAGCTGGTGGATAAAAAGAAATTGATTTTACATTGGACTTATACTCAACAGCAATATATTTAGTTAGATTATCAAGTGCTGCTTTAGAAGTTGAATAACAAACCCAGTTTTTAATAGGTACTACCGCAGACTTGCTTGAAATATTAACTATAAACTTTTCAGATTTTGAAAAGATACTATACTTTAAAAAGCCTATGGTTAAATATAATGCTGCAATAAAATTTGTTTTAAAATTATTCATAAACTCTTCTGGTTTTATGTCTATCAATGGTTTCAGTGGAGATATTATCGCGGCATTGTTTATAAGATAAAAATTATTTATTTTTTTTAAAATTTGATCCTGAAAAATCTTAATTAAAGTTTGCTCAACACATTCTAAATCTGTAATATCTATTTCTATATATTTAAGTAAAACATTATTCTTTAAAGATAAATCCTCTATTTCTTTATTCTTATGCCTTGAAAAGCAAACTATATAGCTATCTCCCTTTAGTATAAGTTTTTTGACAATTGAAAACCCTAATCCCTTTGATGCACCTGTGACTATAAAAAAATCCATATCATTCTCGTACTATATAACTAAAAAATTGTCAATAATCCTAATTGCTTCATAATAAATCTACTCGAAATACAATCGTTGCCTCAAAATAAAAATCTACTCGAAAAAAATAGAAAACAATCCTGCTAATACCATGGCAGGAGGAGAAAAGTGAGGTTAACGATGAAAGAGAGGAAACCCATATACAGGGTTATGGCAGAAAGGTATCAAAAAGCGAGCAAGAAGGAGAGGAGGTAAGATTTTAGATGAATTTGTTGATATTACAGCAATGAACAAAAGCTATGCTGCCACCTTACTAAGGAAGCACGGTATCAAGTTAAGGAATATGAGCGCTTCAACAATAGACAGAGTTTTGAAATAAAGAAAGAAAGAAATGAGAAATAAAAGGGAAGCAAGGGACAAAACCAGGGACACTTTTAAAGCATCAAATACCTATAAGGACATTTGCTGGTTGGAATGATAATAAGCCTGGATTTATGGAGATTGATTGAGTTAGTCATGATGGAGAAAGTAAACGTGGAGATTTTGCCAAAACCCTTGATATGACAGATATATACAGTGGCTAGACAGGAACAAGGTCGGTTAAAAGTAAAGCCCATAAGTGGGTATTCGAGGCAATTTATGGTTATTTACGCTTATACTCTAATCATTTTCAGCCAGTCATGAAATTGGTTGAAAAAGTGAGAATTGGAAGCAAGGTAAGAAAAAAGTATGACAATCCTAAAACTCCATGCCAAAAACTCATAGATTGTCCTTTTCTTCCAAAAGAAAGAAAGAAACTAATAGAGGAACATAAAAGGCTAAATCTCTTTGAGTTGAAAAGGGAGATCACAAAATGCCAGAATATGTTATTACAGATTCAAAAACAAAAAAGCAAAGGTGTAAAACCTACAAGACTATGTTAATTTCAAGTAGATTTTGTTTTGAAACAATGAAGCCAATTTTAAGTAGATTTTTATTTGACGCAATAGGGTTAAAAATCTCTAATTTCCTATTCCCTACAACACTCCCTATGCCAAAACCTCCTGTTATTTTATGGCATCTCATACTATGGATAAATCAGCTAAAGTCTTTCCATGGTTAAAAAACTGAGAAAAGGTGATAGCATAGGAAATTGCCAATTTCTCTCCTTTGCTTTATAATAAAACCTAAAGATATGCAAGGAGATACACAATGACAGAAAATCAGACCCCTCTGAGCGATGAGCGACAGAGTCGTCTTCTCAAGCTGGAAACATGGCGTCAGCTTGGCGTAAACCCTTACCCCAACCGTTATAATCGACAGGATCTCTCTGAAAATATTAAAAAACGTTTTGTAGAAGAAGGGGAAAAGGAATTTTCCGTAAAGGCAGCGGGTCGTATCGTTCTCTTGCGAGATTTTGGGAAGGCAACCTTCGCCACCCTGCGCGATCCACAGGGCAATATTCAAATCTACGCACGAAAAGACATACTCGGCGATGACCTCTACCAAAGATTCAAACTCCTTGATGTGGGTGATATCATTGGAGTAGAAGGAGATGTTTTCCGCACTCACAAAGGCGAAATCACCATTCTTGTAAAAAACTTTGTCCTCCTTGCCAAGGCACTCCTCGGACTTCCTGAAAAGTTTCATGGCCTCACCGATGTAGAAGTGCGCTACCGCCAACGTTATCTCGATCTCATTGTCAACGAAAAAGTCAAACAAGACTTCATGATCCGATTCAAGATGATTCAATATATCCGCAGATTCTTAGAAAACCGAGGCTTCATCGAAGTGGAAACCCCTATGATGCAAACTATCCCCGGCGGGGCTTCTGCACGACCCTTTATCACCCATCACAACGCTTTGGACATTGACCTCTACCTGCGAATCGCCCCGGAACTCTTCCTCAAGCGACTTATTGTCGGTGGTTTTGACAAGGTATTTGAGCTAAACCGAAACTTTCGTAACGAAGGCATTGATACCCGTCACAACCCCGAGTTCACCATGCTGGAACTCTACCAGGCATACGCAGACTACTCCACCATGATGGAAATCTTTGAAACCCTCATGAAAGAACTTGCCATTCATCTCAAAGGTTCCACACGATTCACCTACCAAGGAAAAGAGGTTGATTTTGGCAACTGGAAGAAACTCCGTTATGTCGACGCCCTCAAAGAGTATGCCGGTGTCGATGTATCCAAAGTCACCACTCGACAGGACGCCGTTGCTGTGGCTCATCAGGGGGGCATAACCGAGATTGACAACTACATGGGAAAATGGGAGATTATGAACCTCATTTTTGAAGAAAAGGTGGAACCAAATCTCATTGATCCTGTAATCATCTATGAGTATCCATCGGAAATCTCCCCCCTTGCCAAATACAAAGAAGACGATCCAGAATTTGTAGAGCGATTTGAGCCCTACGCCTTTGGACGAGAACTTGGCAACGCCTTTTCTGAGCTCAATGATCCCTTCGTCCAAAAGGAACGCTTCCTTGAGCAGGTGAAACGAAAGAGTCAAGGTGATGATGAGGCAATGTACATGGACGAAGACTATGTGGTAGCCCTCGAGTACGGCATGCCTCCAACAGGAGGAATGGGAATTGGCATTGACAGACTTGCCATGATTTTCATCGACACCAATTCCATTCGTGATACGATTCTTTTCCCAACGATGAAACCACTTGCAAAAGATTAAGGAAAGGCTATGATTGATCACAAGGAAGTTATTCAACGCTGCTATGATCGCTATCCAAACACAATCAAAAAGGTGCGAGAAATCCTCAAACGCCCGCTTACCTTAACGGAAAAGATCCTCTACAACCATCTCTTTGATCCCTCCCAGATTCAGACATACGAACGAGGAAAATCCTATGCAGAGTTTCAACCCGATAGAGTAGCTATGCAGGATGCTACAGCACAGATGGCACTCCTTCAGTTCATTCATGCCAACAAGGAAACCTCCGTCGTTCCCGCCTCCATTCATTGTGACCATCTTGTTCTGGCTCGAGACAACGCCGACGTTGACCTCAAAAGAGCCCTTTCTGAAAATCAGGAGGTCTACGATTTTCTTCGCTCCATGGCTCTCCGCTACAACATGAACTTCTGGGAACCCGGAGCAGGCATTATTCATCAGATCGTTCTCGAAAACTATGCCTTCCCCGGTGGCATGATGATCGGGACAGACTCACACACCCCTAACGCTGGGGGACTTGGCATGATGGGAGTAGGGGTTGGTGGTTCCGATGCTGTTGATGTCATGGTTGGAATCCCCTGGGAACTCAAATGGCCAAAAATCATCGGAGTAAAACTCACAGGAAAACTCCAAGGATGGACAAGCCCCAAGGATGTCATTCTTGCCCTTTTGGGCAAACTCACCGTGAAGGGTGGCACAGGGTGTGTAATGGAGTACTTTGGACCTGGTGCCCGCACCCTTTCAGCAACTGGCAAGGCAACCATCTGTAACATGGGGGCAGAACTGGGAGCCACATCCTCTGTCTTCCCCTATGATGAAAAAATGGCAGAATACCTTGCTGTTACAGGCAGGGAAGAGATTGCCTCCATGGCTCAACGTATTGCACCCTACCTCACCATGGACGAAGAAGTAGAACAAAACCCCGAAAAATACTATGATCAGGTCATAGAAATCAACCTCTCCGAACTCGAACCCCACCTGAATGGCCCCTTTACCCCTGATCTTGCTCACCCCATATCCACAATGAAGGCAACCCTTCAGAAGGAAAACTACCCCGTAAAGGTAAGTGCTGGGCTCATCGGAAGCTGCACCAATTCAAGCTATGAAGACTTCTCCCGTGCAGCATCCCTCCTTCGTGAAGCTCTTGCTCAGGGAATTCAGCCCAAGGCAAAACTCTATCTCAACCCTGGCTCTGATCAAATCCGCGCCACACTGGAGCGAGATGGCATTCTTGACATTTTCCGAAAGGCAGGAGCCGTTATCTTCTCCAATACTTGTGGACCCTGTATCGGCATGTGGGATCGTTACGATATGCCTGCCAACACCCCCAACACCATTGTGACCACATTCAACCGCAACTTCGCCAAGCGTGCCGATGGCAACCCCAATACCCACGCCTTTGTGGCAAGCCCAGAGATGGTGGTGGCGCTCAGCCTTGCTGGCCGTCTCGACTTTGATCCCCGAACAGACACACTCACAACAATCGAAGGCAAAACCGTGAAGCTTCCTGAGCCAGAGGGAAAAGAACTTCCCGAAAGTTTCTCCCGAGATACAAAAATAGGTCTTCTTCCTCCCGCGGATAATCCCAAGAGTATCCGTATCATTGTTTCTCCTACCAGCGAACGACTCCAACTTTTGGATCGTTTCTCACCATGGAGCGGAAAGGACTTTACAGACTGCCGTGTTCTCATAAAGGTAAGCGGAAAATGTACCACAGACCACATCTCCATGGCTGGTCCATGGCTCAAATATCGTGGGCATCTTGACAAAATTTCGGACAATCTCCTCCTCGGTGCCACCAACGCCTTCACAGGAGAGGTTGGCAAGGTAAAGAATCTCCTCACGGGCGAATACCAGACCCCTGCTCAGGTAGCCCGAGCCTACAAATCCTCTCATATTCCTTGGGTAATTATCGGGGACAGAAACTATGGAGAGGGAAGCAGCCGAGAACACGCCGCCATGGAACCCCGCTACCTCGGATGTGTAGCTGTTATTGCAAGAAGTTTTGCCCGCATTCATGAAACCAACCTCAAGAAGCAGGGAATCCTTGCTCTCACCTTTGCAGATGAAAACGACTATGAGAGCATTCGCGAAGATGACACCCTTCTTATTCCCGCATCCCAGCTCACCCCAGGCGAATCCCTCTTGATCACCATTGTCCACAGCGATGGGACACAAAAGACCATTACCTGTAACCACAGCTACAACGAAACCCAGATAGAATGGTTCAAAGCAGGAAGTGCTTTGAATCGTATCACCCAACAGAGGGCGTAAAATGAAGGGAAGTATCATCATCCTTGACTTCGGTTCTCAATACACCCAGCTCATTGCGCGACGCATCCGTGAAATGGGTGTCTTCTCAGAGATCTATCCCTACAACCTTGATATAACTACCCTCAAATCCATGGAGCCAGCAGGCATTGTCCTCTCTGGTGGTCCATCAAGCGTTTCTGATCCGAACGCCCCCATGATTTATCCAGAGATCTATGATCTTGGTATTCCCATACTGGGAATATGCTATGGCATGCAACTCACAGCTCATCTTTTGGGAGGAAAGGTAGAGAAAAGCATCCATCGAGAGTATGGCAAGGCTCACCTCGATCTGGTGAAGAAAGACTCGCCGCTCTTCCATGGTGTGCGCCATAACTCTGTCATCTGGATGAGCCACGGAGATTCTGTTCTCCTCCTTCCGCCGGGATTTGAACTTGTGGCAAAAAGCCTGGATGGAGCCATTACTGCTATTCAGAATAGAGAAAAATCAATTTACTGCGTCCAATTTCACCCAGAGGTTATCCATACAGAAGATGGGAGAATACTTCTTGAAAATTTTGTCCGCACCGTTGCCAAGGCATCAGCAAACTGGACAATGGAAAACTTTGTGGACAAAACCATTGAAGAACTTCGTTCTCGCTGTAAGGGGAAAAAGGTTGTGCTAGGTGTAAGCGGTGGGGTAGACTCAACCACCCTTGCCGTTCTTGCCCACAGAGCTTTGGGAAAAGATCTCAAGGCCATCTTTGTAAACAACGGCCTTCTCCGTTATCAGGAAGCAGAAGAGGTTCTTGCCAACCTTCGAGAGAGATTGGGGCTTACTGTGGAGTATATTGATGCCACAGATCGATTTTTGAATGCTCTCAAGGGTGTTGTTGACCCTGAGCAAAAGCGCAAAATCATCGGCAAGGTTTTTGTTGATGTTTTCTATCATGGACTTTCAGACTTCGACTACCTTATTCAGGGAACCCTCTACCCTGATGTTATCGAATCCAATGCCGTCAAAGGCCCCTCGCAAACCATCAAAACCCACCACAATCGGGTAAAAGAGGTAGAGGAACTAGAAAAACAAGGCAAGATTATTGAACCGTTCAAGTTTCTTTTTAAGGATGAGGTGCGAGAGGTTGCTCGAATTCTTGGGATACCAGAGGATATTTTAGGACGGCACCCCTTTCCAGGACCTGGACTTGCTGTTCGTATTCTGGGGGAAATTACCCCCGAAAAGCTCGATATTTTACGAAAGGCAGATCATATCTTCATTCAAGAACTCAAAAATGCCTCCTACTATGACAAGGTTTGGCAGGCGTTCGCCGTTTTCCTCCCTGTACGAAGTGTTGGTGTCATGGGGGATGAACGCTCCTACGGGCATGTCATCGCCCTTCGAAGTGTAACAAGCTCGGATGGTATGACCGCAGAATGGGGGAGAATTCCCTTTGAAATTCTCGAACGTGTATCACAACGCATCGTGCGTGAAATTCCCGGTGTGAATCGTGTTGTTTATGATATTACCTCAAAACCACCCGCTACTATTGAATGGGAGTAAATGAAAAACCCAAAAGGAGGGTTGTATGCCAAAAGGATATGCTCTTGTGCTGGGGGGCGGTGGTGCCAAAGGGGCATACCATATAGGAGTATGGAAAGCCCTCAGAGAAAACAACATCCGTATCGAAGCTATTTTTGGCACCTCTGTTGGGGCTATCAATGCCTGTCTCATAGGGCAGGGAGACTACTTTCAGGCTGAACAACTTTGGGCAAACCTCACCATTACAGATATTCTTGATCTACCATCAGAAATACTCCAGGATGGGCGAGTGATGATTACGCCCAAAACTCTTCCTCTCGTACGAGAATTTCTCAAAAAAACAGTTCAGAATGGAGGCCTCAATACCCAACCGCTGAAACAGCTGATTGATCGCTATCTGAACGAGGCTCAACTCCGAAAATCCGGGCTTGATATAGGGCTTGTAAGTCTTCAACTCGATACACTTTCCCCGCTCAAGGCTTTTTTGCATGAAACCCCTCCGGGAAGCTGGGCAAATTACATCCTCGCCAGTGCCGCATTCCCCGGTTTCAAAAGCCCCAAGATAGGAAAAAGCTCCTTTGTGGATGGTGGACTTTACAACAACATCCCCCACGAGTTGGCTCGCCAACGTGGCTACCGCCGCATCATTGTGGTAGACAACTCAGGTATAGGCAATAATCGCCCACCAGATATTGCCGGCACACAAACCATCTACATCAAAAATACTATGAATTTCGGCGGAGAGTTCGACTTTGTTCCGGAGATTCTCCGAAAATGGTTGAAGCTGGGATACTACGATGCTCTCCATGTCTTGGGACAAATTGACGGTCAAATCTTCTTCTACAAAAAGAATCCCTCCGCTCTTCACAAACTCGAGAGGCTTTTTACCAACCGTCTCTTTCTTCAGGAGATAGAAAAACTCTTTCAGAGAGAAAAAATCCCCTTTTCAGCCAACGAATGGCAGCAAGAAATACGCAAACATCTACCGGATCGCTATGCCTTGCTCCCCTCCCTTGCTGAAGCTCTCATGGAGTATGCTGCCTTTTCGTTTGATATTCCACGCCTCTTCCTCTATGAATGGAATGATTGGGTAATCACCATCAAAAAGCATCTCTTTCAATGGAATGGAAAGAAGAGTGCAGGATCACTTCTTCGAAATGTACTGGAAAAAAAGAACACCACCCTTGCCCTTGATGTGCTCAAGACTCTTTTTCTTGTGCAGGATGGCTTGATCTCATAAGCTCATCATAGAGTTCGCGAATGGTTTTTTTCAAACGAGGGTGAACATACTCTGGCTCAATATCAAGCAAGGGACGTAGAACAAACCAACGATTGTGAAGATCAGGGTGAGGAATAACGAGATGCTCCGTTTCGATGATCTCATCTCCATAAAAAAGAATATCAAGATCAATGGTTCTCGGCCCCCATCGAACAAGCCGCTTTCTGCCCAATGATTGCTCAAGAGAGAGGAGGTTCTCCAGAAAGGTAGAGGGTGTCATTGCAGTCTCAAAACGCACCACCATATTGAGAAAGTCGGGTTGAGGCACTCCACCGTAGGGTTTTGTCCGATAGACATGAGAAAAGGTATGCTCTGTTCCAAAATCACAGAGAGATCTCATTGCTTGTCGGAGAAACTTCTTGCGATCCCCCTGATTTGAACCCAAGGCAACAAAGACCTTTGCCATTCCTACCTCTCATGGAGATCAATATCCAGCAGGGGAACGGAGAATTGCTCGATAATCCAAGCCCCCAGTGGAGCTGTAATTACAATAGCAGCAACAGAAAGCGCAAGAATTACCTCTCCATGAGGAACACCATAGGCAAGAGGAACACTCCCCAAGACAGCCTGAACCGTAGCCTTGGGAAGATAGGAAAAAACGCAGAAAAGCCTTTCTTTCCATGAAATCTTTGCCGCACTCGTTGCAAGAAGAACCCCAAGAGAACGAAAAACAAGCCCACCAAAGATAACCAACACCCCTCCCACACCGAGAGAAAGAAGATTTCGCACATCCACATCCATACCCACAAGCACAAAGAGCACAATCTCAGCTGGCACCCACAGCACATTCATTTTCCGTGCAACCTCATGAGCCACTCGAGGGGCACGTTCCACGAGAACAAATCCCACCATGACAATAGCCACCAGAGAAGAGGCGTGAATAATATCCCCTACCTGAGTTATCATAAGCGCCATCATAAAAATAATCAAAGCCTTTTCTGTTGCTCGAATATTTGTATAGCGTTTTTCAAAAAAAGCTGAGAGAATAAGCCCCGCAACAATCCCAACAACAACACCCCCTATAATCCCCCAAGGGAGAAGCCAAAAAATGTTCTCTATACTCCCTGATTTTCCATTAATAAGAGAAAGAAGAATCGAAAACAGTGTTACAGCCAGCACATTATCAAGCGATGAGGCCACCAATACCATTGTGGGAACGTCGTTTTTTTTT
>Ga0068705_10001743_pt1 | contig 10932 bp, 10 predicted proteins | sample YNPMSTMetaG_FD_65631 | JGI IMG/M metagenome (GOLD analysis project Ga0068705, IMG submission 65631) | Anoxygenic and chlorotrophic microbial mat microbial communities from Yellowstone National Park, USA - YNP MS-T MetaG | ecosystem: Environmental > Aquatic > Thermal springs > Hot (42-90C) >... | reverse complement strand
AAATCGTTTTCGACGTCTATTAATTCGTTGGGAAAAGAAAACTGAGAACTATCTTGCGTTTCTCCACTTCGCCTGCGCCTGGATTACATTCCGTGCCGCTGGCATTTTGGGATAGGGTCTGAGCAGCACCGAAAGCAAGCGATCACAATTAGAGTTCTCGATGCCGAGGGGCAACCTCTACCTGATGTGCGGGTGATCCTGAGGCAACGAACACATGCCTTTTTGTTTGGTTGCAATGCTTTCGTCCTTGGGCAACTTGGCTCCGCAGAAAAGAACCAGCGTTACGAGGCGGCCTTCGCAAGCTTGTTCAATTTTGCCACAGTCCCGTTTTACTGGAGCGGCACGGAACCAAATCAGGGCGAGTTGCGTTATGCGGAAGGGTCGCGAGAGATCTGGCGGCGTCCTCCCCCCGACCGTTTTCTTCCCTGGGCGGAGAAGTATGGTATCACCTTAAAAGGACATCCCCTCCTTTGGCACGCGCACAATCCGGCATGGCTTCCCAAAGACCCTGAAAAGTTGAAGTCGCTGTACCGCAAACGGTTCACCGAGATTGCAGAGCGATATGCCGGCAAGATCAAAGTGTGGGATGTCGTCAACGAATCCCTGGTCTGCCCGTCGAGTTTTCCCCTCTTTACGGAAAACCGTGATTATGTGCGATGGGCATTTCAAGAGGTGGCCCCGCTGTTTCCACCGGATACGATCCTCATGATCAACGAGGTGACGCAGTTCAACATACCGCCTCAAGTGCTGCGCTATCGTGAGCAGATCCGTGGGTTACTTGACGCGGGGGCGGCAGTCCGGGGGATCGGTCTGCAGTTTCACTACTTCCGGCGGGAGGCCTTGGAGAGTTATCTCCGTTCGCAAAACTCTGATCCGGCCAAGCTGCTCGAGGGCTACGAGATTCTCTCCGAATTAGGCCTGCCACTTTTCATTACTGAGATTACGATCCCATCGGCGGGCGAGCAGGGGGAAGAGATTCAGGCCGAAGTTGTGCGAAATCTTTACAAGCTCTGGTTCAGCGTGCCAACGATGGCGGGTATCACCTGGTGGAACCTCGCCGATGGAACGGCCGTTGAGGGGGAAAACGAGGCCCAAGGCGGCCTCATGACCGCGGACTTGCAACCAAAACTTGCGTATCGTGAATTGTCCCGCCTTATTCACCAGGAATGGAACACCCAGGCTGAAGGAAAAACCGATCAGAATGGCACCTATCACATCCGAGGGTTCTGTGGGCGGTACGAAGTCCGAATCGGTAAGGGAAACACCTGGATGGTGTGGACACTCCCTGTCAATCAGACGGCTCCCGCAGTGCTGGAGGTAGTTTGGGAGAAGACCCGCTAGCGTCCTGGGAAGACTGCCAAATGTGGGGCTTAACGAAAAAAGGCCCTGCCCCAAAGAACTGGCAGGACCTCTGGCAATTGAAATGTGCAATTTTTTGCTGTGTGGACTACAGCCGCGACGGAAAACCGTCAGCCTCAGTCCGCGTTGTAAGGCGATTTTCACACAAGGGGAAAGACACGTTAGATGATGCCACCATGTGTTCGATATGGTGTCATGTGGTCCGGATGATCGAGCATCCAGGCGCGTTCCCACTCATCGAGCATCAGCCTCAGGCCTTCTGATGTGTACATCAATTGTTGCACACGCCGATCAGGGTCGGCTGAGTAAATGGGCACCACACAACCGACCACACTGCTGATCAACAAAGCACCGAGAATTGCAACTATCAGCTTCTGCATTTTGCCACTCCGTCAGCATGAGTTGACGAGCTATCCTTGCTCGTCGTCCCCAACCATTCTCTCTTGAGACCGCAGACCAACTCCCTTCGACCGTGAGGTTTATGGGCGCATTTTGTCGAACTCATTGGATCTCAGGCGACAGGCTATCCCTGGCGATTGAGATCGTGTTTTTTGGCCAAAGTTTTGAGTCTTTTTTTCAACTCTTTTCCTGGTTTGAAGCGGACAACATACTTTTCGGGTACGCGGAGCGATTCCAAAGTCTTGGGATTAATGGCTCGCCGTGGTTTTCGTAGCTTGATCCGGAACACGCCGAAGTTCCGGAGTTCAATTTTCATCTCTGTTACCAGTGTTTCGATAATGGCGTCAAACGTTCGCTGGACGATTTCTCGCGTTTGCGTCTGCGGAATGCCCAGTTCTTCGGCGATGCGTCGAACAATGTCTTTCTTTGTCACGTGATTTACCTCCGGCAACCTTGACGAGTGATCGATTTTTGTTTTCCAATCGACGTAACTCTAGTCTGTATCGAAATTAAAATCAAGCACCCGCCATGCCGTGGGATCGCCATGCGATTTGCCGTTGTGACTTGCGTCTTTGCCAGCCGGCTCGGGAACCGTTTTTTGTTCATGCCGGCTGACATACGTCATGATTTATTCCTGCCAATGGCGTCTCAGCAACAGACGTGTCGGTAAAAGTCTCAAATCCAATATCGGCCAAAAAAAACGAAAACTCCAACTTCGATGGCGCGTTTTCTTGTGAATATAGGCAACAAGGAAAACATGGGAAACATATCGAGAGGGAAAACGCTCTTGGTCCTGTCTGAAGGTGGGCTCTTGACTTTGGCGCGATTGTACTCCGCCATACCGTGCGCGGACACAAATGAATCTTTTTTCGATTAGAAGGTGTCATGTTGATGCGCGGAGTAAAAGGGGGTGACGAATCGCGATTCGCCCGTGCCAAAAATAAAAATGGCGGGACCTTATCGGAGGGACGCGCTTGTCGCGTCCGCGGCGCCACGTTGGACAATCCATTATTCTTCGGCGGGCGTGACAGGCACGCCCCTCCGACTCTCGGAGAAAACGCTTGTCAGGTCCGCTTTGCGGAGGGACGCGCTGGTCGCGTCCGACACACGACGTTGGATTAGCCACCCCACTTCGGCGGGCACGACAAGCGTGCCCCTCCGATACAAGCACGATAAACGGGCCCCTCCGATGCGGGCACAACACGCGTGTCCTTCGATTTGTTTCTTGTCTGACCTACGAATCCGGCAGACGACAAGAAACGGCCATTATCAGCAGCGGAATCAGCGCCATTTCAAATGCTCAAATATCGATCATCCGCATTCGCTGTTCGATTTCCTCTTGTGAATGCAATGGCCCTTGTCCGCATCCAGGACATGTTCGGCATATGCGCTCCCATGCCCGTTGTGTCTTGACATTGGACGGCCAGAAGGGAAAGCTACGACATTGTCGAGGCCGAAGCTCGTACACCACGCATTTTCGTGATGTGATATCGAGAAAAATGCAATCACCGTTTGGGCGCTCGATGAGGCTCTTTTCTGATCCTACTTGACGGACAAATTGGGCTTCAAATGCCTGGGGCGAAATCTGAAAAAAGGCGGCCAAAAGTTCGATCTCGTGTTCATTCACATAGACATATCCGGGCTGTCCAGAACAGCAATATCCACAACCTGTGCATTCAAAGCGTAATCCCTGATGGTACCAAGGTACGACCGTTTGCTTGCGCACTGGTGGCATGTGTAGATCCTTGACCGAATCTCAGGTTCAGGACAGCAAAAATGGTGACCCCGGTTGCAAAAGTTTTTGCATGCCGCCTGGCCAAAGTCCGTAGGCAGCAGCCAAGACCTTGATGGGATGCAAGGTTGGCTTTGTTGTTCCTTGCTCCAGTTGGATACGGCACGTACTGCACTCCGTAACCGCAGCATGGATCTCAGGATCCCGCAGGCTGTTGATAATGGGCCAACCTATGCGGAGGCTTGTTCGGAAGTTTTCGGCCTTGATTCCGAAAGTCCCTGCCATTCCCGAACAACAGTTGGGAAGCTCTTTGACTTCTACACCGGGAATCAGTTTCAATAGCTCGCAAGCGGGCTGACCGACCTCCATCGCCCGCAGACGGCAGGGCAGATGATATCCGAGGCGCAGCGAGAGGGGCTGAAAATCGGTCCGCAGTTCTTCATGGTCAAGGAGTGTCAGGAGAAATGCCCCGGCATCATGGGTGTGCTTTGCAATCAGCCGCGAGTCCTCGTCGTCAACGATCTGTGGGTATTCCTGAATGATCGTTAGGGCTGCCGCCGGCTCCGTTGTGATGACTTCGCATCCCTGACGAACGGCTTCGGCCAGGATGGCAACATTGACACGGGCATTCCGCCGCGCCAGGTTCATATCTCCGGAGGCGATCGCGGCTGTTCCCGCAGGTCTTTGCTGTAAAGGAACAAAAACCGAGAACCCGTGGTAAGACAAAACAGCGACCAGGGCTTCAGCGAGCGCCGGATCGAACCAATTGGCATACACGTCAACGAAAAAGACGACTTTTTTTGAAGAGCCTTGATCTAAGCGATTGAGTTTTCGCCGAGCGGCGCGGTGAAGAAAGCTCACGGCATGAAGTCGCGGAAGTTTGCGAACATGGGAAATCCCGGTTAGTTTTTCCAGTAGCCAGCGGGTTTGCCGGTTAGCCAAGCCCCAGTTCACTAAAGGGGTGAACCGAGATGCAAAGGCCGCTAGACGATCAATCCGGTTCAAAATCCAATCAGAGAGTGAAGTTCCGTGGGCCGAGGTGTAGGCAGCCTTGGCCTCGCTGGCAAGGAGCGGAATGTCCACCTGAGCCGAACACTCGATCCGGCAGGAGTGACAATGGACACAGAGATCGCAAATCTTGCGAAAATCTTCTGCCGTCAACGACTGCAATGGAAGAGTCTCTGTCAGCACCGCTCGCATAAGGGTGGCTTTTGACCGTGGCGCGCTTTCTTCGACAGGCAGTACCCGAAACAGAGGGCACATCCTCATCTGGGATTCATTAATTCGACAGTCACCACAACCTGTGCATCTGGCCACAGCATCCGCAACTAAATTGGGTTGCCAGTCCAGCTGGGTTTCCAGAATCCTCGGCAGCGGGGCCGAACCATCAGGATGTTCATTGCTCACAGACCCTGCCACGTCTTGTCGATGCGAAGTTAATGGCAAAGCTGGGACTGGTCTATCAAGCGATGATTGAGAACTTAAATCGCCCTGGAAACTCGCTGACACATCTTTTGGCGATTCCCGATCGGCAGGTTGCGGGCCATGATCATCCTGATGACCTTCGCGAATTAGCAATTCGCCAGTGGGCTTCTGCTGTTGGATGCCCCCAATCGCCTGGGACACCAGGTTGTGTTCACCGTTCACGTTAGCCAGATTATCGCTGCGAAAAGCGACGAGGATCCGTCCCTGGGTAAGTTTCCAGATGTCGTCTGTGCAATCGTCCTCGATGATCTTTCCGGGATTGAGGATATTGAGGGGGTCGAAGGCCCTCTTGATCTTCTGGAATACCGGATAGACTTCTCCCCACTGCTGTTTCATGTAGGGCGTTCTGCTCAGACCACATCCACGAGTTGGTCCGATTCCGCCACCACAGTTCAAAACATGACCGTAAACTGTGTCGGCGACTTGTTTCATCTTGTGCAGCAGTTGCGGATCCTGCATATCGAAGAACGGCTGAAGATGAATCACGCCGTCGCCCACGTGGCAATAAACTGAACCCGCCACGTCGTGCTGGCGAAGGATTCCTTGCAGCCGAGAGACGCATGCGCCTATGCTCTCAGGTGGGATGAAAAGATCATCGGCAACCGGCAGGGGCCGAAAACGATAATTCGCGCGGCGGATAACCGGTTGCGTCACGCGGGCCAGCCGCCACAACGTTGCGATTTCTTCCTCATTGGTTGCCCATCGTGTCGCGAAGTCGAAATGATGGCAATTGCGCAGGGATTCCAGAATAGCTCGAAGTTCATTGTAGGTCTCGCGCAAATCGAGTCCATCGAGCTGCACCAGGACCGCGCCCTCAACATGCTCCGGAATGAGGTTTTCAAGCTGGGGATCGGATTCACGGGCCAAACTGAGGTGGCGTCGATCCATGAGATCACAGACTGTAGGCCGAAATCGCAAAATCTCAAGAGCGGCCTCAAACGCCGGATCGAGCCCAGAAAACAACAAAAGGACCAGTGAACGAGACGGAGGAACGGGGAGCGTCTCAAAGGTCATGTCCAGGATCAAAGCCAGTGTTCCCTCCGACCCTGCAAGAAGCTTGCCGAAATCCACGTGTCCGTCCTGAAGGACATCATCCAGATGATAGCCACATCCGCGTCGTTCGGTTTGCACGGTGTTTGGCAGGTCCTTGAACTCGCTCAAAGCTTTGGCAACTTCATTAACCAGGCGACTCTTTACAGACAAGGCTGGCTCGCTTGCGTGCTCGGTGAGGCTTTCTCGCCCCATATGCAACGTTGTGCCATCAGCCAGACAAAGAGTCACTTCGCGAATCCAATCGGAAAGACATCCGTAACGGTGCGCGGCCGCCCTGTGATGACATCGGGCATAAGCACCGCCTAAGGTGGAAACACCAGGATGACCGCTCCTCGAAGGAAGCATTCGTTGATAAGGTCCAAGCTGAACTTGCAGACGATCGAAAGTTATGCCCGGTTGGACGCGAATTCGCTTCGCGCCATGATCGAGGATCGAGATCCTCCGCAAATAGGCGGAAAAATCGATCACGACTCCTGTCCCCAGGCTTTCCCCGGCACAGCCGCTGCCGGCGCCCCTCGCGTGGACTGGTATGCGATGGTCAGCACAATACTGCATGCACGCGGTCACGTCGCCAGGTGACTGAGGGCGAACAACAACGAGGGGTTGAATGTGAAACAAACCAGCGTCGCTGGCAAAAAGTTCCAGGTAGGCGGGATCACGCAAGACCTTTCCCTTTATCAGACCGGAAAGGTCCTCGTAAACCCGATCTCGTTGCTGCTCGAGATAACTCGATGCCATCGATTGTCGAATCGGCTGATCAAGAAACAGAAACGTTAACGCTGAGAACCGTAAATCAATGTCATGACTTCCGCCCGCGTCGAAGCGTTTGTCCGAAAGATTCCTCGCACCGCAGATGTTACACAGAGACTCCCTGGCTTCCGAATCCCTCGCACTGTCATACAGGTGTGAACCGCCTCAATGATGACGGCCACTCCTTTAGCGCTCAGTTCGTCCATCATCAGATCGGCGATATCTTCTGTCATTCTCTCTTGAACCTGTGGGCGACGTGATATGTCCTCGACAACACGAGCAAGCTTGCTTAATCCCACAACCTTCCCATCGGGAAGATAGGCGATATGGGCCTTTCCCACGAACGGGAGTAAGTGATGTTCGCAGACACTCTCAAAGCTGATGTCCTTGACAAGCACAACCTCATCGTACTTTTCCGCAAAGACTTTCTTAAGATGCCGTCGCGGGTCAGCGCGCAAACCGCGAAAAAGCTCGGCATACATCCGAGCCACCCTGGCAGGGGTCTCGCGCAAACCTTCGCGATCCGGGTCTTCTCCCACTGCGATCAGGATTTCGCGTACCGCACGTTCAATCCGTGGAACGTCAATGGCAAGTGATGGGCCTCCTAGGTGTGATGATTCCAGCGGACGCGGCCCATCGGGCATCTCCTCATTCATCTCGTTGGCAATGGTCATTGTTCTACCTCATTGAATCCAGCTAAAAAGCACATCTCAACCTGTCAATTATACGCGAATTGCACTGATTGCGTGCCCTATCCACTTGTGTGAGAATCCTCAAAACTGCACCGCAACGAAAATGACAACGGTTTGGTTTATTCCAACAGATCCCTTCCGCAGTCAACCAGGCCATCTTAATTCCTGATCTTTTCGATGACCTCATTTCCTTACGCATAAACAGCCCCGAAATGGGGGCAGGCAGAGTTTATTTTCGACTTTGGATTGCGCATAATAGGCGAGGGTCATAAACCTTACGGGAAGGGTAACATGGCTTGATGGTGCGTCGTATCTTCGCCCGTGGGTGATGTCCGGTGACGTCTCCCGGTGAATCGAGTGCAGATAGGAGATTCAAGATGAGAAGGCGAGACTTTCTGAAATTGGGATCAGCAGGTTTGGCCATCGGGACAATGCCTGGGTATGCCGTTGGGCTGAGTCGGATCAAGCCCAGGCGAATTGGCCTGATTGGGTGCGGATGGTACGGGAAGAGCGTGTTGTTGCGGTTCCTCCAGGTTGAGCCGTGCGAAGTCGTGGCGCTTGCCGATGTGGACGCCCAGATGCTCGAAGAGGCAGCGACGATCGTCTCTGAGCGACAAAGTTCGCACAAGAAGCCGAAAACATATCGCGATTTTCGTCAGATGCTGGCAGAGAACGAATTTGACATTGTTCAGGTCAGTACGCCCGACCACTGGCACGCGCTGGCAGCGATTGCTGCAATGCAAGCAGGTGCCGATGTGTACTGCGAAAAGCCGATCAGTGTAGATGTCGTTGAAGGGGCCGCCATGCTGGCTGCTGCGCGAAAGTACAATCGTGTCGTGCAGATCAACACGCAACGTCGGAGCACGCCCCATTTGATTGAGGCGAGAGATCGTTTCATTCGCGAGGGGAAATTGGGGAGAATTGCGCACGTTGAAATCTACTGTTATTATCAGATGCGTTTTCGCGGCGTGCCTGCGGACACCGATCCGCCGCCGACATTGGATTGGGACTTCTGGTGTGGTCCGGCACCGTTGCGTCCCTACAATCCCGCAATTCATCCGCGGCGATGGCGATCGTTTATGGAATTCGGCAATGGCATTGTCGGTGATATGTGTATCCATATGCTGGACATGGTCCGGTGGATGCTCGATCTGGGCTGGCCGAAGCGGATTTCCTCTTCCGGCGGTATCTTGGTCCACAAGGACAGCATTGCCAACGTTCCGGACACGCAAACAGCCGTGTTTGACTTCGGTGACGTGAACGTGGTCTGGCAGCACCGAACATGGGGCAGCACCCCGAATCCGGATTATCCCTGGGGAGCAACCTTCTATGGGGATCAAGGAACGTTGCATGCGAGTGTCTTTCGTTATGACTTCATCCCGCAAGGGCAGGGGGAGAAGGTCCACCAGGATGTGCAATATGAACTGGAAGAATACCCTGAGGATAAGACAGAAAAGGACCTTGAAAAACATGTTGCCCCGGCGATTCGTCGCCATATCCGCAATTTTCTGGATGCCGTCGATGCAAGAACACGGCCGGTGGCTGATATCGAGCAAGGATTCATATCCTCGGCCTGCTGTATCCTGGCAAATCTGTCACTGCAATTGGGTCGCACCTTGACGTGGGACGCGGAAAAACTCCAGGTCGCTAACGATCCTGAAGCCAATCAGCGATTGGCGCGACCGTACCGATCCCCCTGGAAACACCCCGATCCTGCAACGGTGTGACATTCAGCCAACAATCGAGGCGCTTTGGATTGCTCGGCGACAACATCGTCGCTGGGAGACGGCGTTTTTTTGGCCAGATAGAGTCTGGAGTTTAGGAAAGGATAAACATGCGAGGTCTTGCGATTGAGCGAAGCGCGCCGACCGTAGTCGGACGTCGTGTTGCGGTAAAGGCTTGGTTGCCTTTTGTTCTGGCAATTGCCGCAGGGTTCCCAACCCTGGCAGAAGTCGGGGAGAAACCATCGCCAGCCGTCCGTTTCTATGTAGCGGAGAATGGTCATGACCAATGGAGCGGCGGTACGCCTGAGCCGGACACCAATCGCACCGACGGTCCTTGGCGGTCTCTGGCTCCGTTGGCCGACGCGGTGGAGAATTGCCTGCGCGAAAATCCGGCGGCAGCCATCGAGGTCATCGTGCGGCCCGGGCGATATGAGTTGTCATCGCCAGTCGTGCTCAAGTTTTCTCAGCGGAAGGGCAACCGGCTGGTCATTCGGGGTGAGCAACCGTTAACCGCCTTGATCAGCGGCGGTCGTCGCATCATGAAGTGGGTGCCGGCAACGGCTGTTAATGACTTGCCATCCCAATTGCCGGCCGAGTCACGTCCACACGTTTTTGTGGCGGAGTTGAGAGATTCAGGTATCGGTGACTACGGTTCCCCCGGCGGTGGCGGTATCGAGCTGTATTATCAAGACGCACCGATGACGCTTGCCCGTTGGCCGAACGAAGGTTTTGTGAAAATCGTCGACGTGTTAAATGAGCAACCCTTTAAGACTCACGGGATTGCAGGCGACAAAGTGGGCAAGTTCATTTACGAGGAATCGCGGCAGGACCGCTGGCAATGGGAAAAGGATCCCTGGGTTCACGGTTACTGGTTCTGGGACTGGTCGGACCAGCGCCACGCAATACAGTCGGTCGATCCAGAAAAGCATATCATTACCGTGAAGCCTCCCTATCACAATTATGGTTACCGGAAGGGCCAGTGGTATTACGGATTTAACCTCCTGTGTGAACTGGACGCGCCAGGCGAGTGGTACCTTGATCGGGAACAGGGAAGGCTTTACTTTTGGCCGCCGAATTCTGTCAAGACCGTCAGTGAACTCCTGGAAGGTCAACCCACGGTTTCCTGCCTCAATTCGCTCATCGAAATATCTGATGGTGAGAACGTCGAGATTGCGAATCTTGTTCTGGCCCACACTCGGGGAACAGCGATCAGGCTGGTCAATTGCAAAGGCTGCCGGGTGTCAAATTCGCAGCTTTATTTGCTGGGTGGTTGGGGGATTGCCATCCAGGGTGGGCAAGGGTGTCATGTGAACGGGTGTCAACTGCGGTTGCTGGGAGAAGGCGGCATCTCGGCGACCGGCGGCGACCGCCCGTCGCTCACGTCGGCCGGGCATATCATCGAGGGAAACGAGATCAGCCATTACGGGCGGATTCATCCGATGTATCGTCCCGGTGTTTCGATTGGTGGGGTTGGACAATCGGTGATTCGGAATCACATCCATCATGCGCCTCATCAAGCGGTCGGCTTTTCCGGAAACAATCATCTCATTGCCTTCAATGAAATTGATCACGTTTGTCTTGAATCCAACGACGCCGGAGCGATCTATGCTGGTCGTGATTGGACCATGCGTGGCACGCAAATCGTTTCGAACTATTTCCACCACATCAGTGGATTCGAAGACCGCGGGTGTATGGGCGTGTATTTGGATGACATGTTTTGCGGGACGGCGATCCGCAA
>Ga0068705_10001742_pt1 | contig 10937 bp, 5 predicted proteins | sample YNPMSTMetaG_FD_65631 | JGI IMG/M metagenome (GOLD analysis project Ga0068705, IMG submission 65631) | Anoxygenic and chlorotrophic microbial mat microbial communities from Yellowstone National Park, USA - YNP MS-T MetaG | ecosystem: Environmental > Aquatic > Thermal springs > Hot (42-90C) >... | reverse complement strand
ACTCGGGCAGTCGGATGGAGAAGGCGGCGGCCACCGCGGACCACGGGGACGGGCAAATCCGAGGATCACGGAACTTCCGAGCAACCAGATCCGTGGCAGGACCGGAGAACAGTCGGACCTACTCCCTGTTGTTCCGAGCCAACGCATCCACTCCATGACTACAGAGCAAGCGAATCCGTACCGAGGGATCACGAATTTGATGCAGGAGCTGGCGCGGAAGATGGCAATGGAGGCGCACTTCGTTGGCCTCGTCGTGAAACTCCTGGCGGTAAACGTCGGCATGGGCATTGAGGTAAGCCAGTATCCGGCCGTTGCCGGCGTTCGTGATGATCTCGGCGTCCGCAAAATCTTCCGTGAGGAGTTCGACTACGGCGTCGGCCAGTTGATCCAATCCCTCCCCTGTGAGAGCACTGACCGCGACAGAACGGCCATTGCGCCCTTCCAGCAGCCGCAAGCAGGACCGATCCTGCAACCGATCAATCTTGTTGAGCACCAGCAGGGTCGGTTGGCGGTCACACCCCAACTCCCGAAGCACAGCAGTGACGGCGCTGATCTGTTGCTCCGCCTGGGGATTGCTGGCATCGACGACATGGAGCAGAAGCCGGGCATGGCGGGCCTCAGCCAGGGTAGCGCGGAACGATGCCACCAGATGGTGCGGCAGATCCCGGATGAAACCGACGGTATCCGAAAGTAAAACGCGGCCCCAGTGCGGAATATGCCAACGCCGGGTCCGAGTGTCGAGCGTGGAGAACAGTTGGTTTTTGACATATACCCCGGCACCCGTCAGGGCATTCATCAGGTGAGACTTGCCCGCATTGGTGTACCCCACCAGAGAAACCGTATATTCCCGACGCCGGCTTCGGACCTCTCGTTCCTTACGGGCCAAAACCGCGGCCAGACGTGCCTTGAGATCACGGATCCGTTCCGCGACCAGCCGCCGGTCCGTTTCCAACTGAGTTTCCCCCGGACCCCGTAAACCGATCCCACCGCCCCTCTGCCGGCTCAAGTGGGTCCACATCCGCTTCAACCGGGGCAAGGAATATTCCAACTGGGCCAACTCAACCTGCAGGCGGGCTTCCACCGTCCGGGCCCGGCTGGCGAAAATGTCCAGGATCACTTCGCTGCGATCCAGGACTTTCACTCCCAGTTCCTTCTCCAAATTGCGCACCTGAGCAGGCGACAGGTCATTGTCAAAAATGACCAGATCGGCCTCACGGGCTACTACTAACTCTTTGAGTTCGCGGAGTTTGCCGGCCCCGATGTAAGTGGAGACTTCGATCTCCTGACGCTTCTGCGTGAGTTCCCCCACAACGATGGCGCCGGCCGTTTCTGCCAACCCGCGGATTTCATCACACGGGTCCTCCGTCGGCCAGGGACGATGGGGCAGAGCCACACTCACCAGAATGGCACGCTCTCCGGCTGCCGTTCCACTGTCCCGTTGGGTGTCGAGCGACTTGTTGATGGCGGGCGTCTCCTCTCTTGGGAAATCTTCCGTTTCTTCCGTTGGTGGATCGTTCGTCGTAGCGAGCCGCTTGCCGTTCCATCCCTTAGGGAGATGGTCTCGCTATGGCTGTATCCATTCTATGTCATCTGCCGGACGAGATTGCAAGCAAAAACCCGGCGAGATCGACTTCTTCCCGGGGGTGACCCTCAAGAAAAGGCCGCACTCCCTCCTGGTACGGTGGAAGGAGTGCGGCTGGAAAATTCGAGGTACGGGAGATCGATTCGTCGGCAAGGACCGCGGAAAGCGCTGATCAATCTTTCCGGCGTTTCTCCGCTCCCGGCAAGAGAGACAACGGAGGCAATTGGACTTCCGCTGACGAGGCGAAGACGGGGTTGACCTGGAAGCGGACAGCTCCACGCTGGGCATCGTACTGCATGACTCCTCGGAAATCTGCCAGTCCCATGCGACCGAGGCGTTTTTCGATGCTAGTGATGTCTGAGGGCAGGTGAGGGTGTTGGGTCTGCAAGGCCGCCGAGGAGGACAGACCCGCACGGCCCGCACCACCTGCAAAGCCACTGGCAGTCAACTGAGCAGGCAAGATCGGCCGTGGCATGTCCGTGACTACGGTTGTGTCGGCTAATTCCGTCCGGCTGCCACGTTCCAGAGTGACGATAACCGGCTCATGACGCGTCAGGTCTACTTCATGGAGACTGACGGTTTGACGCGGTGTGCCTTGGTATTGGGTCACTTTGACGGTGGCACGTCGGCCAATCGCTTGGCCGAAGGCCGTGCGCACACGGATGCGATAAGTTCCCGGAAACGCCGAACTGGCGATGTATATTTCCGAGCGGTCACCATCCGGACTTTGCTCCAAGCGATCACCCCGGAGGATACCACCGCCGACTGAGCGAGGTTGGAGGGGTGAACAGACCGACCCACAGGGTTCCTCGACCACCAGGTCCAGGTCGGCCGGCCCCTGCCAGAGCAGTTCGATAACCAAGTCACGCTGGGTTTGCTCCTGGAGCAAGCGTTGGAGCTGCTCGCGGCGTGGGTCTTGAGGAGGAATCTGCGTCAGCAGGCCTTCCAGCTGTTGGCGGGCTTGCTGGTGATAGTTGTGGTCATCAGCGGCCCACTCCTGACGAAGCAGATGGCGGCTAGCCCAGAGGACGGCGTCCGTGTCGATCTGGGGAGCCTGACGGGCGTAGGCCAGGGCATTGGCATAGGCTAGAGGTTCATAGGGAGCGACTTCCGCAGCTCGTTTGCAGAAGGCCACGGCCAGGTCGAACTTCTTGGCTTGCGCTAGAGCCTGGGCTGCCTGAAGCAATGTTCGTGGCTCCTGCGGTTCCAGATCAGCCGCCGAGAGGTGGGCACGGAGCACTTCCTCGGGCGAAGCCTGACTCAATTGCAACGCGATGGCCAGGGCTTCGTGAGTCCAGGTTTCCGTGGTCAACCCCTTGCGCAGACCCGCTTTGAGAAGCTCTGCTGCGGCCTCATATTCTTCTTGCTCCATAAGGAACTCGGCGGAGGCGACGATCAAACCGGGGTCCTCGACGGTCCATTCCACCGCCTGGTTCCACATGCGCCGGGGATCCTTGCTGAGCTTAGGTTTGAGGACTGCAGGGTCATACCGCGGGTCAACCACGCGGGCACGGTCCGTGGCCTGGGCTACACCTTCTCGTGGGTTCTGAGGTTGTCCGCCTACTGCAGGAGGGGGAACATTGCCGGCTGCCACTTCACCGCCGTTGCGTGCCGGGGCTGGACCCAACGCTTGCCCCCCCTGCTGCGACTTCAGTTTGACTGACGAAGCGGGATGGTAGCGGTGCGTACCTCGGACCAACAGCGCGCGGGCCGGCGGATAATAACCCAGCGAGTTGAGCTGCTTCTGGTCCAACAGAGGAGCGTCATCGTCACCACCGAGCTGGCCTTGTCCCCGGCGGACGTTGAGCCACTCGCCGCGGGCCACGGTTTCCACGATCAATTCCATGAGCAACCTGCTCTGATCACCACCTTGGAGACCAAACTGGCCACCGAGGTTACCGAACTGACCGAGGTTGCCACCGCCAATTTGGAGGCCACCGGCCCCGAAACCCTGGTTCTGGTTGAACGGGTCGGGACCAAATTGTTGGGCCCCTTGCATGGCCAGATTACCCCCAATAGGCGGTCCGGCTCCGAATTGCTGGCCCTGGAACTGATTCCCGAACGCTCCACCGAATCCCTGGAAATTCTGGGCACCGAGTACCGCTCCGTAAATCGCGAGTGCCGAGTTCTGGAAGAACAAGTTCATAAACAGCATCTGCTGGTTGACAGCACTGGGGATGGGAATCACCAGGTCGGCCACCGGGAACACGCGGGTCACCTTTTCTTCGAGGCGACGATTGAACGTGGTGATCTCCACATAATCCGGGCGCACGATGAAGGTGGCCCCCATCGATTGCAAGACTATGTCCAGGAAATTGCCGAGCTTCAGACCACGCAAGCTGGTGGCTTTCAGGTTGGGCCGCTTGTCACGAATATCATTCACCCCTTCTGCCTTGAAGTATTCCTCCATGATCACAAAATTGATCCCATGTTGCTTGCTGAGAAGGTCCAACAGATCCGCCAAGGACTGATCGTTGATATTGATGTCATCCCGGAGGCGGACTTCGTCGTTTTCAATCTTGTTTTTCAACTCGATTTGGGAGGCAGGGGGATTCGGGCCGAGGTTGGAATGCAGGTAAGCCTCGCGGCGTAAACTGGTCAGCTCCCGCCAGACAGCAGCGGGCGGGAAGTGGACCGGCGGCTCGTCTGGATAAGGAATATGCGACTTTTCCGACTGCATCAGGGCGATGAGGAAGCGATCTTCGCGGATGCGGACCAGTTCCTTCCATTCGCGGTATTGCGTGGCTTGCTGGCCAATCATGTAGCTGGCCGTGGCCGTAATGGGCACGGGCTGGGCATTATTGATCCGTTCCGCGATCATCTGCTGAGCTTCCTGATAAGCCAGTTCGTAGCGAGCTTGCTGCATCAGTTGCCGGAACTGATCGATGCGGAACTTGATGCGGTTCTCATCACGCATCTGTTCTTCCAGAGCATTGAGACGTTGCCGGGCCTGGCTGATCAGGCTGCGCTCCATGTTCGCCTGCCGTTTGATCTCCTCCCCTTTGCGGTACACATCATTGATGGCAGCACCCAGGTCGGCCAGAAGTTGCCGTCGAGCCGCTTCACCGAGCAATGTATTGCGCTCCACATCCTCCTGGAGCCGCTTGAGATCAGCCAGGACAGCATCCGGGTCGCTCCGCAGGCGTTCGCGGGCCTCGCGGATAGCTGTTTGCACGCGGAGGCGGGCTTGATCTTCCGCAATCTTTCGTTCCGCCAACTGTTGCTCAAGCAGTTGCTGTGGTGAAGGCTCGCCGCGGGGTGGTGTTGCTCCTCCTTCAGCCAGACCAGCAGGGGGCGGTGGTTGTCCGGGGGTTGTCTGAATGATCTCGCGAACCGCAGCCTGGGGCGTGATCCGGAGGGCTTGTACCTTCTCGCCAGCTCGACGCTTGAGGTTCTGCCAGTCCTGGACCGACAACTGATCCAGCAGTTCTCGCCCCTTCTGAGCTTCTGGATCCCCTGGGCAAATCCGCAAGACCGCATCGAAGAGGTTCCGGGCCTCACGGTAACGGTCCAGTTGGATGGCCCAAGCCGCTTGCGTAAGCAACTCCTCTCGGTATAGCTGCACCTGAGTGCTGGCTAAGGCCAATGCCCGATCGGACTGAAGCAGAGCCGGGGCTTCCCGATGCGGCGCGTTCCCCCATTGCTCGAACATCAGGTTGAGGAAGTAGTGCTCCGGTTGGGGTGAAGCCAAGGGAATGCTCAAATCCTGGTTGACCGCACGGCGGGCGACATATCCTTCCACATGCAGGTGCACGCGTTGGGCAGCAGGATGAGTCAGTTTCCCGAGAACCAAGGTCCCCCGGTCTGCCCGCAGTGGTGGCAGGCGGGTCGGATAAACGACTCCTACCTCTTCGCCGAAGCGGAATTTTTCCACCTTGAGCACCGGTACATCCAAGGCCTTGACCAGACGACGGGCGAACTCTTCTCTCTTGCTGATCATGCGCAGGTCTTCCTGCACCCGCACCACGGCTCCACCAGTCAACATCGCCAGACCGTGGAGATTGGCGGCATGAACCTTCAGCCCCAAGGGAACCGCAAAGAACAGGATGTCCTGAGCATCTAGCCGGTTCCCCAAAGTCAAGCGATCCGATTCGGACAAGGGGCGATAAATGCTTTCCCCATCCCCCAGCAGCACGATCGCCTGGGTCCGGGCTGGGTTGGGACTGAGTGTCGCCGCCGCCTGAAGAATAGCACCCTGGAGATCAGCAGCTCCCGAGCCATATTCCACTTCCGTCAACTCGGCTGCAGCGTCCCGAACTTCCTTGGCATTCGGTGCGAAAAAGCCCTTGGTAAGCGGCCGGGTGGACTCGGGGGTATTGACCACCCAGACACTCACCCGGTCGGTCTCGTTGAGGACGTTTCCGACCGCCTCAATGATCGCTCGAGCTTGCCGCAAGGGAGTGCCTGCCTGACTGGCCGTGGTATCGACCAGGAAAATCACATCCCGTGGACGGGGAGGCCCGCTCACTTCCAGATTCGGACGCACTTGCCAGCCAAAAAGCACCTCTCCGTCCCGGGATTGATAGGTTACCACCGGCAGGCGACTAAACTTCGAAACCGCCAGATCTTCTGTGAAATGGGTCGTATCCGGACGTCCGGATTCCCCACGCGGCAGACGGGACGAACCCGGGCGTACATCTCCCAGCAGATTGGTCGCCACAGCGGCGACGGTGGCCACTACACCCAAGATCACGGGTGCCAGTCGAAGGCATCTCAGCAGGCTGTTCATCCCGCACACTCCTTCGTTTTTCAGATCGGGCTCATTCGGATGGTACGCCGACCTACTCTCATTCTAAAGTCTCTACTGATCCTTATTCTGATCTCCACGGATCACTACCGCAAGCTACGTTTCTGCTTGATTTCCTGGCTTGTCCAACCCCATCTTGCAAACTTGTCAACGTCGGAATCCGGGTTCCAGAACTTCTCGGCCAGTTCACCGGCATATCCCGGAAACTTTCCAATCAGAGGCGTTCCGGTTCGATACCACTCTCCAAATTTCTAAACACCCATGCTGGGAGGATGTTGGCACATTTCTGCTCTTTCGCTTCATCTCAGCGAGCTGGTTCTGACGTTCTCGGCATAATCGCCAGCACCGGCATCCCCCTCCGATTTGACTTGTTCCCGAATGTGTTCTACGTTGGATTGTCGCATGTTGGTAATCGTGCTGATGGAGGCAGGGGGATTTTAGGAGCCCCCGACGCTCCCGAGCAACGCAACCCTATGCGGCAGGGCTAGTTGTGTAGAAGTCCCCAGGGTGCCCTCTTTCGGAGGGACGGTGCAGAGAACTGGTATGGATTCGCCCCGCCCCAACCACCAACCACCGGCAACGCCTTCCTCGCCTTTGGCGGAGCTTCGCCGCCTACTGCTCAATTGTCCACCGGACTCCTCTTCCTCCCCCGACCTTCACGGCTCAGCTTCTCCACTTCATACGCCCCTGCCAGTCTCCTCTGCTCCGGAGGACCCTCCCCTTACGCCCAACTCACCTTCCCCTCCCGACAATGGGAGCCTTTCGCATGATTCCCTGACCCGCCGGCTGAAGATGCCTACGATCCCCGTCACAGCACCAGGTTCCGTCCTGGGGGTGCCTCCAACGGATGCTGCTCTTGATACCCCTATTTCCCATCAGCCACCCCTGCGACGTGGGATGGCAACTCCACCCTCTGCTATCCCTTACGGTCCAACCCCTTACAGGACGCCGTATCCTGCGACTTCGCCGACAGAGTATGCACCGGGACCGACGGGAAGCTGGGAGGATGAACTCACCCGTGTTCGCCGGGAAAACAAGGAACTACGTAAGCTGCTAGAAGAAATCAAAGGCATTCTGCAGGAGGCCAGTGATAACGAACAGAAACTTCTGGCCAAACAACAGGAATATGAACGCCAACTGGCCGAAAAGGATGCTGTCATCCAGGAACTGACCCAACATCTGACCGAAATCGAAGAACAGATCGCCAAAGGGGAACTGGTACCCAAGCCCACTACTCCAAAAACCCGCAACGAACTGGAGGAGTGGGCCGACGAACTGGAGCGGGAAAGTGTTCGCCTGACTCAGGAATGGAAGAAGCTCCAGGAAGAACAGCGGCAACTCCGCGAAGACGAAAAGGTCTTAGAGGAACAAATGCGGAAGATGGAGGTGGAAATGGCCCGAGAACGTGCCGAACTGGCCCGGCAGCGGCGGGAACTGGAACGCCTCCATGAGGAAATCCGTGCCCAAATGGAATTGGTACAACGTGGGGACGCCTCTCTGCTTCAGCAACTGGCCAATTTCCGGCGGCGCGCCCAGGAACCACCCAAGTGACCAACCTCTCCGTGCTGATGATATAACAGGTAACCTCCCATGCAGCACCGTAGCCCAGTGGGATCCCCTCCTACTGGGCTATGGTGTTTTTCCGTTCCCCAGTGGCCCTTGCCCACGGGAAGACCGCCCGGCTCCTCTCGTCTTCCCACCGCATCATCCTCGTAAGGCTAGCCTTTTCTCCACAAGCCTGACCTTGGGATCCGGTTTTCTTATCTCTTTCCCGTTTCAACTCTTGTTGAAGATGATACGTTGATATGGAGCGTCTTGGACTCCCACCATATGCCTATTCGACTTCTGTGTCTGTTCGACTTCTCCCACCTATTCCAAAACCAATCCGTCCTGATTCATTGACCTGGCGGTGATCATCCGACCGCGGGGGCCAACATCAACACAGTGGTCCGTCTCCATAAACGCTTTTGATGTCAATGCTTTTTTGATCGCATGACGGAAGTTAAGCTCCTCTCCGGCGTGGGAGTTTCGATCATGGGAGAGAGGACTTTCGATGTGGGAGGTAGGAAAACGGAGAGAATCATGGAGGGGTAGGGAGGTAGAGAAACAAAGGGATAGAGGGATTCCATGGGCAGAAGAGAGCGAGGCAGCGACACCGTCACACACCGTTACTAGGCAGCGACACCGTTAGAGGTGCAGCTGAGGCGGGAAGAGTTGATCGAGTTGTCGGTCGAGATGGTGCGGAAGGTTGAGGGATGTTCTCAGAAGTCGGCGGAGAGCGGGCAACCGATGGGTCGAGGGAGCGACAAACGCCTGGAAACCATATCCGCTGATCGGATTGTTGCTCAGATCGAGAGTGTGGAGATGGCGAAGGTGCAACGCCCTGGATAGAGCCTGGGCACCGGCATCGCCGATGTTGCACCAGCACAGGATCAGGATGCGTAATTCCTGCAGAGGCTGCACCGAGGCAAGGACGACGGCACCGGCATCGCCCAGAGGGTTGCGACTCAAATCCAGAAAGCGAACGGGGAAGATGTTCGGGGCGGCGGATGAGACCAGCACAGAGTGCAGGGATTCCGCGGTCAACTCATTTTCGGCCAGATCAAGGTGGGGAACCCGAAAAAGACAACAGAGGGGACGGGGGATACGCAGCTGACCGAGACGATTGCTGGCTAGTCCCAGAAAGTGGAGCTGGCGGAGCAGAGGCCCTTCCGCAAGGTGAAAAGCACCGTTGGGTCCCAGATCGTTATCGCGGAGTTGGAGGCGGCGGAGACGGGGAAAGGCGCGGCTTTGCTGAAGATGATCGGCAGCAGCACTGCTCAGACCATTATCACTCAGGTCCAGTTCTTCCAGGGCAGGCCAGACACGACGGGACAATTCGACTAATCCTTCATCGCCCAGCCGATTCCGACTCAGACGCAGTTTGCGCAGATGGTTCAGATAAGGGGAACTGGCCAGGGCCGCCGCCAGGGAGGGACCACAGTACTGGGCGTGAATGGTCAACGCATCCAGGCGGTCCAGGAACGGGCAAGCTGCTAAAGCTTCGGCCCAATGATCCAGGTCCAGGATTTGCACATGACGTAAAGGGGTCAGGGCGAAAAGACGCGGTGCGTGACTGAGGAAAGCACGGGCAGTAATCTTGACGCTTTCGACAAAGCCCCGGCGGAATTCCTCCCCACTGGTCCAGCCCCGGAAGGGAGCCAACCATTCCTCCCGATGCTGACTCAGGAGCAAAAACTCGCGACGGCGCAATTCCGCATATCGCTGCTGTTCCTCGGCAGAGGGAGCCAACCACATCTTCGAATCAGCAGAAGCGGCTTCTTCGCCAAGACCGGAGAAGGAATTCCTGGGGGACCATCGAGCCAGAGCGATTTGAATGCGGATGAATTCACCTCGGGGGTCCCCTCGTTCATCCAGCCAGTCGGCGTAAATGAGCCGTGGCATGTCATCATCCGGATAAGCGCGGATGCGTTGGAGTTCCTGTTCGATGCCCGGCGGCAGGGGGGGTAATTCCAGAGAAAGAGGCACTCCCATCGAAGCCATGGTGGAAACTCTCGGGTTGCATCAGGGGAAGGGGCATCAGGAGCAATGAGGTGGGTCACCTCAGAGGGATCAGGAAGGAGTCAACGGCGGGGCAGGGGAAGTCTGACCGGAGCGGGAGTCATCTCCCAGGACTTGTTCCAAGGGAATGAATTGGGACTCCTCCAGACCTTCATTTTCGGGAACGCTGGAGGGTGAGCGGGTCGGAGGGTGGGAAGGAGTACGGTGGATGGAGTCATCAGCTGGCTCAGCAGGAGAACCAAGAGAGGGCGTAGTAAGGGAGGTGCAAGCCCCAGGTACCTCGGTAAGCGGATCCGGATTGCATTGGTTGGCCCATTGGAGGAGGCGGCGGGTCAGTTGGGCCGCCGCTTTACTGCTGGGTGCCGGCGGGGATTGCGGGTCGACACCCAGGTCCAACCCGAGATATGTCTGCAAGATCAAGGCCACATGAACAGCCAGTTCCCGGTTGCTCTGGCGTGCCAAACCCCGCAGGACATCAATGCCATCCGGATCGTGGGGATTGATCCGCAACATCATTTCTGCAGCGAAGAGCCGCATCGGTGCAGGTTGATCCACATTAGTCAGGCGATCGAGTACTTCGGGGGAAAGCAAGTCGAAGTCCCGCAACAGGGCAGCCAGTTCCACCCGCAGGGTCGGAGGCGTATCGGGATGCAACATCAGTTCGACCAGCTCAACAGCCCAATCCGGCCGTAAACCTGCCTGAAGCTCCGCCCGAAAGTAAGCGATGAGGGTCAGGATGGCGCGGGACGCCAAGGGAGGCGGTTCCGCTGCCCAGGTGATCAAGTCCGCAATAGCTGCACCGGGCAGGCGCACACCCGCAGCAGGATCGAAATCCGTAAACAAAGGTCCATCGACAGGATAGAGGGGGTCTGCAAGGACCTCGCGGATGCTCTCACGGATCAACGGCCAGCGCTGCTCCGCCTGCCAGAATAGCACGGCGATGGTGTGCCGACGGACTTCTTCCGAGGGATCGCGCAGGAAAGCTGTCAGCGCGGTGAGCAGCTCAGCACCTTGAACCGCGGCCAAGGCTTGCACCGTTGCCACACG
>Ga0068705_10001741_pt1 | contig 10937 bp, 16 predicted proteins | sample YNPMSTMetaG_FD_65631 | JGI IMG/M metagenome (GOLD analysis project Ga0068705, IMG submission 65631) | Anoxygenic and chlorotrophic microbial mat microbial communities from Yellowstone National Park, USA - YNP MS-T MetaG | ecosystem: Environmental > Aquatic > Thermal springs > Hot (42-90C) >... | reverse complement strand
GTGTTTTGGGTTTTGTCTGTGGGTCTCATCTTCTTTACCTCCATTGTTTTATATCCATCCTCCGTGGTATGGTGCGACCTCCGTGGTCTGCATCGCAGCCATGAGGATGAGTAGGAGTAGTATGGCTGCGATTATTAGGAGGTTGGTTGTGTTTATCTCTCTCTTGTCCTTTTTCTTTTTTTTCTGTAGTTTTGTCATTTGCTTCACCACACCTTAATATGTAGATTCTAATATATAAATTTTATGATTCATACAAGAGTCGCTTCAATGCCCCCCTAGATAGATCCCATCATATTTACATGGGTAGGGCGCATTATCATCTACTCCATAGATTCCCCTATATTTGCTCGACAAGATCCTTGTGTTTTAATAGCACACACGCTACTTATATTATATGCTCCTCTACGTCACGCCTAAACCGGTCATACCCCGTCCCAGCCATAAACATAAAGTTGCCGGCCCCCCCATTAATCCCACCATCCTCCACAAGGCACAAGAACCCCCTATACAAGGAGAAGACACCGCTAAACCTGACGATACCCGAAACATCCACAGAGGCCCCAGTGAAACCTAAATCCTCCCATGCAGGGACATTCCAGTTCACACAAAACCGGCCAAGCCTAAAAACCACCCCCTCCCAATCCACACGCTTAAACTCAACGAAATACCCCCAATCAGAGAAATCCGAGACCCCAAAATGCATCGCCACAACCACACCCTCACCCCTCTTGATGGACTCGAAGACTTCATCATCCACGGGGCGGGCCCCTAATTCACCGCCACGGGACCAGACATCAAACTTCAACTGCACCACCACCATTCAAACCGAGGAGGAGGTAGAGGACGGCCCACACGTGCACACAGAGGAGGGAACCCTCAGCCGTATACCACTCCTCCTGATAATCCACACAATCACACTGCACCAACCTATCACTAATCACCACATGACACACAGTATCATCAGATTCAACCCGGAAAAGGAGGCCGGAATCACACTCCCCCACAAAATGGGCCTCTAAGCCTTGTGCCTCCTTAATCTTCTCCCAGACATCCACAGAGAACACCCCCTACACGAATCAAAGTGGTATACCCCCATAGATCTTTAAATCCCGACTCACCAACAATACAATCCAAAAATTTAACATAACTCCCAGATCCCCCCCCCTTTTTATCACCACAGAAACATTCACCACTGCGATAAATCTGTTTTGTAATATGTGAGCCTTCTTTTGGTATATTCCCATAGATGCCCTAAACCAGATCTACCAATGGTTTCATCAAGGAATTTCAAGTATGCTTCTTTATCATCATTATAAATTCTTGAAACCTCCTCTTCATGTTCCATTACCCATTTGTTGTGATAGGCTCTTTTAACCCAGTCACTCTTTAGGTTTTCCCATCTTATGGATCCATCAGCTGGCTGATCCTTGCATGCTGGACATTTACATTGAGCGAGCTTTTGGAGTTCATCTTTTGTCAAGCAGCATGAAGCACTATTTCCTTGGTTTGTATTTCCGAATTTCGCCTTTCCACTTCCACAGTAGCGTTCGCCTGTCTGTGGGAGGATGATCTTCCCGTATGCTGCTTTTCTTTTGTATCCTATGGAGTCTGTACTTTTAATTCCAATAAATGCGCCTATATGATACATTATTGGAGACGAACCAAACCCGAATACGTGCACGTCAAGGCCGTACTGGTCACATATCTGCTTGGTCGTTATAATCGAGTCGATAAGATTCTTTGATGGCTGCCTGTCCCCAAAGAAACCATTAAATTCATCTGCGGTAGTCAGAATACTCCCCATAGAAATATAATCCTGGTCCTTCCTGTAAAGCAGTTTTATATTATCGTTTAGACTACTGCGATCCCATGCATGGAGGGCTGGTACAAGATTAAGGTCTGTAACATCAATCCAGTATTCAATGTTTTTGATTGTTCTCCTCCATCTCTTTTTCATCACAACCCTGTCCATTCCTGGAGTAAATGGATAATCCAGGGGGACAGTGTATTCTGGTTTAAGCTTCTCCTGGATATTCAAGACCCGCTCTTCCCTCAAGACGCTCTTTTGAGAATTTTTGAGGGAGCTGAAGGCTCCGTTATCAAGAAAAAGTTTATTATAGTCATATTCTATCTTGGGATCTTCCATGTGATAATAGTTGATAACACTGTCCATCACATAGTTATGTTTCAGTTTTATTGCGTTATTTGGAGTCTCGCCTACCCAATATCTCATAGAAAACCTCCTAATAACTTTGATAATACTAACAAATTCATTCAACCGTTCACCGCACACGATATCCATACAGAGCACCCACAAAAGATAATGCCTCTAAATTGCCATAAATCACCAATCCCCCCATATCAAACGATAAAAACAATGAGAAAAAGGGATAAAGACTTTCAGCGAAACTCAGACACCAAACAACTATACGAATCATGAGCATCCTCAAACCCATCATTAAACACTACATCATGAATCTCATCCACAAGATCGCACAACCACAAAAACCACATCTCATCATCCTCATCTAACCTATCAATATGCACATCCGTAACATCATCAGTACTACCTATATCAGGCCACTCCCTAACCTTCCAACCATAGCTCATCCTACCAAATAATACAACATCCACGCCCAACGTAAACCAGAACCCAAACGAATTCCCAACCCCCTCATCCTCCAATGGTTCAAACAAAACTATAATATCAACAAAAGACTCATCCTCAAACACGCCCCTAAACCAATCAACAAGCTTATCAGTACCCATACTTACAAGCTTACCAAATTCCTCAACACTTAACTCCATACAAACACCACCCCACTAAATATATACTGTCTTCCTAAAACCATGTTTAACCATCTCGCCTAATTCTTCATCTAAAACTTTGCCAAATTCTTTATCAACCATGAAATAAATCCCATAACTTAATCGGTAATAAGTTAAACCGATAATTACACCATCATCAACCAGTTGTTCCCATAGGAAATCGGCCATGGAATCAAGGACATCATGGGATACCTCATCATCAGTAACGATCCTATCATAAACCGGTTTAATTTCAAGGAACGCATCACTAAGACACATCGATTCACCCATAACTTTAATCACATCATCAAAGGATGAATATGTATAAAAGTTGATATCAGGTTTCCTGTAAACCCGTATCAAGCCATCAGATAATTCCTCATAATCCAACTTCATTTTATCACCTCATTTAAACTCATTTTTAAAATTAAATCATCATAGGCGCAACAAGATAATTAATATGTACCTTATCCCCCTCAAAGAGGCACCGTAAAGGCATCTTTTCACCGAAACCATACAGAGCACCCTCCCATCACTTCCTCCTCCTCAACTCAAAGGAACCACATGTGATCGCCTCATAAATATCATCCACCCCAACATCACACCCAGCATCCCTAAACAACTCAACAATCTCAGCCCACATATCATTCACCCATAACTCAACAAGAACATCCAACGGGACCCAAACCTTCCTACTCACAAGTCTCACCTCCACTAAAAACCCAACGATAAGGCCGCCCATCCAAAGCCAAAACAAAGCCCCTAGCCCTCAAACCACGCAACGCATGTAAGACACGGCTATGACTCACATCAAGATACCCCGCAACACGAAACTCATCCAGAACAGCCTCACGCACCATACCCACAGTCATCGGCCCCCCCCTACTCCGGACGACATACTCCACCGCCCGGGGGATATCCTCCTTAGACAACACAGAATGAGTCATGGGCATAAACTCCCCCAGCACCGCCTTAGGCTGGAATAGACAAGCCCGCAGAGGCACACCCTTCACCCTTACACGTGAAAGCCACTCATCAGTAAGATACTCATCCCCCAAATGCCACACCCCAATATAATCCTTCTCAAAGCGGCAGACAGAGTAACAGACCCGCCCAGCACGGAGAAGATCATAGACAACATTCCTCAAGACACCCACCCTAAGGCCGGACCTCTCCACCAGTTCCCCCAGGAGCATCGGCCCATCCCGGAGCGCCTCCACAACCCTACCCCCACACTCACGTGTACGGGGGCCCCAGAGGACCTCAGGGAAGTGGGGGTCCTCGGGCATCTCATCCACATCAAAGGGGCCATGATTATCCTCATAGGCCCTAATAATCTCATCCACCTCCCCCTCACGCCACATGCCAATATACTTCATGTAGCCCCCCATCGACAAGGAGAACCTATTAAAGATCCACATGATGGGGGCCCCCTCCTCATGTAACTTGCAGATACGATAAATATTCTGCAGGGGCTGGTTGAGCCATGCCCCATTCCCTACAACCGAAACCCACCCCTCACGGCGGACCCGGTACTTATAATCCTTCCGCATACCATACACCACCCCACGGATAGAGGCCTCTGATAGGCCAACCTCCTCAGCGATCTCCCCCACAGTGAAGCCCTTCCGGTACAAGGCCTGAATGTACTCATTCCTCTCCATTCACAGATCCCTCCTTCAATGCATAAGTCACAACCTTATGAACCCTTAACCCTTCACGCACGTATGAGACATCCTTAACCTCAACAGACGGGAGACGGGAAACAAATCCACTGAAATTCCTCCTCCCAGTCAAACACATATTACCCGGCCGATGAGGATTATCAGCAATCACAGCATCATACAACTCAAGATTAGTGCTCGGCCCATTCCGGCGCATGTACTCCTCCACATACCAGCGGAGATCCTCCTTCCTCCACGGGCGCCGATACATATAAAGGGGGAGATTATCATACTCCCCCATAACCCTCTCAACACTATAACGCCTCCTCACACGAATAGGCCTGAGACGAACCCCCCTGGGGGGGTCAACCCAGCCGAGCTCCCTCCAACCAACATAACGCTTATTATTATCCCCCGAAACAGCCACCTGGACGGTCGAATACATTAAATCGAACTCATCCGCAATCTCCTGGACAGTAACCCCCCCATGATACGGGATAAACTCCATCACCCGCCGGAAGAGGTCCCTACCCAAGTCCATGATCACACGGCCATCCGAACAATCAATCACCCCTTACACCTCCACTTTTTCACACCACCAACATCAACAGAGACAACCAACCCATCACCCTCCAAGGCATGCAAGGCCTCAAGGACAGCATCCTCATCAGCACCCCTCTTAAAACGGGGCGCCGCCTCCCTATAGATAAAGCCGAGGATCTCATCCACACTCAGAGCACCATCAGAATCCCTGAGGATCCTCCCAATAATAATCCGGAGACCCCTACAAAACCCGGCCCTGGACACACCCACATGGGGATGCATATCCACGAACCTCTCAACCATATCCTTCCTATCCGCCAAGTACCAGTGCATCCCACGGAAACCTTCCAGGCGGCACACAACCCCCTCACCTTCAAGGGAACGGAGAGCCTTCACAGCGATCATGACATTCACCCTCCGCGAAAACCTCCTCGCAGCCTTCTCCACGACCAACTCAACAATCTCCCGCGTCGCGAGGGGCCTAGAGGAGTCCATGAGGATCCTCCTCATGATGATCTTGAGGCCATCATAGAATCCCTCCTTCGTGGAGGGGGTCCTGGGATGGTAATCCCTGATACGGGCCGCCTCCTCATCCTGCCATGGGAGGTACCAGAGCTTCAGGGAGGTGCCCCCCGCAGTGGATGAAACAGGGTAATAGGAGAGTTTCACCCCATCCAGGCCGGAGTGCATGAGCAACTGGAAGTAATGTGCGGGCACATCCCCATCCACGGACCTGATGATCTTCCCGGTCGTCTGGGGCCCCCTCTCCTCGAGGAGCTTGAAGACGTGGATGGCGAATTCCCTATACTCCACTATAATGCCCCCTCCAATACGTGGGTCTCAGCGTACCATATCAGGACCTCCTTTATCAGGGACCCTGGGGGGAGAGGGATGCACTTGAAATAATCCACTATCTCATCGACCACAGCGGATGAGAGGCTGAGACTCACAACCACCGTCTCATCCCCATACCTTGGGTCCAGGACATCAGAGAGGTGCACCATCCTCCGGCGGGCCTCACAGAGATCCCACATATACTGCGTCCTCCACCCCCTAAAGACAGGGTACTTCTCCTTATAAAGCGACCATGCACTGTAAAGCAGGGCTGACCTGCTCCAACCAATCCCCCTACTATAACTGTCCAGGGCCTCCCAGACCCCTCGGGGGAAGCTTATCGTTGTATTATAAAACCTCTTCACACTATCACCTCACAAACCATTATCCACCCCTCCGGCCACCGGCGGCCCCCTCCATCAGCGTCAACTCATACAGGACACCCCGGAGGTCCAGGGCCTCACGGTAGCCCTCATCAAGGACCTTCAAAACCCGACGGGCCTCCTCAAACACCCAGGGGGCGTCAATGTAGAGGAAGCCCTCCTTAATCTCCTCAACAACAAGCTCATCCATCTCATTGAACGCCTCAATGAACTTATCATAAGGGATCGTCTCCCCAACCTCAGGGAGGGTCATCACAAAGCTCTTAGTATCCTCAGGGACACGCTCAAGGCCCTCCACGACCTCCTCACAGCCGAGAGGATCCTTGGGGTCGGCGGCGAAGGGGTGCCACTCCTTCATATAGACATCCAGGAACCTCTCAATGAACCACTCCGCATCAACAGCGAGGACAGGGGCAGGGTAACGTGCACGGGACCTTATAGGGTAACGGGGCCTAATCTTAACCACCTTACTCCTGCATGGGAGAAGATCCGAAACCTCACGGAGTCTCCAGGCCTTCTTCATCTTATCCCCCGTAAATTTGGAGTACCCCCTCGCGAATTTATTAATCACCTTCGTCGTGAAGCACACATATCCCCCATCAGAGAGGATATCATAGAACACTCCCTCTACGATGGGGGTCTTGATGACCCTCTCGATCTCCTCACGCACATCCCCCGCCGTATGGGCCTCCGGGACAACGTACCCCTTATCCCTCCACAAGTCCCTCAGACGTCTACGTGCATCGTTGAGGATGTGGAAGAAGTGCCTCATGAAGTATGACTCAAAGATCTCCATGGGGCCCCTGGAGTGGTCCTTCTCATCCATCCCCACAGTATGGATCATCTCCGAGTCAAGGAAGTCCCTGAAGAAATTCTCCACGACCCAGAGGGCCCGTGAACCCCCACGGATGTGGAGTTGGCGCCGCAGGAGGCGGAGATGCTCGATAGGGGGGCGGAGCCGGACCGTGAACCCCCCACGATCGGTGAGGTATTCAATATCATACACCCCCTCCATCCTACCCTGGTAGTAGACGTACCATTTCTCCCCGCGGAGGGGTAAAGCAGATAATATCTCCACTTCATCATCATCACCAACCTTCAACATCAACCTCCTCTTCTTGGGGTCTAACCAGGCGGTCATCCCCTCATACTCTGCACGGTACGTGTAGGGGAAATCCGCATTGGGGGTCACCCTCAAATTCCCCTCAAACTCCGACTTAAGCTTCCCCAATAATCTCTTCCTCTCCACAGGATCACCAACCAAACCCATCACCCCTACAATTTAATTGAAAGACTCTCCAATAATTCAACGTCCCCCCTACGCCTCGCATCCACAATCCTCCGGAGGGCTATATGGACCGACCTCTTAATATCATCCCCGGCCAAGTGCATCAGGGCCGGGACAAGACGCTCCGGCGCACCCTTCCGGCCACACCCATAACAGATCCATCCATCATCATAGACAGTGAAGGATGGATTCTCATCAGCATGATCACGGAAGGGGCAAACATACTTATCATACCCCACAGTCGTGACCAGCGGATGCATAAACAGGCGGACAAAGGCCCGGAAACCATCCACAGGGGAAACACTCCACTCCGCCCGCCGATACCTCCCCTCATCAAACCCGATAACCTTGAGGAAGGCGGGGAGGATGGACGCATTACCAACCCCAAACCTCTTAGGGGGCCGAGGATCAACCAGGACGCCACGGTTGAGTCCTTCAACACCCAAATCCGGGTTATCCACTGGTAGGGGGGTGCATTGCAGGCCTGTCCCTGGGTTAAGGGTGTACTGGAGGCGGTCAACCCCGTGCACGTCCTCCTTCCCCATCGTGGTGTCGATGCTCTCCACCTCATATTCATACTCCTCAAGGAAATAGGATTTCACAGCCTCCCCGATCCCCTTAAGATTCCCACCATAGCCATCGGGGAGGGGGATGAGGACATGGAAACCCTTATTCCCGGTGAAAACAAGCTGACAATCCAGGGAATGCCCCCTGAGGAGTTCACGGACAAGGAGCGCCTCCTCATAGGCCACATTGAGGTCATGGTGGTCAAAGTCAAGGTAGATCTGCCGGTACCTGTCACTGTAAGGCTCCCTGTTCTCATAGAAGAGATGATAAGGGACACACCCCATCATCTCAGTGTTCCCTTTATGGTTCTCTATGGCCTTGAGGAGAGTATGCTCCCGGCGGATAGTCACCTTCCTGTTCCTCCACGGCCCGGTGATAGCGATGTACCTAATATTCACGGGGGTGGGGAGTGGACTATGAGATGGGAGCACCCATGACTCCACCGGTTCCACCTTCATACCAAAACATATAGTGAGACACATATAAAAAAGTTTCGGTCATTCACAAGAAAAGGAGAGGAGGACACACAAAAAAACAGGGCCAAAAAAAGGGGAAATGCATCGGGGCGGCAGACCATCACGGGACCACCCCACCACCCCCAAGATCACCCTCATCACCCTCATCAGCATCCACACCACCCCCACCCTCAAGCCCATCAAGACTCGGAGACAAGAACTCAACAAAATCACCCCTATCCACAAAACAAACCCTCAACGCCCTACCACCACTCTTAATCAAAGTATACTCCCAGCCCATCAAATCAGACAACATCCTCAACGAAAGAGACTGACCATAAACCCCCCTAAACCGGGACCCAAAAGACGCCGTCACAGCATACCCATTCCTCCGATTCCCAGAATGACGGATAAGATACGGGACCGCCCTCCTCGAAACAACATCATGCACAATCTCAGGGTAACTAAAATCATCAGGATTACCCCTAAACGCCACAGCAATATCCTTCACCATCAAAGACCTAACCATGTCCTGATAGGACTCCTTACTCTCCTCAGCCGCATCACTACCAGAATCCCCCGCCAACTTCAAAGCAAAATCAGGGATAGACACACCAGCCAGGAGATAAAAATCCTTCAAAAACTCCTCACTAAGACGCTCCCAGCCAAGCTCAAGAAGGCCAGGATCCCTAGAAACCCTCCACCACGCATAACCCCCCAACGCACGGAGAACCCTGCAAGGGGAATCAGACGCATCCGGCCGGAAAGCACGATAAAACCTCTCCCACTCCTCCTCACAGAGAAGATCCCTCTTAGAGTAGAACAAGATATAAATCCTCCTAATAAGGGCCTCATCATCCGGCAAGTAATGATTCGACGTGAAACAAGGCGTCATAAAAGAATGAGTCACCACCGGCGGAGCCATAGGGCCACGCGAATAGGCCCTCCTGCAGATCAGACCATCAGCCGCAGACTTCAACATCTCCACAACATCCCCACCATACTTAAACACCTCCCCCGGCTCATTCACCGTCACCGGCAGCGTCCCCGCATTAAAATAATCCGATGCACGGGCAGGCGTCGAAAAACTCGCACCCCCAATATGATGAGAACGGCCAGGAGTATCAACATAGAGCCACTGAGCAACCTTCGCCATCGTCGTCTTACCCGCCCGGCTCTGATTATAAAGGTACAGGTACGGGTAACCCTCATGGCCCAACTGCTTCCTCATATAATTGAACGGGGCCACGAGGAACCAGCGGACAACAGTGAAAAAGATGGACTGATCATTAAAATGGAAGGCGATATCCTCAAGGAGCTCAGCACACCTCCCCGCCTCCCCCTCACCCGGGGGGTGCATGTCAACCTTAGACTTGATGGGCTCCCCATCACGGGCCATGTAGAAGCCCGGCCGGGTCATCTCCTCCCTGACACACACCCGCCCATCCCTTATAAGATTATTAAGGAGGGCGTTGAAAGTGTCCGCCGCCTTGTTCTGGTTAAGGATGAGGCCCCTATCCCTCAGGAACCCGACATGCACCTGGGGCCTCTCCTCCTGGACGGTGAAGGGCCCGGTGGGTGTATCGTAGGTGATGGTGTAGAGGTCCTCGAATCCTTCGATTGGTGACCTGTGCATGGTTATGGTGGTGGGGCTCGCTGCGAGGACTGGCTCGGAGCGGGTGACGGCCCCCTCTGTGTTCACGGTGACGTGGTGTATCCACCCGTCACCCTTGCTGTGGATGTAGGTGTACGTGTTCGCGGTGGTTTTTATTAGGTAGTTTATCTCCCCAATTTCTTCCTTTTCATCATATGCTTGCATTGGTGATTGACCCCCTACTCCTTTTTTTTGTGGGTGCCTATATCTTTGTGAAGAGGATCAATATAAATCTATGTGAAACACCCCGATCATCATGTGCCACCTACATGAAGGGTTACATTTACACGGACCATGATGCACCACCCTGAAAACACACATGCACCCCCCCTAAACCCCCAGGAGAGACGCCCCAGTACTCATATAAGACTTATCACCCCCCCAATCCTTAGTAGTGGCCATGTGCATGCTGCACTACTATTTCTAGGGGTATAGGTGGCCCCATGCATCTGGTCAAATATGGGAGGGGTATACAAAGGTAACAAGGTAACATCCCCAGAGATACACACTATAGTAAAAGGTTGGATGTTTTCCTTATAGAGGTGCCCCGTGAAAATGTAACTTTGTTAACCTTTATAATAATTATAATATAATATATAATATAATAAACATTTTTTAAAGAAAAAAGTTCATCGTTGAAAAAATTTCACCAAAGTAGGGGTTTTCAGTGAACGCAAAGTTAACAAAAACAGAATGTAACCCAATGTAACCTTGTAAACCTTTCACACAAATCAAAAAACA
>Ga0068705_10001736_pt1 | contig 10949 bp, 5 predicted proteins | sample YNPMSTMetaG_FD_65631 | JGI IMG/M metagenome (GOLD analysis project Ga0068705, IMG submission 65631) | Anoxygenic and chlorotrophic microbial mat microbial communities from Yellowstone National Park, USA - YNP MS-T MetaG | ecosystem: Environmental > Aquatic > Thermal springs > Hot (42-90C) >... | reverse complement strand
AACATTTGACAAAAACAAGATAAAAAAGAATAAGAAAACTACAGTTGGATTTTCCAAACTAACAGTGGCATTAATGCATCTTAAGGACGGTAATTTGCAATGCGTCCGGATGGATTGTCGGAATAAAAATACTTGCAATAGTCATATACGCAAGAAAGGTCAATATTACTGATTATTTTAGCTATACTGTCAGTGTGTTTAACAAATTGATAAAGGATTAATGCGTAAGCAAAATGGCTTCGATTAGGTACTATTAAATAACATCACCCCCTTCTAAACCTCTGTTTTAGCAGATTTGGAGTAGGTGAGGTGAAGTTGTTTGTTACCAATTGATATAATTAAGCAATATCAAGACGTTCAGCTTTGCTGAACACCTACTTACATTTAATAAAAAGAGGTGGGAAAATGTCAATTATAGCTGAGGATTTAAATGGAACCGCAAATCATATTTTTTACTCAAGAGAATTATACAGTGACACATGGGTGTCCACTGATGAATTAAACAGGCGTACACCTGTGTATCCCGAAACAAGAATGACAAGAGATAGGAGAGTAGGGATGTTCTACCTGATGTGGCATAATCCGACACATCCTGGAGACGGAAAAATATATGACCATTCAAAGGCATATGCAGAAGGTGGCTCGGAAAAACTGAAGAAAATGATTATGGATGGGCCGCTGGGGTTTGCCCACTTCTGGGCGGAGCCTTATTTCGGTTATTACCGCTCTGATGACGAGTGGGTAATACGTAAGCATGCTGATATGCTTAATGATGCAGGGATAGATTTTATTTTCCTTGATGTTACAAATGGATTAACTTATCCTGATACATGTGAAAAAATATTCAAGGTTTTTGATGACATACGCCGGAAGGGTGGAAAGACACCTCAAATAATGTTCTTTACAGGTGTTATACCCGAGAATGCTGTAAAAGTATTGGACGAGCTATGGGATAAATACTTCAAACCTCAAAGATATAAGGATTTGTGGTTTATGTGGGATGGTAAACCGGCTATCTTGGCACCTGCAGAGGCTGTAAGGGAGATGCGGGAGGAGATTGTGAACTTTTTCACCTGGAGGAGGGCATGGGCAAATACAAAGGATTCATGGTATACAGATGTAGATGGCAAAGGATGCTGGCCTTGGGCTGATATGTACCCACAAGGCAAAGGTAAATCTGAAACAGGTGAGTTTGAGCAAATGACAATAATGTGTGGCTTCTGGGTAAATGGAAGCTATGGGACCAATGCCGGAAGAAGCTTTTGTAATGGCAAGCAGCCGCCTAATCTTACTGATGATGATTTTGGTTTTTCACTGACACACATATCCAGCGGAAAAGGCCTGGCATATGATGAGCAATTTAAATATGCCATAGAAAATGACCCTAAGGTAGTAATGATAACAGGGTGGAATGAATGGTGGGCAGGAAGGTGGGAAAATATCCTTCCTGATGGCGGCAACCCGGCGCAAGGGCAATTGATTGCCAATACATACATAGTTGACAAGGATGATCCCTTCAGAAAGAATTATTATGTAGATTGCTTCAATCCTGAATACAGCCGCGATCTGGAACCTATGAAAGGTGGTTACACTGATAATTATTACAATCAGACAGTACAGCTTGTAAGGGAATACAAGGGAACACGTCCGATCCCTTCAGTATTCGGACAAAAGACAATCGACATAATGCAGTCCTTTGAGCAATGGAATGAAGTAGGTCCTGAGTACCGCGACACAGTTGGGGATACTACCCACCGCGACTTTATTTCATATGTTGGAAATATTACATATAAGAATACTAGCGGTCGAAATGATATTGCCACTGCTAAAGTCAGCTGTGATGAAAGCTTCTGGTATTTCTATGTAGAATGTGCTTCTGATATAACGTCTCCTGAGGGAAGTAACTGGATGAACCTGTATATTGATGCTGATCAGGACTTTTCTACAGGGTGGTATGGATATGATTTTCTAATTAACCGTTCACAAAAGGCAGGTAAAGTTTCTATTGAAAAAAATGCAGCATGTGAATGGAAGTGGGAGCTTATTGGTGAAGCTGATTATCGTGTAGAGGGTAATCAAATGCATGTAGCGATACCCAAGAAATTACTAAAGATAGACGAAACTAAAGGCTTTGATTTTAAATGGGCAGATAATTCGGTATCTGATGGAGATATTATGCAATTTTATGATCTGGGGGACTGTGCTCCAAATGCCAGATTCAATTACCGCTATACAACAAGGTCAGTGGAAATAATTCCTAGTGAAAAGCTTTCAAAACTTCTTTCAGACGGAGCAATAGCGCTTAAAGTCAGTTCATATATGTCATTTATTAATAACAGGCAGGAGTTGATTGTAAAAGAAGACACAAGACAGACACCTGTAGTTATTGATGGGGCAATTTATATACCTGTTGCTTTTATAGAAGCCAAGGCAGGTAAAGCTGTTGATAAGGCATATATTGTAATGTACAGGGAGATATCATACATTGATGCTGGAAAGGCATCGTTATTGCTGAGCAAGGGTCTCACTGTTTCAGAAAAAGGAGTGCTTGTGTTTTCCGATAGTAATGAAATAGGTAATGAAGAACTTGAAGAAATCTTCAGAATACTATAAAACAGTATAAAGATATATGAGAGGAGCGAAGTAGATGAAAAAAAATATCATTATTAGTGTATTAATATGGGTGACTATTTCTGTAACGATATTTTCAGGATGTAATGGTACGGGTACATGTAATAGTGTTCCTATAACCGATGGAGATGGTATTATACAGATAAAAAACGATGTGGACTTATTTGAAGAAGATATTGATAATGATGAAGACAGACCTATAGTGCTGAATACTTACGAACAAACTTTTTCAGAGGAAATCAAAAGTGACGATCCTGCATGGCTGATGAATGGTGGTGAAATTATTAATGGCGTTTACACCAGCCCCAAGGGGGGAGTGTATAACCTGAGCTTTAAAAAACAAGCTTCAGGAAGAAATGTTGTTACTATCAAATTTCAGCTTCTTTCTTCACAAAAGGACAAATCGGATTGGATGACCCCATATATTGGACTCCGCTTATCATCATATAGCAATGATGCTACAGTTAACGAGGGTGTATGGCTTGCTTTTAAAGACAATAAAATTGGAATAAGAACCACAGATTGGCCAGAGACTACACATATGACAATACCTTACAATTTTAAAGATATGCGTGAGGTAGTGATTGAAGATAACCATGATATTGGTGAAATCAATATATCGATAGCCGATGACAATGGCGTATTGAAACCGGCTGCTGTTGTAAAAATTAAAGGGAATGCTGTAAACCTTTATGCACCGACAGATTTGGAGAACTCCAAGGCCTCAACAAAAACCAGTTCAAATATCATAAAAGGGGGATACATAAACTTCTGGATACACCATTGCGATAATGCTGTATTTGATAATATAAGTATTACTCTTGATGAATTTGTCTGGTCTGAATATGTGGAAAGCGACCCATTCCGTATAAGAGACATATACAGTGACACATGGGTTTCAACTGATGAATTAAATAGAAAAACACCTGTATACCCTGAGGTGAATATTCCCAAAGACAGAAAAGCAGGAATTTTCTATTTAATGTGGCATAATACTTCACATCCCGGAGACGGTAAAATATATGATCACTCAAAGGCATATGCAGAAGGTGGTACAGAAAAATTAAAAGAAGTAATGCAGCAAGGGCCGGTTGGATTTGCTCATTATTGGGCTGAACCATATTTCGGGTATTACAGGTCTGATGATGAGTGGATAATACGCAAGCATGCAAATATGCTTGTTGATGCAGGCATAGATTTTGTTTTTTTGGATGTTACCAATGGGTTAAGCTATCCTGATATGTATGAGAAATTATTTGAGGTGTATAGACAAATACGTCAGGAGGGTGGTAAAACGCCTCAGGTTATGTTTTTTACAGGTATAATACCATCCAATTCAGCAAAAGTAATAAATGAATTATGGGATAATTTATTTAGACCTCAAAGATATAAAGAATTGTGGTTTACATGGGAAGATAAGCCAGTAGTATTGGTGCCTCCAGGAGCAACGAATTTGCTTTCTGATGAGGTGCGTGATTTCTTTACCTGGAGGCTGTCGTGGGCAAACACTAAGGACTCATGGTATACTGACACAAATGGAAATGGTACCTGGCCGTGGGCCGATATGTACCCCCAGGGTAAAGGAAAGTCAACTGCCGGTGTATTTGAGCAGATGCCCGTAATGTGTGGCTATTGGGCAAATGGAAGTTATGGTACTAATGCCGGAAGAAGCTTTAGCAATGGTAAGCAGCCTCCTAATCTTACTGATGATGATTTCGGTTTTTCACTTACTGATATATCCAGCGGGAAAGGTCTGGCATATGATGAACAATATAAATATGCAATAAAAAATGATCCCAAGGTCGTAATGATTACCGGATGGAATGAATGGTGGGCAGGAAGATGGGACAACATACTTCCTGGTGGTGAAAATCCTGCTCAAGGACAACGGATTGCAAACACATATATTGTTGATAAAAATGATCCCTTCAGAAGAAATTATTTTGTTGACTGCTTTAATCCGGAATTTAGCCGTGATCTGGAACCAATGAAGGGGGGTTTTACTGACAATTATTACAATCAGACAGTACAGCTGACACGCGAATTTAAAGGTGCACGTCCTATTCCAGCAGCATTCGGACAAAAAACTATAAATATTTTGCAATCCTTTACACAGTGGAATGAAGTAGGCCCTGAATATCGTGATTCAACCGGTGACACCATGCATCGTGACTTTAAATCTTATGTAGGGGATATCACATATACTAATGCTACCGGCAGAAATGATATAAAAACAGCAAAAGTTAGCAACGATAAAAGGAAATGGTATTTTTACGCAGCGTGTGTATCTGATATTACTGCACCGGAAGGCACTAACTGGATGAACCTCTATATTGATACAGACCAGAATTCATCTACCGGTTGGAAGGGTTATGATTTTATTGTTAATCGTTCACAAAAGGATGGTAAGGTATCTATTGAAAAAAATGTTGGAGGACAGTGGAAGTGGAAAACTGTTGGTGAAGGTCACTACCGTGTAAATGGGAATCAGATACACATAGAAATACCGAAGAAACTTTTAAAAGTTAACGAAAAGAAAGGTTTTGACTTCAAATGGGCTGATAATTCCGTAGCAGACGGAGATGTAATGCAGTTCTATGACTTGGGTGACTGTGCTCCAAACGCTAGATTTAACTATCGTTACACAAATACCTCAATAGATATAACTCCTAGTGGCGAGCTTGCTAGAATTTTATCAAATGGTGCAATAGCCATGAAACTTAACTCTTATATGGCATTTGTAGATGGCAAGCATGAGCTTGTAGTAAAAAGCGATACGAGGCAATGCCCCCTTGGTGCAAAAAAAATAGCATATGTTCCCGCTGCATTTGTAGAAGAAAGATCTGGTAAGGCGGTTGATAAAGCAGATGTAATTATGCTTAACGGACTGCCATATGTTGAAGCAAATAAGGCAGCGAAATTGTTAGGTAAGCAGCTGGTTGTTTCAAAAAGCGGAATACTTGTATTTTCTGACAGGAAAGATATAAGCAATGAGCTTATGGAAGAATTATTGAGAATATTATAGTATATGTAATCAAACAGAAAGATATATGGAGCATAAAATTTTATGTTTATGGAGAAATATTACAAATTATGCAAGCTGCTAATAACATCACAAAGCTGAGCCTATCCAGTAATTATATTTCTACATGAAATCTTTACTGATATCTTGATTTGAACATCCCCGGTAAAGTAGCAGAGGCGTGTCAGCCTCTAGTCTCAGCTTTGCCGGGTATTTTTACTTAAATTTCTTTTGCAAGAACTTCAGCCAGGTACTTGCCGGTATAGGATTCCTTAATATTTATTATCTCTTCAGGAGTACCTGTTGCAACTAAATAGCCGCCTTTATCCTCGCCTTCAGGGCCTAGAACAATAATATAATCGGCAATTTTTATTACATGACGGTTGTGCTCTATGATAATTACTGTATTGCCTGCATAACCAGCTTTTGTAAAAGATCAACAAGCTTTACCCTCTGTGCTTCTCCACCTGAAAGGGTTGCTGATGACTGACCCAAGGCAAGATACGCGAGCCCCACATATGAGAGCAAGAAGCAAAATATTCTTGCATTTTTGTTTTGCATACGCTAGAATGTTAGGAGAATGAAGGTTTGCAATATTTATGCCAAAAATATTTAACGTAAATAAGTTGAGTTGTTTCTTAATCTTAAGCTTTGTTGCGTAAATCTAATCTCTCCTAACAGTTTTTTGCGACTTATGCTGTGTTGAGTATGATAGGTACGCAGTATCTATGATGTGCCAGCCAGAAGGAGGAACTTATATGATTAACGTATTGATTGTGGACGATGAAGAAAATACGAGAACGGGGCTTTCAGAACTGCCCATCTGGAAAGACATGAACGTTGCGTCCGTAATGACGGCTGAAAACGGCATTGCCGCCCTTGAACTTATGAAGAGCTTTATTCCTTCAATTCTAATTACAGATATCAAGATGCCGAAGCTAGACGGCGTTGAATTGTCCCGAATAGTCCGTGAAAAGTATAACGATTGTGGAATTATTTTTTTAAGCGGGTATTCCGATAAAGAGTACCTAAAAAATGCCATACATGTGAATGCTGCAGAATATCTTGAAAAACCTGTAGAAATAAAAGCTTTGAAGGATGCATGCAATAGAATCATTAGCAAAATCGATGAAAATAATCGCAAAATCATGGAAATCAGACTTAAGGAAATGCAATTAAAAGCCAACTGGCATTTGATATGCCAGCAACTTACAATTGATCTTGTGCTGGGGGTACTTAGTGCATTTGAAGTAAAACAAAGGTATGGTACAGAAACTATAAATTCCAGCATAGATCATCCTTTTCAAATACTGTGTGCCAAGATAAACTGGAATCCAAATTCAAATCCTGCCTCTTGGGCATTTATCAGAGACAACCTGTTGAAAAAGATTAACAGTGATTTTGGAAACAGTGCATTGTGTGGTTTTGTAGGAGGAGACATTTTTGCTGCAATTTTAGTGTCTCAAAATGTCAATGATAGCTTTTGGGTAAATATTTCCCACATTTCGTTACTTTTCTCAAAATACTTATCACCTGACCACTCTTATGCTTTTGCGCACAGCCACACTCAAGTTAATTGGAATTTAATCTCTTCGATTTACAAAGATACCCTCAATATTCTTGATATGCAGTTTTATATGGGAGAAAAACAGGTATACAACCAAATAAAAGCTCAAAGAAGCACTTTTGTACTTAAAAAGCAATTTTACCACGATTTCAAGGAGCAATTACGCCGAGGAAACTCCAAAAATGCAGTAATCATGGTAAAAAACATTACAGAGGAGATTAAGAGGACTTTGGATAATGATATAGGTAAAATAAGGAACATATATTTTAACCTTATCCGAATTCTCTATGATATTACCATGCAATGGGATGTATTTGGGAACGGAGGACAGGATGAAGATATTAGCTATATATGGCGTGACATTAACTCAAAAATTACTTTAGACAGCTTGGCCCATCTTGTCATAGATAACATTGAAAATATTATGGAACAGGTATCAACTGACGATTTGTTGGATATTAAAATATCAAAGGTCAAGAATTATATTTTGAATCATTTTACCGACAACCAGATTTCGATAAAAAAAATTGCCCATTACGCCGGATTAAGCGAACCTTATCTTTGCGGGGTTTTTAAAAAAAATACAGGCAAAACTATCAACGCGTATATCTCCGAATTGCGTATTGAAAAGGCTTGCCAGCTACTTAAGAACCGACATGTAAAACTCTATGAAATTTGTTCTATGATTGGTCTGACCGATTCTAATTATTTTACACAGCTGTTTAAAAAATATACCGGACTTACACCTTCAGAATATAGGGAGAGGGTGCTAAATGAAGATTAGAGTTTTAAACATTATAAGCAATTTGAATTTAAAATGGAAAATGTTTATCACTTATGTTGCGATTATTTTGATATGTTTTGTTGTTTTTATTACATTTAATAATATTACAATCAAAAAAGATCTTGAGCAAAAATACATTTATATTGCAAAGCAAACGTTCGAGCAAGCTTGCTCTTATCTTGAATACAAGTTGGCGGCAATAAAGGCATACATGGATGTCTTATCAACCAACAGTATTATCCAGGATATACTTAAAAAGCCTTCTTCCGAATATAATGAGAATTTGGGTTTATGGGGGTATGATATCAAAAGAATAGAAGAGCAGTTCAACAATGCAAATCCTTCAAGGGACATCATGTTGACAAGTATTTATACAGACAAGCCTTTGACTTTATTTGGGGAAACTGTCTCGGTAAAACAAATCCAAAGTCTTGATATCAAGCTGTACCAGCCAATTCTCACCCGAAAAGAGTCATTTTTATGGTTCATTCAAGATAATTATAGATATGCTGATACGTACTGCATCTCTGTCATCCGAGGCATACAAAGTCCTGAAAGCTACCACGACACCATGGGACTGCTTCGCGTCGATGTGCGGCGAGAAATGTTTACGGAACTGCTTAATAATGCAAAAATAAGCAAAAATAGCTTCTTTTATTTTTTCGATATTTATGGAACAATATTTATAAGTTCTTCCCAGTCAAATCCTGATTTGGATAGTTTTGCAGCAAGCCATATAAATAGGTTTGCCCCGCAAAATTCCAGCAAAAGCGTTTGGTCTATTAATACTTTTGGCAAACAGTCATACCTTGTAGGGAAACGAGCGATAAAGAACACCCCTTTTTCCCTGGTAATGATAATACCTAATAGTGAATTTGCGTCAACAGAGTTGAGATCATACAGAAAAATGATTATGCTGATTATACTTTTCTGCATCGCAGCCGTCCCTGTGGCTCTGATGGTTGCTAACTCCTCGACTCGCAGGATACGTAGTCTTATTCATTACATAAACAGCATTAATAATTTCAATTCCACTGCCGCCATACCTTCGTCCGGGAAAGATGAAATAGGCAGCCTCATTAAAAGTTTTAACGCGATGTTGGAAAGAATCTCGACACTAATGGACGAAAAATATGAAATGGGGCGCGAAATCAGGGCGATTGAACTGAAAGCATTGCAAGCGCAAATAAATCCCCATTTTTTATACAATACGCTTGATTTGATTTACTGGAAGGCAGTAAAAAATAATGATCAATCAATTTCAGATATTATTCTTTTATTAAGTAGATTTTATAAACTTAGCCTTAGTAGCGGAAATGATATTGTAACGCTTGAAAATGAGATAGAACATGCAAAAGCTTATGTACAGATTCAAAACTCTCGTTTTGGCAATAAAATAGAACTGATTATCAGCATTCCGGACAGTCTAAAAATGTGCAAATTGCCGAAAATTACTTTGCAGCCTCTGGTGGAGAATTCTATAGTTCATGGAATTATGGAAAAGACTTCTCAGCAAGGTATTATTGAAATTGTTGCTTTCCAGTTGCAAACAGAATGCCTTGTTATTGAAGTGCGTGACGATGGAATTGGGATGGATTGCGATAAAATAAAACACATGCTTGCTCCACATGCCGCAAGCAGTTCGAAAGGATTCGGATTAAGCAATATCGACCGAAGAATCAAGCTTTTATATGGTGAAAAATATGGGCTTTCATTTGAGAGTATAAAAGGAAGCGGCACTACGGTAATCTGCACTATTCCGTTCCCTGGTGCATAAATTTTTCTGTATGTTTGAAAATGTGTGAGCAAAATTATTTCATAATAATAATTCCGGTAAACAAAAAAGCTAGCGCAAGAAGTTAAATTAAAATAACCAAGCTATATTAAATTTGTCATGTAGCGAGTAAAAAGAACTGTTGATAGAATTAAGGCATAACATTATATATAAGGTGTGACGACAATATGTCTTTGCAAAAAACCAGAAATAAAAGTTTTTTTTGTGAAATAAGAAAAAATTGGCTCTATTATGTTATGTTCTTGCCAGCTGGCTTATATTTCTTTATTTTTGCCTATGTGCCCATGCCCGGTATAGTGGTTGCGTTTAAAAATTATAGCTACAGAGGAGGGATATTTGGCAGTGAGTGGAATGGACTTGAAAATTTTAGATATTTTTATGAATCAGGCAAGCTTTTGCTTGTTACTTGGAATACTTTAAAATACAACCTTCTGTTTTTAGTCACCAGTACTATCTTGTCAGTAGCGGCTGCAATATTGATTGCGGAAATGCAGGGAATATGGTTTAAGAAAACATCTCAGACACTGATGTTTCTTCCACATTTTATATCATGGGTTATTGTGGCAGTGTTTTTTTATAACATATTTAATTTTGAATACGGTTCTTTGAATACGTTTCTAAAGACTTTGGGAATACCTCCTGTAAGTATATATTCTGAACCTGGTGTGTGGATTTTTATACTTCCCTTCTTATATATATGGAAAACCATAGGGTTTTCAAGTGTTTTGTATCTTTCTGCAATTATGGGCATTGACAAAGAGAGCTACGAAACAGCGATGATCGACGGAGCTAATGTTTTTAGAAGGATATGGCATATAACATTGCCTATGTTAAGCTCTACCATAATAACGCTGACATTGCTCGGTATATCCAGAATCATGCGGGGACAGTTTGATATGTTCTACCAGTTGATTGGCAACAACAGCAAGCTTATGGATGCAACTGATATTATAGACACTTTGGTTTTCCGTTCTTTAATTACTACTAATGATTTTGGTATGGCTTCATCTGCAGGGTTTTATCAATCGGTGCTTTGCTTCGCGATAATCGTAATGGTGAATCAAATTACAAAAAAAATAAGCAAGGAAAACGCATTGTTTTGATAGGAAGGTGTGCATTTATGAAAAAAGGCATTGATTATATAATACTA
>Ga0068705_10001733_pt1 | contig 10956 bp, 8 predicted proteins | sample YNPMSTMetaG_FD_65631 | JGI IMG/M metagenome (GOLD analysis project Ga0068705, IMG submission 65631) | Anoxygenic and chlorotrophic microbial mat microbial communities from Yellowstone National Park, USA - YNP MS-T MetaG | ecosystem: Environmental > Aquatic > Thermal springs > Hot (42-90C) >... | reverse complement strand
CGGTGCGTCCGAGCACGACCGCTTCGACCACGAGGAGCCGCGCGTCGCCGGCGAGCTCGACCTCGAGGTTCCGGTCGAGCCGGCCGCCGTCGAAGAGGATCGTCTCCTGCGGCAGCCAGAGGAGCGTCCCGCCGGGCTCGATCGCGAGGTGCGTTGCGAGGCGCGCCGCGGGCCCGAGCGAGCGGTAGACCTTCTCGGCCGCTTGGCCCGAGGCGAGCAGGCCGGCACCCGCACGCACCCGCAGCCGCTGCTCGATCCGATCGCCCCCGGCGATGCCGCCCGCGGTGTTGATGAGCACGGCCTCGAAGCACCGCCGGTCGGCGGCGCGGGGAAAGCGCGCCTTGGTGCAGCCGCTCTCGCGGTGGACCAGAAGCGCGCTCGCGCCCGCGCGCGGGCCGACCTCGAGCTCGAGGAACCCTCGCGCGCGCTCCAGCCGGGGTGCCGCTCTCGCGTCGACCCGCCCCGGGGCCGGCGGCTCGGGCGGGCTCACGCCTTCGTGCAGATCGGCCCGTAGCATTCCGGCCGGCGGTGCAGCGCGAAGTTGAAGATGTGCTCCGTGATCTCGCGGCAACGCTCGAGGTCGGCCCGTGCCACCGCCACCTCGTCCTCGAGCGTGCTGCACATGGCGACGATCTCGCCCGTCGGGGCCACGATGCAGCTCTGGCCGATCAACAGGCAGCCCTCCTCGACACCGCACTTGGCGGTCGCCACGACCCAGGTGCCGTTCTGGTAGGCACCGGCCTGCAGCACGAGATGGTTGTGAAAATTCTGCAAATGGTCCTGCTGCGGCACGGGCGGGTAGTGCTGCGGGGTGTTGTAGCCGACCATGACGAGCTCGACGCCGGCGAGGCCGAGGACCCGCCAAGCCTCCGGCCAGCGCCGGTCGTTGCAGATCAAGATGCCCATCCGCCCGCCCATCGCCTCGACGGTCGGAAAGCCCAGATCACCCGGCTCGAAATAGCGCTTCTCGAGATGCTGGAACGGCCGCCAGGGCTCGTGCTCGCGGTGCCCGGGCAGGTGGACCTTGCGGTATTTGAGGACGATCCGGCCCGAAGGATCGACGAGGATCGCCGTGTTGAAGCGGCGGCCTTCCGGGGTGCGCTCGGCGTAGCCCAGATGGAAGGCACAGCCGAGCGCGGCCGCGGTCTCGAAGAGGGGCCGCGTCACGGGGCTCGGCATCTCGGTCTCGAAGAAGCTGTCGAGCTCGGCCGGGTCGGCGAACCACCAGCGGGGGAAGAAGGTGGTGAGCGCGAGTTCGGGGAACACCACGAGCCGGGCGCCACGCCCGTGCGCCTCGCGCAGGAGCGCGACCAGCCGACGGACCACCCGCTCGCGCGTTTCGTTCCGGGCGATCGGCCCGAGTTGCGCGGCGGCGACGATCACGCTTCGGGTCATGCCTCGCCTCCTCGGCGCGCGGCGACCGCTTCTGGGCTCCTCCCGACGATCGCGCGCCAGAGCTCCGGGTCCGTTGCACCTTCCGTGCCGAGCACGAGCACCCGGCTCTCCGGGCCGAGTCCCGAGGACTCCGTGAGCCCCGGGCAGCCGGCGGCGGCGAGCGCTCCGGCCAGCCCCGCAGCCCGGGCGAGCCCGTCGAGGGCTCGGAGCGGGGAGGGCGCGTAGCCGGGCCAGCTACGGATCGCCGCGCGCGCCGCCTCGAACCCGGCCTCGTCGAGGACCGCACGGGCCGCGGGGCCGGCGCTCGCCCGCACCCGCGGGTTCAGGGCGAGGGCCGCGGTCTCCGGGCGGCAGCTCGCGGGCAGGAGCGGCATGGATCGGGCTCGCGAAGGACCGCCCGCTTGTCCGACCGTGCGCCAGCCGAGGCAAGCCCCCGATGTCGAACGCGCGGCGATCGGGGGCGGCGGGAACGGGCCGGCCGCCTCGGCCCGCTGGAGGCCCGAGCGGACACGGGTGACCGCCGCTCGCGAAGACGTCGTTCCTCGGCCGGCACGGCCCTTGCGTCGACGCCCCGCACCCGAGCTCGGGCCGCCGGGGAGGCGAGATGGCTCGGGCATTCCGTGCCGCGGAAGCGGATCGCGCGCATGCCTGCCTCCCGCTGGGCTGCCGTCGGGTGGATCTTCCCGACTGCAGCCCGAACTGCTTCGATGATCGAGCGCGCGCCGGGAAATACCGAATGGAACGGAGCCCTCTCGCATCCGGGGAACCTGCTCCTTGGCTGTCACCTCCCGCGCCGAACGAGCCTGCGCAGTCGGCGCCGATCGGCCTACCCGACCGTGTGCGGAGGCTGGCTCGAGGGCGAGCAGAGGCGGGGATCGACCGGGTGGACGGGCGCAGGCGCGAGGCCTCCGTCTGCGAAACGGCAGCAGCGGCCCGGGCGGCCCGGTGGTGCTCCACTCGGCCCGGGAGGCCGGGGCAGCCGAGCGTGTTGCGATCCCCTCGAACGACGAGGAAGGGGTGCCGGCCGCCATGGTCTCGCTCGACGAGGTCCGGACCGCCGACTGGGCTGCGCAGCGTCGTCGTTGCCTCGCGCCCGTTCGGACCGACGCTCGTCCTGGTCCGCTGTGATCCTGGGCGAGCTGCCGCCGGACGGAGCGGCCGAATTCGACCGGCAGGCGATCGCGGCGGGTCCGCGGGGGCCGTGCGCGGATCTCGCGCCGGCGCATGGTTCCAGGCGCATGGTTCCAGAGGCGCACGATGGCTCGAAGGAACGCGGCGATGGGCAAGGTGGGCCATCTCGATCACGCGGTGATCCTGGTCGCGGACCTCGACCGGGCCGAGCAGCAATTCGCCCAACTCGGCTTCCGCCCGACGCCGCGGGGCTACCACTCGACCCACATGGGGACCGCCAACGCGACCGTCGTGATGCTGGACCGGCGGACCTACGTCGAGCTCCTCGGTATCGTCGCCCCGACCCCGGCGAACGCGGCTCAGCGTGCCCGCCTCGCCCGTCGACCCGGCCTCCACGGTCTCGCCTTCGCCACGGACGATGCGCGAACCGCGGCGGCCGAGCTCGAGGCGGCAGGGTTGGGCGAGGGGGGTGCCGTCGATTTCGCCCGCGCGGTCGAGCTCGCCGACGGCCCGCGCGATGCTCGCTTCACGGTCGCCCGGCTGCGCGAGGACGCCTTGCCCGGCGCTTGGTGCTTCCTCTGCCAGCACCACACTCGAGAGCTCGTCTGGCGGCCCGGCTACGTCGACCAACCGAACGGCGCCCGCGCGATCGTCGAAGTGCTCGGCTGGGCGCGTGATCTCGACGCCCTGGTCGGCCCCTGGCGGCGGCTGTTCGGCGAGCGCGTGCAGCGCCGCGGGGCGACGGTCGAAATCCGTACCGACACCGCCACGATCAGCTTCCACACGCCCGAGGCGCTCCGCGACCGGCTTTCCGGTGCGGTCGACGAAGCTGACCCGCACGAGCCCGGCCTCGCCGCGTTGGCCTTCGCGGTCGAGGACCCGGGGCGGGTGCGTGCCTGCGTCGAAGCGGCCGGGATCGCAGCGATCGCCGGAGAGGGCGGGGCGGTGCTCGTGCCGGCCGCGACCGCCGCCGGGGTGGCGATCCTGTTCCGCCCGGGGGCGGAGGCGTGAACGAGCGAGCGGCTCGGGATGTCCCTCGCCCGCAACCGGTCTCGGGCGGCTTCCGGCTCCTGCTCGCTGCCTCGACTCGGGCGCCGGGGCTCCCTGCCGATCCCCGCGCGAGCGCGGCGCCGAAGCTGCGCGCTCGAGCGGGCCCGCTCCCGCCCGTGAACCCTCGGCTCGTGTCCCTCGCCCATGCCCTCGTCCGGGTGAGGCAGGCCTCCGGCTGCGCCGAGAGTTCGTCGGGAGGTCCGCGCCCATGAGGGAGCGTTCGACCCGCGATCCCGGCTTTTCGGGCTCGCTCTGGGCCGCGACCGCGCCACCGCCCCCCGTGCTGCCGGTGCTGCGAGGCCCCGTCGAGGCCGACGTCGCGATCGTCGGCGCCGGGTTCACCGGCCTCTCGACCGCACTCCACCTGGCCGAGGCCGCGCCCGGTCTCACCACCATCGTCCTCGAGGCCGAGGAGCCCGGCTTCGGCGCCTCCGGCCGGAACAACGGGCAGGTCATCCCGACGCTCACCCGCCCCGACCCGGACGATCTCGTGGCCCGGCTCGGGCCCGAGCGGGGCGAGCGCTTCGTGGCGCTCGTGCGCGATTCGGCGGCGTTCACTTTCGCGCTGATCCGCCGCCTCGGCATCGATTGCGAGGCGGTCCAGGCGGGCTGGATCCAGCCTGCCCACAGCCCCGAGCGGTTCGAGCGGGTGAGCCGCAAGCGCTTCGAGCAGTGGTCGAGGCGCGGCGCCGAGGTCGAGCTCTTGGAGCCGAGGCGGCTCGCCGAACGGCTCGGCAGCTCGGCCTGGTGCGGCGGCTGGGCGGCCCGCACCGGCGGGCATCTGAACCCGCTCGCCTTCGCCCGCGGCCTCGCCCGCGCGGTCGTGGCGCGCGGCGTGCGCCTGTTCGTCCGGTCACCCGTGACCGGGCTCGAGCGGCGTGGCGCGCGCTGGCGGCTCGCCACGCCCTCGGGCAGCGTCGAGGCCCGCCGCGTGCTGCTCGCTACCGCCGCCTATTCCGGACCGCCGACCGGGGCACTCGCCCGCACCTTCGTGCCCTTCCGGCCCTGGATGCTCGCGAGCGAGCCCTTGGGCGAGAACGTCCGCCGGTCGGTCGTGCCGAGCGGCGAGGCCGTCTCCGACACCCGGGCCGATCTCCGCTTCCTGCGCTGGACCGCCGACGGCAGGCTGGTCTCGGGCGGCGCCCTCGCCCTGCCGTTGGCCGAACGGGCTCGGCTCGAGCGACGGGTCGGCGACCTCCTCGCCCGCGCCTTCCCGCCGCTCGCCGGCCTACGCTTCGCCTTCGCCTGGACGGGGGCGATCGCGCTCACCCCCGACCGCCACCCGCACCTCTTGGCGCTCGGCCCGGAGCTCTACGCCTGGATCGGCTGCAACGGCCGCGGCGTGGCGCTCGCCACCGCACTCGGCCCGCACCTCGCCGCGCTTCTCGCGGGCGAGGACGAGCGGGCGCTGCCGCTGCCGCTCGAGCGGCCGAAGCCGATCCCCTTGCCCGGGCTCGCCGCGGTCCTCGGCCGACTCGCCCTGCCCTATCATCGCTGGCTCGATTCGCGGCCTTGAGCCTCCGCTCGGTCCAGGTGGGCGAGGACCACGCCACCGAACGCCTGGTCGGTCGGCACGATGTCGATGCGGGAAAGATCGACGTGCGGCGGCAACCGCAGCGCCTCGACGAGCACGCGTGCCACCTCCTCGGGTTTGATCGAGCGGAAGCCCGCGTAGAGCCGCTCGCGGACCGCCGCCCGGTCGCCACCCATGGCTTCGAGGTAGATGTCGGTTTCGACCCGGCCGGGGGCGAGCTCGGTCACGCGGATCCCGGTTCCCACCAGGTCGAGGCGGAGGTTCTGGGCGAGCATCGAGACCGCGGCCTTGCCGGCGGTGTAGGCGGCCATCGCCGGGTAAGCGTGGTGGGCCGAGATCGAGCTCACGAGGAAGAGGTGGCCGAAGCGGCGGGCGACCATCCCCGGCAGGACCACGCGGACCGTGTGGAACGCCGCCTTGACGTTGAGGTCGAGCATCGAATCGAGCTCGTGCCGGCCCATCTCGTGCAGCGGCTTGACCGCGCTCACCCCGCCCGCGTTGACCACCGCCACGTCGATCGCGAGCGGCTCCAAGGCCGCCTCGAGTGCTGCCGTGTCGGTGACGTCGAGCGGCAGCGCCCGGCAGCCGGTCTCGGCGGCGAGCGCCTGGAGGCGCTGGGCCGAGCGGGCGACCGCCCAGACCTCGAGCCCCTCGGCGCGGAGCGCGCGGACGATCGCCGCACCGATCCCGCGCGAGGCCCCGGTCACGAGCGCGGTGCGGAAGAGCGGGGTGGTGGTCAAGGGGGAGTCCTCCTGGCGCAGGCGGCCGAGCCGCTCGAGCGCCACCACGGCGGCATCGAACGCGCCGGTCAAGTCCGGGCCGTCGTGGGCGAGGCCCCGCAGGCGCATGAACTCGTACCGAACCCGGGGCTCGGCGCGGGCCCGGCCGAACCGACCGGGGCGCGTGTCCGGCCGCGCCGAACGGGCTCGGCGGCAGGCCGGCGAGATCGGTAGCGAGCAGCCGGGCCGGGGGTCGGCGCCGTCGCGTCGGCCGGGCTGCAGGTACCCGCCCCGGAACCGGCCCGGCGGATCGGGCGGCAGGAGGAACCAGGGATCGGCGGAGCGGGCCCGCGAGCCGCCCGCGAACCGCCGGCCTCCACGGGCGAGGGCCGCGGCCCTCGGCAGGAGCTGCCGGTCGCGCGGCGCGAGCGGCCCCGGTCGAACCGGCGCCCACCGCGGGCCGCTGCAGATCGAGGCCGAAGGCTTCGCCGTGCTCCGGGAAGCGCAGCGCGTCGATCGAGCCCTCGCGTGTCACCGGGAAGGGTTGTTCCGCTGCGAGCCGGTGAGCGAGGGCGAGCGACCGGCAGCCCCTCGCGATCGCGCAGCCTTCGCCGGGCCCGGGCGGGGAGGAGCCCCTCCGCGCGTCCCGTCGACGCCGGGTCCGTCTCGACCCCGGGCAGCAGCACCCGAAGTCCTTCCTGCAGGTTGCGCGCCTCGGCCTCGGCGACGGGCGGCGACCCGGCCGCGGGCGGAGCCCGCGTCGGCCGAACGGCGCGTCGCTCGGCACGAGCGGTCGGGGTCCGGCGGCCCGACCCTGGGAAGGTACGTTCCGCCGGCCGCGGCTCACTCGCCGTAATAGCCGGCGAGGGCGAGCCGGGCCGTGCGGCTACCGGGTCGCTCCCAGAGCGCCGCCTTGCGCAGGTCGACCCGGTTGAGCACCGCACCGGCGAGTTTGCCCTCCAGCTCCGGAGCGTCGGCCAGGGCCGCGGCGGCGAGCTCGCGCGCCGTGGTCCCCCAGCGCACGATCAGCAGGGCCCGGTCGACCAGCGGCGCGATCAACCGAGCATCGGCCACGGCGCGCAAGGGTGCGGTGTCGACCAGCACGAGGTCGAACCGTCGCCGACAGGCGTCGAGCAGCCGGCCGAGCCCGTCCGGCCCCAACAGCCGGGTCGGCTGGGCGAGCCGCGGGCTGCCGGGCAAAACGACGAGGCCGCTCGCCGCGTCGACCGCGAGGACGTCTTCGAGCGTGCACTCGCCGCGGAGCAGCTCGACCAGGCCGGGGCGGGGCGCGGCGCCGAGCATCTCGCGAACCCGCGGCCGGCGGAGATCGGCATCGATCAACAGCGTCCTCGAGCCCTCGGCCGCAGCGAGCCGGCCGAGACAGATGGTGAGCGTGGTCTTGCCCTCGCCCGGCAGGCAGGAGGTCACCAGCACCACCCGGCCGGGGCCACCGCTCGACGAACGGAGCAGGCTCGGCAGGACGGCGCGGATCCCTTCGGCGAACCGACCGGCCGGCCGCTCGACGATGTGCGCTTCGGGCCCGTGGGCACCGCGCCTCGGCAGTTGCGGCAGCACCGCGAGCGGGGCGAGACCCAGCCCCTCGCGCAGGTCTTCGCCCGTGCGGAAGCCCTTCTCGGCGAGCTCCGCGAGGTAGACCGCGACCAGGGCCACGATCGTCGAGACGGTGAGCGAAACCGACAGGACGAGGCGCGGACGCGGGAAGTCGGGCTTGGAAGGCGGGACCGCCTCGGAGATGATCCGCGCATCCGGGCGCTGCGCCGCCTCGCCCTGGGCACTGCGCTCGACCTGGCCGAGATAGGACTCGTAGAGCCGGCGGCTGATCTCGGCTCGCTGTTGGAGCGTCTGGAGCTCCTGCTCGGCGCGTTCCTGCTCGGCCGCGCGGGCCTTGACCCGGTCGAGCTCGCGCCGGAGCGCCTGCTCCTTGGCCCGTGCGACCAGCAAGAGCCCCTCTTGCTCGCGCAGCAGCGCCGCCTGCTCGGCCTCGATCCGAGCCTGCAGCTCGGCCAGTTCGCGCCGGGCGTCGACGATCTTGGGATGCCTGTCGCCGTACTCGGCCTTGAGCTCGGCCTCGCGCCGCAGGCTCTGTGCCTTGAGCGCGTTGAGGTTCTGCAGGAGCGTGGAGGAGGCGAGATCCTCGACCGGCGCGATCGGCTCGCCGCGGCGGATCTGCTCCTTGAGCCGGGCGATGCGGGCTTCTTTGGCGGCCCGCTCGATGCCGGCCGCCACGAGCTCGCGCTCGAGCTGGACGAGCCGCTCGCCGTCCCGGCCACCGCCCTCGGGGCCGCCCGCCGCGGTGCGCTCGCGGAACGCCGCGAGCGCCGCCAGATCCGCCTCGTGCTGGGCCTTGGCGGCGGCCAGCCGCTCGCCGAGCCAAGCCGCGGCCCGCTGCGCGCTGTCGAGCTTGCTCGCGAGCTGCGCCAACACATAATGCTCGGCCACGGCATTGGCGATCCGCGCCGCCTTCTCCGGATCGGTCGCCTTGAAGCTCACGGCGATGACGTAGGTGCGGCCCTCGCGAGCGACCGTCAGGCGTTCGAGGAACCGGTCGACCAGCTCGGCGGTCGGATCGTCGACCGGCTCCTCCGCCGGGTCGGTGCCCGCACCGGCCTCGGGCGCACCCGCGAGGCGCTGCCAGAGTGTGCCGATCAGGCGGTCCGGCGACGGCAGAGGCGCGCGCAGCTCCGGGTCTTCCATCAGCCCTAGGTTGAGCACGATCTCGCGCGCCAACGAACGAGAGGCGAGGATCTTGGCTTGGCTGTCCACCAGCGCGCTGTCGACCCCGCCCGGGGCGAGCCCGGCCGCTTCACCCGGCCGGCCGCGATCGGGGTCGAACAAGACCAGCGTGCGGGCGACGTAGATCTTCGGAAGCAGGCTCGTGACGCCGAGGCTCGTCCCGCAGCCGACCAGCAGGATCGTGGCGACGAGCCCGACGCGCCGGCGCAGCACGAGCAAGAGCTCGAGCAGCGTCAGTCCCCGCCGGGCAGGAGCCGCCGGGCTCACGGCAGCGGCAGCCGAGGCGGCGGTCGGTGGGGCTCGGGCTCGCCACCGCGCGCGAGCCAGTCGAGCGCGAAGATCGGGTTGCCGCCGAGCAGCCGGATCCGCAGCCGCTCGACCGGACCGAGATGGCCGGCTCCGGCCACCGCGCCCTCGCCGGCCCTGCTTTCGGCCGCGAGCCGCGTCCTCTCCGCTGGGTCGGGCGGCGCGACCGCGGGCGGCTCGCCCGCGCCGCGCTCGCTCCCGCCATCGGCCAGGGCGGCCGCGCCCAGGACGAGGAGGAGAGCGAAGGCCGCGGACGGGGCGGCGGCCGACTGCGGCAGGACGGGGCGGACCGACACAGCTTACCATCCCGAGTTGAACCAGCGCCAACATATACCCGAAAAGTTGATAAATCCTCAACGTCCCGCGCGGTTCCCGCTACCGACCGGTCGCACCCATGGCCACGCACCCCGCGCCTCGGCGACGGACCGCCGACGGATCGTCCCGTCCGGCTCGAACCGTATCGCCATGCCGCCGCTCGCCGCGAGCGCGCGCGGGCCCACGAGCTCGGCCGGCCCGGCCGGGCAGCGCTCGGGGCCGAGCCGGGCGATCACCAGGCCGGGCTCACGGCAGGCCTCGAGCAGCGCGTCGAGCCGGCGGGCGAGCGTCAGCCGCGTGCCGTTGCGCTCGAGGACACAGCCGCCGCGGTCGCAGCGGAGGTCCACGCCGGCGCCCTCCGGTGCCCGCCCGCCGAGCGTTCGGGCGAGCGCCTCCTCGACCAGCTCGTCATGTTCGAAGGCGAGGATTGTCGCACCCGCGGATCCGCTGACGGCGAGCTGCGCGAGCCACGGCGTGACCACGAGGTCGGGCGGTGGCTCCCGGGCGACGAGGAAGGCGGCCGGCAAGAGTGCGAGGAGGCCGAGCCAGCGCCAAGGCCGTCGCCAGAGCGCGAGCCAGAGGCCGCCCGCCCACAAGACCGCGAGCGCCGAGGCCGGCCAGAGCGGGACGGCGAGGGCGGCACCCGGCAGGTCGGCGGCCGTATGGGCGATCGCCAAGAGGAGCGCGATCCCGGCACCCATCGCCTGCACCGCCGGGCCGTCGAGGCCGAGCGGTGCGAGCAGCAGCGCCGAGAGGCCCGCCGGCATGATCCAGAAGGTCGTGAGCGGCACCGCGAGCAGGTTGGACGCCACGCCCCAACCGGCCACGGTCTGGAAATGGAAGGCGGTGAGCGGGGTCGTGGCGAGGCTCGCGACGAGCGTCGTCGCGGCCACGCCCAAGGGGTAGCGGGCGAGGCGAACGAACCCGTTCGGCGCGCCCACGCCGAGCCGCCGGCCGAGCTGCTCCCAGACCGCGATCAGCGCCAGCACCGCCGCGAAGGAGAGCTGGAAGGAGGGACCCGTGACCGCCTCCGGCCTGAGCAGCAGCACGACCGTGGCGGCCCAGGCGAGGAGCCGCATCGACAAGGGCTCGCGGTCGACCAGGATCGCGAGCAGGGCCACGGCGACCATGAGGAAGGCCCGCTGGGTCGGCACGGTGGCACCCGAGATCAGCAGGTAGAAAAAGGCCGCCGCCAACGCCAGGACGGCCGCCGGTTTGCGCGCCGGCACCCGCTCGGCGATCGGTGGGACGAGGGCGACGAGCCAGCGCGCGACGAGCAGCACGGTGCCGGCCACGAGCGACATGTGCAGCCCCGAGATCGCGAGGAGATGGGCGAGGCCGGAACGCTGGAAGTCCCGCCAGGTGGTATCGTCGATCCCGGCGCGCACACCGGTCACGAGGGCGGCGGCCACCGCACCCGTGGGGCCGGGCAGGGCCTCGGTGAAGCGCTCGGCGAGCCGCGCGCGCAAGCGGGCCAGGGCGAGCTCGACGCGACCGGCGGGTTGGGCTTCGAGCAGGATGGGTCGGCCGAGCGCCCAGCCCACGCCACCCAGTCGCTCGAACCAGGCGTGTCGAGCGTGGTCGAAGCCGCCCGGCACCACCGGACCGCGCGGTGGTTGCAGCCTGGCGCGCAGGCGGATCCGCTGGCCGACCTCGAGCGGCTCGGCGCCGTGCCGAAGGGTGAGCCGGACCCGTTCGGGCGTGGCCGCCGGCGCGAGCCCCTCGACCGCCAGCCGGTCGAGGACGAGCCGC
>Ga0068705_10001727_pt1 | contig 10979 bp, 8 predicted proteins | sample YNPMSTMetaG_FD_65631 | JGI IMG/M metagenome (GOLD analysis project Ga0068705, IMG submission 65631) | Anoxygenic and chlorotrophic microbial mat microbial communities from Yellowstone National Park, USA - YNP MS-T MetaG | ecosystem: Environmental > Aquatic > Thermal springs > Hot (42-90C) >... | reverse complement strand
CGCGACGCCCGCTTGAGCGAGGTCATCGTGAATACCCAGGCATAGCGTGGACAGGCGAGAATATGTCCAACCCGAACACCGCCACTTCCTGGCCAGAGAGCAAAGAGCCGAATACTGAGAATCATCAACACCTCAGCTGTCGGCAGTTCCAATCTGATGCTACAATAAAAGCGAGGAGGTAGATGTACCTATGGAAATGGAATCAGAAAGCACACTCTTGCCGGAAGATGATGATGATCTGACTGACGATGAGGATCTGCTTGATTTAGCTACGCTGCTTGGAGATGTCCGTTTGCCGCGACATGATCATCTGACCTATCGGGACCTGCTTGATATCATAGAGGAGAAAGTTTTATCAAAGGTAGACTGGGATGATCACTGGCCCGACCAAATTGATGGCAAGAAAATTCTTGGATATCGCTTGCAATGCGACTACAGCTGCCAAGATTTTGAGGGAGGCTGCTATATAACCACAGTATGGGATGGCGATGTCCCGCTTTTCGATATCATGGAGGGTGGAGAAGCTAATCATTGTTTCTATGTCCGTTCCGTCGAAGAAAGAAAGCTTGAAGAAAAAAGAAGGCTTTATCGAGGATACTGATAGCGTTTTGCCGAACGCCAGCCATTGTCTGTCCGGCGAGATGCCTTAGCCGCGCGCAGGCGCTGACTTGAGCCGCGAATATTATCGCAAGCTATCTGTCCGCGACTGCGTTTCGATGAGTTCTTGTCGGTCATCTGATACGCTAGCGCCCCCCCCCTTCCCCCTACTCTGCTACTTTAAAACTTTCCTCATTCCGCCGCTCTTGCACCATGGCCATCCTGCTGGCACAGGTCACTCTGACGATGAGCAGGCCAACACATGACCGCCAACGAATGAATACTTCGGATGTGCTGGTGGCTATCAAAGTCCAGCATGCCCTCCCACCCAGCTGCGATCTTCTTTGCGCAGGTCTAGTGGACGCGCCTAAGTCATCAAAGCGTTTGAAACGCTAGGCTTTTGCGTCGTGCGGGGAGGCAACCATATCATCTCCATGCTGAGAGAGAATGAGGATGGGATGCGCGCACTGCTCACCATGTCTAATCATCAGACGATCAAGGTTTAGACGTTGCGAACGAGACTGACGCAGGCAGGCATCTCAAGAGATGAATGCTTGAGCCGATAGCGCTGCCGAACTGCACTGCTTACGCTGGTGAGCGCTCGTCAGTGCCAAGCCGTACTTGTGCGGGCGCATGGTTGAGCAGCGTGAGATGAGCTGATCCAGCCTAGGTCGCTAGAAGTAGTTGCGCCTTTTGGCGTGTAGAACAGCATGCAGCTTTAGCAAGGCGAGGTCATGATGGTGAAGTTGAAGCAAAACATTATCATCGTGGTCGTCAAGCCCGCGCCGGTCGGCGGGTTGGCGTCTATCTCGACCTTAGCGCTTCATCCTGATGGAAGAAAGAGCAAGTTAAAAGGGTAAACCTGGAAACCAGACGAACGCGCTCTTTTCTCTTAGCTTGATCGTCATGGCATCACTTTCTTGCTCGAATGCGGCGCGGATTGCGCGCAGGGCGTCCCAAAACTCAAGTTGACCACTTCAGAGTGAAATTGGGCAGCGCGAAAAAAAGTGCAGCGCAGTGTCGCCTTGAAAGGCTAACGAGAGCGCTGTGCCGGCACGTGATAGCTCCGCCAAGATGACGAAGGAGATTGATGGGTTGGGGTGAGCGCGTTGCGCAGCAGCTCATGTGGACGGTCTTTAACAGCAATTCGTATATTTCCACCTCTAGATCCGCCACATGTTCTGCGAAGTAACGCAGCTTTGGTTTAGCCAACTACTGGCCCGTCGCGCACGTAGCTGCGCAAGTCCAGGCGCTCCAGGTCCTGCGGGCGAAGTTCCTGAAGGAATGCCGGGTCGTCGGCGCGTGGGTGAAGATAGGCTAGGTCAATCAGGGCCTTATCCGGCCTGGCGAAGCAGGCATATGCTGACTTCGAGCCGGCGATAGCCGTGTAGCCAGGCGAGCTTGATGTGAGTGATGGAAGATGAATCCGCCCAGCGGCGTCTGCCAGCGATGACGCCATTTCCCACGTCGGAGCTGGACTCTAGCTTGACTTATAGCACGCGATAGTGTGTAATATGTAGACATGGAAAGCGCCATCAGCACAGATAAAGCCGCAAAACTCTTTGGAATACAAGGCCCGGCGCTACATCTCATCACCGCTGATCGCTGGTATCCAAGCAGCCGACTGTGATCCATCTGTGGTTGTAAGAACGAGGCGCTGACAGAAAATGGGTGTGCTCTCAATGTGATGCGCATCACGACCGCGACCTCAATGCAACGCTGAAGATGAAGCGGGAAACTGCCCTACCCGTGGCGAGTCCGACCAGCAATGGCGGCGCTGCGTCGGGGCCCTCCCCGCTGTAGTCGGGAAAGTCAGGCCTCTCAGATACGACGATGGTCAGCCAGACACGTCGGGGCAGGAAAAGAACCGCGCGCGCCTTTGCGCGCTTTCTTGATAGCAGATGAGCAATCCAGGGTCGACTGGAGGCTGACGTGGGAAACAGGCAACAGGCGATTGGCGCTCAGGAAGGGCAGAGCTTTGATCTTCTGGTAGGTGGGTGCAAGAGTATATGCCGCGCGCCGCAACTGGATCAAGCGGTTGGCTTTCGTCCAGCGGGAGAGCTGACGACAGAGGTCGGCGGGGTTCACCAGCCCAGCGATCAGCACAGCGGCCTTGAATTAACATCAGTTCAGATTTACGCGATCCTGAGCAATTGACCCTGCCTGCCGATACTAGGAGCGGGCATGCTACATGCGAGTTGGCACGACTTTCGATAGTTTTATAGTAATCAATTGGCGAAAGTCTACGCAGATATCTCCGCGCTTTTGCGCGAGCAAGTAGGCAGAAGGCGCGGATAAATCCGAACTCACGTTGAATTAAGTTCGAGCAGGCGGGTGCAGTTCACGCGAGTATGTTAGCGCGAACGGCAAGTTAGTGCAACTGATTGGCCAGCCGGCGTGCCAGTAGCACATGATCTCCACAAGCTTCGCGAATGTCATCTAGGTGTGTTACGTGACATACACTTTCGTCACAGGGCGCGGACGCGGTTTCGTGCGTAAGCAGGTCCATCAAGCAACTGCTCTAGATAGAGTTTGAGAGCCATGCATTGGTCAAACGTCGCCTGATCATAAGCGCCCCCAGCCGGGTTGGCGGTATCTATAAGTTAGGACTTACGCAGTTAGCAGGAAGGGAACCCCACATATGGGAGTGATCGGCCAAAACACCCCATATATAGCGGTTGGAATGACCCAGTGAGGCCCCAACTGCGTAACTCCTAAAGTGATTAAACAGCGCCAGGAGTTGTCGGAACGACATTGCGCGTGGTCTAAGGTCTTGGGGGTGTTGGGCAAGAGCGATCGAACGCATCCATTTCACGATGCGGAGCTTCAATGGTCGCCTGACGCTGGCCTTTTCCAATCTGGTGGCGATGTATTGCCGCCTGGGAGGACCTGGGCTCTCACCTGGCCCGACCGCTCAAGACGCTGCGTCTGTAGCGTTGGCTACTACGCTCATCGCTGGACTCTGTTTGCTTGGGAGCGTGGCACCACCTGTTAGCACTGGACAGGAGGGGCATCCCTCCGTGCAAGGCGAGGTAAATATTTAAGCGCTTGTAGACTGCGCGCTTAAATCCTGAGATTGTCAAATTGTTACTGGGCCAAACGGGCGGTTACTAATTTTGAGTATAATGACGTGACTGGGCGATATAGCTATTCGTATCAATTTGATGATAAGGGAGCTAGCATTCCTATATCGTGGCAACTGGCGGCGCTTCCTCTGTGTGCTGGAGCGCCTGAGGCTGGTTGATTTTCCTGCTGTGAAATTGGAGCGTCTGATGGATGGCTTTGTGGTCAGCGACGACCCACACGAAAACATGGCCATTGCGTACGCCGGCATGTATTGGAGCATGTATTCGGGTTTCAAGTTGAGCGAGGCGTGTCTGAAGCGGTGGGTGGAACGGCTGATCGGCGCTTGGCCAGCGACGCATAGTGCATTGGTCTTTGCACTGCGCTGGTGGCCGGTGGCCGACCATGGGTTTGAGTTGGCGTCAATTGTCGAGAAGAGCCTGTCCGACAAAGCGCTAACAGTGAGTGATTTCGCAAACCTATCCGGTCGTGACATATTGAAGCTCTTGCAGGCTGCGCGCTTAAATCCTGGGATCGTTAAGGTAGCGCACCATACGGCGCAGCGCGTCCTGCGATGGTCACGGGTCAAGCAGGCGGTTGAGGATTACGCTGACTTGACTGAGTATTGGGTGCGTGGGATGATTGGACCAATGAAGAATATTATTGAACAAAAAAAGTTTGACCTTTACAATATAATTAAATTTATAAAATTTATAACAGAAAACTACGAAAGTTTACATCCCACGGAGAAGAAAAAGTTGGGTAGATATGCAAAAATTTATGTAAAAAAATACAAGGAACACCCTGAGAGCAACAGACTAGTAAAAATTTGTATAGAATACTTCATGGAATATTTTTTGGGGTACGAAAGAATATATAATTTAGATTCCACTTCAACAAAAAATAAAGAAATAGAGGAGTTAGTTTGCTCTTTAGTTTGCTTAAAATACAGAGCGGGATACGAAGAATTTGCTAAAGAATTTAAAAGAATAAAAGATGAAATTATAGCATCAAACCGAAAAGATTACGCAGATTTTCTTGATTATATTATACTACACATTAAAAATGAAAAATTTTCTTTAAACGAATTTCTAAAAAATAAAACATCAAAATATTTTCACGACGCTTTTATTTTTATGTGTAATTTTATTTTTGACGGAGGCCGCCTAAGAAAAATAATAAAAGAAGGGGTGGATTTTTACATATATTCTGGTAACTATGACTATATAAACGAAAAAGAATATATAAAAGAAATATCAAAAATTTATGTAAGCTTCGTTGATCCTATAATTGAGGATGAAGAAGATTTTATAAATTTTATACTAAAAAAATTTAAAAGAAATAACGACAGGCTTCTTGCCTTTTGCGACTCAATAGTGGATTTTGGTGCTGTGAGCGAAGAGTGTAAATTTGAAGTATTAAATCATTTTATAGAAAAAATCAAAAAAAATAGTAAAATTAAAAATTATCTGTCTTCGGCTGATATTATAAATATAACTAAGCTTTACAGAAGAACTAGTATATTTAATAAATTTGAAGATTTTAAAGATATAGAAGAATTTATAAGAGTGCCTTTAATATTATCTAACCGAATGCGCTTTATTATGGATAGACTAATATCGTTAAATATCATGGAAAACATAGAAATAAAATATACAGGCTTTCAATTACTAGATAGAGAAAATTGTGTAAGATTAATAAATTATATAAACTCAATATATTATGAAAAGAAAAAATCAAGGAGTTTGATGGCAAAATATTTAGCATTTATTATCTCGTATGATATTTATTTTTATGAAATTATATTGCCAGTCAAAGATGTGATAAAAAATACAGATAAAAAGACGGCTAGCCTAATAAAAAGATCGATGAAGGATAAATTCTTAGATTATATAGAATAATTTTAAAAAATTATCTTAAATAAAAATAAAAAACGTGAGTTAGGATTAATCCAACCTTCCGCTTCTCGAATAGATTTGCGTATATTTACACATATTGTGGTTATCGCGGCGAGAGGGCATAATAAAATCAATAAGTAAAATTGCGCTTATTGCCCCTATAGATGGCGCTCTAACCAAGATTGGTAGATGCAATCTTCTAGGAGTTTTCCTGCTAGGTAGTCAGTCATGCTTTCTCTGCGTGATAGTCCACCCTGGCTGCAAGTATACCATTTATGTAAATCCAAAACAAATTTAAATAATTAATAAGTAAATATAATTTTATTGAAATTTATTTTAAAACACTTAAAATAATTTTTATTAACTATTAAACGCGCTATTATCTATGCAAGCGCAAGACGAGCCGCATCCGCTGCCCTGTGACGACGAAGTTATCCTTCAGCCCATCCTTATACCCATCCTTCCCCCAGCCAATGCTATAACCCTGACCCACTGCGATCTGCGCGCTGCGGAGGGCAAATCGCCCGTCCTTCCCAGCCACGACGACGATAAGGACTTGATCTGCCTGCCCGCGATACGATCCCCACGTGACGGGCGGCTTGAGCACGGCAAGACGGGCACCCGGCACGCCTTCCCCGCTCCGCGCGTCGACGATCTGCCCCTCAATCACCACCTCCTGGAAAGCCTGCTGCAAGACGTCCGCAGCGAGCGAGACCGGCCTGAGCAGCGAGACGCGGGATGCGGGGAAGCAAGGGTGGGAGGGCTGGAGCGCCTCGTCCGGCTCGCGCAAGCCGGCGACGACCCCGCGGCACTCCTCCTTGACGTAGTACTCGATCAGCGATGGGATGCCCACCAATCGCTGCTGCTCATCGACGGCTGCGCCGCCGCTAAAGCCACCGCTGAGTCGGGCGTCGACGTGCAACCACCCATCGAAACGGTTGCTGTGGTCATACCGATAACCGAGGAACGGCCCTTCCAGCCGCGTGAGGCGGAAGTTGTGGTTCGCCGGATACCCGTAAATGCGCAATCGGCTGCCGGGGCGCAGCCCTTGAGGAGATCCCAACCTTAAGAACGGCAGGTTGAGGTTTACCACTGGCTGGTCGTGCTTGTCGCGGGCGATCCGCATCACGGCGAGGTCAAGCGCGCGGTTGACGACGAGCGGAACCGCCAAGTATTCCCACTTGGGATGTTTCCCGACCTCGGTCGGCAGGTAAACCGTGTATTCGTGCTTGTATCTATCGGATCGCTTCGCCGTTTTCCTGATGTAAGCCTCCTCCTCCGCCCCGATGTGTATGACGTGGTAGTTGGTCAGGATGACGCCGTCGCGGGAGATCAGCGTGCCGCTGCCGGCGACGAACTGCAGGGACTCGTCCGGAGCGCTGAAGGTGATGCGATGGCCGATCATGACGACGGCCCGCCACTCGTCGGCATAGGCGAGGCGCAAAGGGATGAAGATGGTGACGAAGACGAGGAGGAACCTAGCCATTACTTAGTATTTTCCCGCCTGCGCCGACTAACACCAGCCTTTTCCCTGCGCCTCGGGAAGAGCTCGTCCATGTGCTTACTCCCGTTCCTGAACAAGGTCGCAAAGGGAAACCGGCGCAGCGGGAACAGGGTTTCAGCATTTTTCCGCATAAGTTATTATGGCATTAAAAAGTAGTAGTGAGAGAGGTTGGAGGCACAGGAGGAAGGGAGAGAAGGAATGAGCTGTGCGCATTTAAACAAAATTTTAAAAAATATTTAAAGAAAAAATAAATAAGTCCCGATTAACCTCGCTTTCCGCTTCTCGCGCGGAAATGCGGAGTCGCAGAGATTTATAAATATCGTAGTTCTCACAGCGAGAGAACGCAATGAGTCAATTTGCATCATGGTTCTCTCACCCAGATTGATACATGCGATTTCCTAGAAGTTCTTCTCCTAGGTGACCAGGAATGCTTTCTCCTACGTTCTCCGCGTGAGGATCCACCCTGGGTATTAGTTATGTAAATCAGAACTGACGTTCAATACAATATTTTTGAGTTTAAAACAGCCGGGCTTTATCGTGCAGGTTGGCGTGGTTTCTGACGACCGGCGCGCCTAGATCCACGGTGCGCACAGCGCAGCGAGGCAGATCGGGGGCAGGAACGGGATCGGCGTGACGTACTTGCCGCTGGCTTCTTGGATCAAGCTTGGGAGCGTGTAGAACGCGCTCCCTAAGCGCGCCAGGATCTCAGTGCGACGGGCGAATAGCGCTGCGCAGATGTGGGCGACCCCATACACGAAACAGAGCGCGCCAGCGACGAGCAGGAATCGCAGCGCCAGCGCGGGGTCGTTGTATCCTGTCCCGATCAAAAGCAGCACCGGCGGGTCGCCCCCGCCGGTCTCCTGTTCGTCCTGTCGCCTCCCAATGGCGAGCGCCGTGCTCAGGCCATAGAAACTGGCCCCGATTGCGAGGCGGCCCATTGCCGGGGCGAAGCCCTCTGCGACGCCATGCAGGACGACCAGGGCTATGCTGGTGAGATACAGGAGCGGCAGCGCCGGGACGTAGGCGGTCCGCAGGTCGAGCGCTGCGATGACGGCGACTGCGGTCGCCCAGGCCCAGGTCAGGGGCGAGGGGAAGCGGCTCTGGCTCAGCCAGATGGCGGTGTAGATGAGGTACGTCAGCGTGATGCCGATGACCTCGCGCGCGTCCCGCGTGCCCAAGCCCAGCCTCACAAGCAGCGCGTCCAGCCAGCCGAGCAACAGCGGCCTGATCTCCTCCTCTTGGCGATAGAGCTTGCGGATGTCGAGCCAATATATGGCTAGCGCGGCGAGGCATCCGGCTGGGATGAAGACGAGCGGCCACATCTAGTCGCGGAAGGTTCGGTAAAGCGTGTAGAGGGCGAGGAAGATCAGTAACGGGATGAGGAGCGTTGTGATGGGCGGCGCGTATGGGATGAGGTCACGGAGCGCCGATTGCAAACCGGCGACGAACGGGATGCTCTCGTTGTATTGATACACCAAGTAAGCGGCGAACAGGAAGAGGCCGGCGAGCGCGACGCGCCCGATGATGGCGAAGGCCGTCCCGATCAGGTATAGCACGATACCGCCGATGACCACGGCGGCCAAGACGGTCAAGAAGATGTTCGCGTCGATGCCTTCAAGCAAGCGGGAGACTTCTCGATAGAACTCATGCATGGGATCCGTCCTCCGTTCCCGCACGCCATGTCATGCCGTGCTGGTAGATCGAGCTGTAGACGTTGAGGATCTCGTCTGCGCTCATGATCCAGGTCTTGAAGTGGGCGCTGAGCTGGACGATCAAGACGTCCAGCTTTTGCTTCAGGCGCGTGTACATTCCGTCGAGCTCAGCTTCGCTTGGCATGGTCAGCACCCCGCCGCGCTTGGGAAGCATTGGGCGTTCCGGGACGATAAAGGCGAGGTAATGCAGGGGTGGACCGTGCAGCATCAGGTGCTGTTCGTAGAACGAGGCTTGTTCGACGATAAGTTGGAGGTAGTGTTTCAGGACCTCGATGCTTGTCGCGAGGCGTTCGCGCACGGCCTTGCTCAGCTCTGCTTGCTTGTCTTCGGGCAGCGTCCCCCAGCGTGCGATGAAGATTGGTTTTGTGATATAGGCGAGGGTGCGCATGAGGTCGCTGGGCCCGGTGTATGGCGGCTGGCCGACGCGCTCATAGAGCAGGCGACTGAGCTCACCTGTATCGACGCGCTGAGCGGCGAAGTCGTGGAGTTTCTCGGGATCTTCGAACTTTTCGTCCGCCTTGTTTTGTATATACTGAAGCGCGGCAGAGAAAAATTCTGGAATATAGTCATAAACTCTCTGCGTGAAATGCAATATATCATCCCAAAGTTTGTATGATGAGTCAAAATTACCCTTTATCTCCTCAAAGCGCTGCTGTCTACATCCGACAAAGATTTGATAGTCATGCAATGTCTTGGCGAACATCATGGCCAAGCGGGTTTTCTTTTCTTCGATCTCCTCGATTGGCCGCAGCGCGTCGCTTTCGCCTTGTAGTCCGATCCCGCAGACCATGGTGTAGTCGCGGAGGATGACGGCGTGGTCCTTGAAGGTAGCGATGAACGGGACGAGGTCTTGGCTGCGTCCGTAGCGGGCGCGCAGCTCGTCCTGGGGGATCATGCCCGTGTTATGCCTTGCCATCTGCCGTTGTTGCTGTAAGAGATATCGGCGCTTTGGACGATCCCATGATCAATTGACTCGGCTGGGCGCGCCTCAGGCGCTTGGGTTGTTTGCTGGGTGCGCTTGTGGGATTGCCACAGGCGCGTGGCGAGTCGATCGAACTGCTGGGTTGTGAGTGGTCGTGGTGGTTGGTATTGTGGGACGCGCAGGCGGGTGAGGAACTGGGACAATGCCTCGCCGCGCTGGGCGTCCGGGGTCAAGCGGATGAGCTTGCTGCCGATCAGGGGCGCGTTGTCGGGGGCGAGCCAGTAGCGTTCGATGAAGACTGGCAGCGTCGCTTGGCTTGGTGCGCGGAAGAGCTCCATGCAGCGCCGTGTTTCGCTGTTGGCGTTCGGGCTTAAGGCGAGGAACAGGTGCAGGTCGCTTTGCTTATAGGACAAGCGCAGGTCCAAGCCGTAGAGGATTGCGCCGTTCTCGTCATCGACAAACGGGGACCCCAAGCCCTCATTCGTTTTGTTATATAGATCTAAAAACGATTGTTCAGATTCCTTGCAAATGGTGCTGCGCAGCGCTTGGTAGTGCGTCCAAGGCATCAGTGTGAGGAGGATCAGGTCGCTGGACGACCTGCTCACGAGCGGCACGGTCGTTAAGTAGGCATAGTACATCACTCTGTATTATACTTGCTCTGACGATAAAACCAAGCCGCTTAGCCGATGCCGAGCGCCTGTCCCTGATGCAGGAGGGGCACGATGTGCGGCAGGTAGGGTGGGTGTTGAAGTTTGGGGATGGTTGCTGCGAGGTCAGGGAGCGCCTTCTTGATCGACTCGGCCAAGCCCGGCATCTGCGACTGATAGGACGCCAAACTGGCGAGGCAGGCATTCAGATCGGCGACGGCTTGGGCGTTGATCGGCCGGTCGAGGAGCGCTTGGGCCTTGTCGAGGGCGACCTCGGCGAGCAGTGCGTGCGGGTAATGGCGCAGGGCGGCTTCGGCGGGGTCAGTCACCCCGTGAATAGAAGCCGCGTATTGGCCGAGGGCGAGAAAGATCGCCCGCTGCGCGATGGGGTTGCCTCGATCTGCGATCTCTCTCCACAAGTATTCCGTATCTATTTGATTTTCAAATACAGCATCGATATGCGTTTTAATGTGTGAGAGGGCGTCGCGGCATTGGTCAGGCAGATGGGCGAGCTCGAGCGCGGCGCTGCGATAGTACAGCGAAGCGGCGTGGTAAGCGAGAGGATGAGAAGTCGCCAGCGCGTCGATCTTCTGGGCAGCTGTGGCGAAGGCTTGTAAGTGGAGATCGGCGGTGGAC
>Ga0068705_10001725_pt1 | contig 10982 bp, 10 predicted proteins | sample YNPMSTMetaG_FD_65631 | JGI IMG/M metagenome (GOLD analysis project Ga0068705, IMG submission 65631) | Anoxygenic and chlorotrophic microbial mat microbial communities from Yellowstone National Park, USA - YNP MS-T MetaG | ecosystem: Environmental > Aquatic > Thermal springs > Hot (42-90C) >... | reverse complement strand
ACGCTCGCCAACGGCCCGCCATTTGCGCCAGCCTTGCCGTTGGCTTTCTTTTGTGTCACCCGTCGGCTTCCTCTGGGTCACCTTGTCGCCTTCCTTTTTGTGCCCCATTCCTTTTTGTGCCCCCGTCGGCTTCCTCTGGGTCACCTGTCTGCTTCCGCCGATCGCCCAGACTCAGCAGCAAACATCCCGCTTGACTCAAGGGAGGTAGCACCCCAGCCGCTTCCCTGAGGAAAAGGCATCCCACCGCTATACGTCTCACGTTGGGCAAAATCGTTTCAAGAATCAGACTTCTCCGGCCGATCAGAAGAACAGAGAGGCGGCCCCGGCGGCGGTGGACGGGGGAAACCGTCGTCGTGGGCCGAGATCGCCTGGCTCGAACGCCGGCACAAGCCGACTTACGGAGGGGGGTATGGTCCGCAAGTTTCTACTCATCCTCGGAACTGTCCTGACCCTGACACTACCCAGCGGCTGCATCCTCAACCAGTATTCCAGCGATCCCAACACCCGTATGCAACAACTGCTGCACCAATCGGAAGACCTCCGGCAAATCGAAGGGGAATGGCGTCGCTTCTGGTTCAATGATCAACCCAGCCACCTGACTCCCGAACGGGTGCATGGAGGGATCATCTAGCCGCCGGCTTCTGGGAGGGGACGGGATCGTGACCTGATCCTTATCCGGAATAGCAGGTCGGGTGCGACACCGGTCCCGGCAGCCTTTACTCAGGCCAGACTCATTCGGTCGGCGCATCCTCGCCTGTCCGTGGGGCGGCTGAGGGACTCGGCGTGGGGTGACCTCCTTCCGAGGCCGTCTCCGGCGTCGCTTTGGCTTCGGCCCCTGCTGTCGGGAGAGGGGCTGCGTCTTTTCGGGCCCGGGCGATGCTTTCCGGTGAAGGCACTCGCACATTCCAGGCCAGACCCAACCCGGACAACAGCCGGATCAGGTAATAGCTGACATCCAGTTGCCACCACCGTAAGCCGTGACGTGCGGAAGTAGGAAAGGCATGGTGGGCCGCATGCCACCCTTCCCCAAGGGCCAGAATGCCGAACACCGGATTATCCCGGCTTTCATCCCGGCTGCGGTACGGCTGGCTCCCCCACAGGTGACACGCGGAATTGATGCTCCAGGTGATATGATGCACCAGAAAAATACGGACCAGACCACCCCAGACCAGGCCTGTCAGCGCCCCCATCCAACTCCCCTGAACCCAACCTCCCACCGCCGCCGGTATCACCAGGCCCAGCACCACCCACACCAGAAAGGTAGCATCGAGGAAGCGTAAGGTCGGGCTTTTCTTCAAGTCCTTGACATAATCCTCCCACCGAGGCGGGTCAGGACGAAAAAACCAGCCGATGTGAGCGTGCCAGGCACCCCGCAGTACCCCCAGCCAACCCGTACCCTGATGATGGGGCGTATGAGGATCATCCACCGTGTCGCTGTACTGATGATGCCGACGGTGAATGGCCACCCACTTGAACAATGAGCCTTCCAAAGCCATCGAACCCAAAACTGTAAACACCGCTTTGACCGCCGTATAGGTCTCGAAACTCCGGTGCGTGAACAGGCGATGATAGCCTACCGTGATCCCGATGGCGGACAAAAAGTACAGGGTGACCAGCAGGACCAGGTCCACCCAATGGATGCCCCATCCCCACAGCAGAAAGGGCACAGCCACCAGACCCAGCAAAGGTACTACAATCACCAGAAACGTCACCACATGGACCACCCACGATACGCCTGGCACCGGGGACACGACCGGCAACTCCGGAATCGGGTCCGCTACCGGCGCCGGCACCCACTCGAGTTCCGGCGGGATGAAAGGATCAGCCCCTTCAGAGCCGTTTGCCTCGCCGCTCAAATCCCCCGTCCGCACGGTCGATTGTGACTCCGACATCGCTGAAGATGGCGACTCCCTCGCGGCTGAAGATTGCGGTTCTGACATAACTGCTTTTACCACATTACGAGCATTTCCCGAAGATCGAGACACATCCACCCGTATTGCCATGCGCCGGTTCAGTCGGGCCATCGCTCCTGCGTGATCACCGCAGGAACACGCCCCAGTTTAGTATAGTCGATGCCGGAAAGGCTCGAGGTGATGGGTTCAGTCCGGTTCCGGTTTCGGTACGAGCTGGGTTTGCACAATGACGGCGTTGTGCGGAGGATTCCGGTTGACGGCTAGCAGGTAGAGATGGTCCCGGACGATGATCGCATAATCGGACATGAAGTCTTCGTTGTCCCGGGCAGGGATGTCCAGGCGGGAGAATTTTCGGGTTTGCGGGTCGAAGACGGTCCAGGAGCCGAGGAAGCGGTGGGGTCGGCCGTCGAGGGAGTGATTGCCACCGGTCCAGGTGGAATGGCAGAAGTAGATGAGATTGCGAAAGACCCAGCCACCGCTGACATAGCCGAACCACTGGCGGTAACCCGGAATGGGAATGGCCTCACCCCAGGTGGCATTGCTGACATGGAAAGGAATCAGGCGACCGTTGAGGTGATCGGAAACATAAAGGGTGTCGCCGAAGAATCCGTTAGCCGGTGTGGGGGTGGCCTTATTTCCGGGGCATTTCCAGTGTCCCGTCCATTTGCGAGTCTGGAGGTCGAAGCGTACCAGATCATTTCCCATGTATGTGCTGCCCCAGATTTCGCGGCGTTGGGGATCGGCGAACGTCATGTATAGGGTGCCGGAGAGACGATAGGGGCACGGGTAGTGCTTGCCGGTGTGGGTTTGGGGATCCCATGCAATCAGGGCTGCTTGACGCGTGTCATAGAAGTAGATCCCCGGCGGCACGGAAAAGCCACCGTAAACCTGCGGCTGGGGATGGGGCAGAGCGTATTTTTGGACCTCCTGAGTCTTCGGTTGATACACCCACAGTTGGGGCAGGGAAGGACAGCAAAGATACACTTCCGGACCGTGAGCGACAGGCCAGAGGTGGAGCCCTTTCCAGGAACGGCCGGTGATCCGTTGTAAGTCCAGGATCTCGAGTCGGCCGGTGGGAGTGTGGTAACGCCAGAGGGTGCCATCGAGGGGGCTGGTCCAGAGGTTGCCGCCATCGTCTGCGGAAGGCTCATGGAGACGATCGGAAGCGGTACCGATGTCGTACCGATAGAAAGTCGGCGTCTTCACATCCCCTTGACCCGCAGCGCTCAGCCGTGGGCCAGAGCCCAGGACAGCTTGTGGAGTACCAACAACAGCAGCGGCGAACGCAGACAAAAAGTGGCGGCGGTGCATGCTGAAGTGCTCCTTCCCTGCTCCATCGAGCCCAACTCAATCGTATCCACTTGCACACAGATCGGTAAGGGGCAGCCGTTTGCAATATACAGATCAAGTCCGCTTGCACACAGAGGAGTCAGTGGCAGTCGCAGGCAACAGACAACAAGGATCATTGACTATAGGGATTCTTGATGAATTCTCAATACAGTAAGGATCCATTGGCCTTGGGGATTCTTGATGCTTGCCCAGGGATAACAAGGATCATTGACTATAGGGATTCTTGATGAATTCTCAATACAGTAAGGATCCATTGGCCTTGGGGATTCTTGATGCTTTCCCAGGGATGCACCCATTTCGCCATTCCTTCGGAGGAGTGACAGGCCGACTGCGATGCCGCTAGGGTGCAGCAGTGCCGCGGAGCTTCGCCGGTGTGGGTTTGGGGATATCTTCAGAAAATCTTCATGGAATTTCTGATTGGAAATCAATTGCAGCAATCCCCATGCCTAGAAACCCAGTCATCATCACGGAAAACCGGCGGTGCCACCGGCGCCAGCGGAGGACGGGGCTGCGTGTAGAGGAGCGGCGGGGGTCTATTCCTCCCGAGTAGGGAGTGGGTGGTTACTCAGGTCCCAACGCAGGTCTCCCACGTCGGGACTACCCAGATTTTCTGAAGTTCCCGCGGCGATTGTAAAGCCCAGGAACTGCAATCACTACCGACCATCGACGTGGAACAAATGGATTTCCACCATAAAATAATCTGCAAATCTCGCACGACGGTCGGATTTACTAAACGTTGCAACTCAAGAAAATCTGAGTACATCCCGCACCACATCGCGTTTATTCCCTTTGGCCGAGCAGGATGATGGATTAGGCAGGGCTTACTCCACTTCAAAGATGCATTCGATTTCGACGGCGATATTGCCCGGAAGGGCATTGTGACCGACGGCGCTGCGGGTGCCCACCCCGGCATCTTCGCCGAAGACATCGCGCATCAGTTCGGAAAAGCCGTTGATCACTTGGGGTTGATCCTTGAAGTCGTCGGTACAGTTGACCATGCCGAAGGTCTTGATCAGCCGCTTGACTTTGTTGAGAGAGCCGAGAGCTTCCCGCACAGTGGCGAGGATGGCTAAGCCGGTCTGGCGGGCGGCTTCCTTGCCTTGTTCCAGAGTCAGGTCCTGACCGACGCGACCGGTGATCATGGTTTTGTCCGGCTTGAGGGGTCCGTGTCCGGACACGAACAGGAGATTGCCCCACCGGAGGGCCGTCTTGTAAACTGCTACCGGTTTGGGGGCGGGGGGTAGGGTCAGATGCAGCTCTTGCACGCGTTGTTCCGGTGTGCTCGTCATGGCGGTGAACTCCCAAAGTCATGCGGCATGGACAAGCCGAGGGTGGGTGTTCCACCGTCCGACCCAGCCGAAGGTATGTGGTCCACCCACCGTCTGGGAAGGCCGAAGGTGTGTGGTCCACCGTCTGGCCCGTCTCGTCTCGGCTTCGCCAAGGGGACAGAATCCCCTGCAGAATGCACGGACTATGGGGAACAGAATACATGGCGAGGAAGTACCGAGCAAGCCGTTGGGACAGCGGGGGGCGGAACCGGCAGGCGGAGATGTCCGACGCACCGAGGCGGAAGGGGTGTGCGGTGGTATCATTCCCCCAGGTAGGCGGCCCGAACGCGGGGGTCGTGCAGCAGTTCCTCGCCGCGGCCGGTCAGGGTCACCCGACCCGTTTCCAAAACGTAGCCGCGGTGGGCATGTTTGAGGGCCAGACGGGCGTTCTGTTCCACCAGGAGGACCGAGACGCCTTGACGGTTCAGCTCACGGATGACCTGGAAGATTTGCAGGACGATTTGCGGGGCCAGTCCGAGGGACGGTTCATCCAGCAGCAGCAGTTTGGGTCGGGCCATGAGGGCCCGGGCGATGGCCAGCATCTGCTGTTCTCCCCCGGAGAGGAGCCCGCCGAGTTGATGCTGGCGCTGGCGGAGGATCGGGAAGAGGGTGAAGACTTTCTCCAGGTCCTCGGCGACGCCGTCGGGATCACGGCGGGTGAAGGCGCCCAGGTCGAGGTTTTCCCGGACGGTCAGGCGGGGGAAGATTTTGCGTCCTTCGGGGGCGTGGGCCAGTCCCAGGCGGACGATGTCATGGGGGGGAACTTTCTCGGCTACCAGGTCCCGACCTTGAAAGACGATCCGACCGGTGCGGGCCTTGACCAGGCCGGAGATGGTCATCAACAGCGTGGTTTTCCCCGCTCCGTTGGCCCCGATGATGGTCACGATTTCCCCGGGAAAGACGCTCAGGTGCACCCGGTGCAGGACGTTGATCGGGCCATAGCCGGCTTCCACATCCTCGATGTGCAAAAGCGGCGTCCGCGGGGTAGATGAGGCACCCGCAGTAGCAGGCGCCGGTGGAGGCCAGGCCGAGGCAGCCTCGGTCATGATACTTCCTCCTTACCCAGATAGGCTTCGATCACCTTGGGGTCATGGGCGACTTGAGCCGGTGTCCCCTCGGCGATTTTGACGCCGTGATCCAAAACCGCGATGCGGTCGGAGATGTTCATGACCAGGGGCATGTGATGTTCGATGAGGACGACGGTGATGCCGCGGTCACGGATGCGGCGGATCAGTTGCATCAGGGCAGCGGTTTCGTTGGGGTTCATGCCGGCGGCGGGTTCATCCAACAGCAGCAAGCGGGGTTGACAGGCCAGGGCCCGGGCAATTTCCAAGCGGCGTTGCTCGCCGTAAGGCAGGTTCCGAGCCAGTTCATTTTGCCGTCCAGCCAGGCCGACGAAAGCAAGGTATTCGGCCGCCTGTCGTTCCGCCTCACGTTCCTCCCGACGGGTGCCAGGCAGCCCCAGGGCCGATAACAGGGGGTGCGTCTTCAAGGTGCGGCTCATCCCCACCAAGACATTTTCCAGCACGGTCATGCCTGGGAAGAGACGGATGTTCTGAAAGGTGCGCGCAATCCCTCGATGGGCGATGGCATCCGGTGCCCGTTGGGCCCGTCGCCAGCTGACAAACATGCCGGCACCCCCGAGCACCACCCCGAGGGCGAAAATCAGGCCGGCTCGCTCCCACCGTTGCCCCAAATAAGACCAGGCGTCCGAAGCCGCCTTGTCCCAGGGGAACGGCACCGTGCGTTGACGGGGCATGTTGTCCCGGATCACCGTCTGCCAGAGGTTTTCGACATTGAGGGCCAGGAGGGCCAGAAGCACGCCGGTGCACACTCCGACCAGCAGTGCCAATACGACGGCCCGTCGCGTCAAGGGCGGGTCCAACGGCTGGCCGTCGAAGAAAATCCGCCCTTCACTCGGAGCGTAGATACCGGTGATGACGTTGAAGACCGTGGTCTTACCCGCGCCATTGGGCCCAATGATCGAGACGATCTGACCCGCGGGGACGTCCAAATCCAGTTGCTGCACCGCCGTCAGCCCCCCAAAGCGGATCGTCAGGCGTTCGATTTTCAACAAGGACATGAACCTCTCACTCCTGGCGTGTCGTTCCTGTACCTGTCACTCCTGGCGTGTCGTTCCTGTACCTGTCACTCCTGGCGTGTCGGTGAACTCATCCGGGGATCGGTGGCGGGTCGTGGTTATGGTCCGTCATGGTTTGTGGGTCGGGGTAGGGGTCGTGGGGGCAGCGGGGGTGGAGGCCAGTTCCGCCTCGGCCGCCGCCTGGCCCAAGGCTTCTGCCACCTCCGGGTGCAACTCATGTTGAATGCGGCGGGCCGGCAATAACCCCTCCGGCCGGAAACGCATCATCAGGATCAAAACCAGGCCGAAGATGATCAAACGCCAACCGCTGAGCTTGAGGTACGGCGAGGCACTCCCCACTAGAGCTTGGATCTGGTTGTCCAGGATGCCGGTGAGAATGCGGTCAAAGCCGATGAGTAGGAAGGTGCCCAGCAACACGCCCCGGCGGTTCCCCATGCCACCGAGGATCACGCAGCAGATCATGAGCATCGAGAGGGTGAAGTCATAGGTTTGCGGGTTGCCGGTGGTACGCAGAGCCATGGCATAGAGGGCACCGGCCAGGCCGCCCAATCCCGCCCCGACCGCGATCGCCGCCAGCTTCAATCGTGCCGGGTTCAAACCCATGCACGTGGCGGCCAACTCATCTTCCCGTAACGCCACCCACGCCCGACCCAACCGCGAATGCTCCAGGTTCCGCACCAGCCAGAGTACTAGTCCCAACAGCCCCAGACAGAGGTAATAAAAGTACGGGTAATTGGACCAGTGGTGTCCCCAGTCCGGATACAGCCGCCAGCGTTCCAGGTTCCGGCCACTCCAACCCGGTAACGGACCGGCATCGATCGGGCTGATCCCTTTGGTCCCTTCGGTGATCGGGTCGAGGTTGCGGATGGCGTAAAGCACGATCAGACCCAGCCCCAAGGTGACCAGAGCCAGATAATCCCCCCGCAGGCGGAGAATGGGAGCGGTGGTCAGGACGCCGACCAGGGCGGAGATCACCACCGCCGCCACGGCCGCCACCAGAAACGATTGCTGAAAAGGGAAAAAACCCACGGTGAGAATCCCCACCGTGTAGGCCCCAATGCCGAAAAAGGCTGCAATCCCCAGATGCAGCAAGCCGCACAAGCCCAACACCACATTGAGCCCCTGGGCCAGGATGGCGTAAATGAACAGGATCGTGAATTGCTCCCCCCGGTTGGCACTGGCGCCCGGCACGAGGGGATAGACCGCCAGCACCGCGAAGAGGATCGGCAGCCAATGTCGCAACACGTTCATACCTTCTCCCGCGTGCGTGCTCCCAATAACCCAGTGGGACGGAAGAGCAACACCACGATCAAAATGCCGAAGATAACCGCTTCACTCCACTTAGCTCCCAGATACGCTTTGGATAACTCGCCCACCACACCGATGAGCAATCCGCCCAGAACCGCTCCGGGAATGTTCCCCACACCTCCCAGGACCGCAGCAGTAAAGGCATACAGGCCGTTCTGGAACCCCATCTGATAATCCACCGCCTTGATGTACAGGCCGTAGATCACCGAGGCGACACCGGCTAAAGCCCCTCCCAGGGCAAAGGTGACGGCAATCACCCGATGGACGTTGATCCCCATCAGCTGCGCCGCCACAGGATTCTGGGCCGTCGCCCGCATCGCCTTACCCAAGGTGGTGTACCGCACAAACACCGTCAAGGCGATCATCGTGGGCACCGTCACCGCTACCACCAGCAAATCCTTCCAGGTGAACCGCAGACCGGTCCCTTCCAACAAATTGACATCGCTGATCAGGTCCGGAAACTTCACCGGTGTTGCCCCCCGCCAGAGCAAGCCAATGTTCATGAAGATGAAGCTCACCCCAATGGCCGAGACGATCACCGTCAGCTTCGGGGACTGCCGCAGGGGACGATAAACCACCCGGTCCACCGTCACGTTCAGCAGAGCACAAAACAGCGGGGTCACCAGCAGCATCAGAGCCACGGTCGCTACGATCGCCCCTGTCGGAGCATCGGCACTGGTCACCCCCATCGGCCAGATCGCCACCCCCAGGGCCACGAACGACCCCAGCATGAACAGGTCCCCATGGGCGAAATTGATCAACTCGATGATCCCATAGACCATCGTGTAGCCCAAGGCAATCAAGGCATAAAGGGAACCGATGACCAGACCCAACAGAAGAAACTGCAAGAAACCGGCCGACGGTTCGCTTGCCACCCACACGTCCACCATCGTCCTATATCCCTCCGATCCCGCATCCTCAGGCGGATGCCCTCCTCCCACCCGAGTGATACGCCCGAGGACACATCTGAAACGCGGCCTGCTCAGTGCCTCTGTTCCGAGTCAGCCCGTCCTGGGTGAATCTTTTGTGAAAAAAGGGTTCACGCTATCAGAAACAAAGATAGCGATTCGCAGGGTCTCATCCCAGAGTTGTTCTGTAAAAATGGGGATTCCCGCCCCCGTCGGCACTTCCCCCATCGGAACTTGAGCGTGCCGGACAGTTCGCCCTTTGCCCACCCCAACGCTGTGGACCGTGGGCCGGTTCCGCTCGGATCCTCGGGCACGTATGGTTCCGCTCGGATCCTCGGGCACGTATGGTTTCTTTTCCCGGAGAAACATCGTATGATAAGTCTTCTATGAGGCAGTGCCCATAGGAGCGTTAGGCGTGCCTGGGGTTGGTATGCATTCACACCGAAGGGGGGCCTAATCGTGAATCGGCGTACATTTCTGACGCTCGCGGGAGGGGGGTTCGCCTGGCTCATCAGCGGTTGTCAACGCCAGCGGGTCATCCGTCTGGTCTCGAGTCTTCCCCGGACAGGGTCGGCCCAAGGCCAGACGGACACGATTGTCAACGGCATCCGTCTGGCTATTGAGGAATATGAGGGCCAGGTGGCCGGTTTGCCCATCGACTATAAGGACCTGGATGATGCCACGGCGGCTCAGGGGCAATGGGATGCGGCCAAAGAGGCGGACAACGCCCGCGAAGCCCGCGGAGACCCCCAGGTCCTCGCCTACATCGGACCGTACAACTCCGGCGCTTCCATGGTCTCCCAACCGATCCTCAACGAAGCCGGCCTGGTCCAGATTTCTCCCTCGGCGACCTGGCCCGGCCTGACCAAACGCGTCCCCAATAATGACAAAGATGAACCCAACATCTACCGCCCCAGCGGCAAGATCAACTTCTGTCGCGTCTGTCCTAACGATTTCATCCAAGGGCCCCTCAGCGCCGTCTTCGCCCACACCACACTCAAAGTCCAATCCGTGTACATCCTGGATGACAAGGAGCTCTACGGTGCCGGCATCGCCACCATTTTCAAGCAGAAATGCCAGGAGCTGGGCATTCGGGTCCTGGGCCATGACAGCATCGTCGCCACCCAGAAGAACTTCAAATCCGTGATTCGGGGCATCGCCGCCCTCAAACCCGACATGCTCTACTTCGGAGGGACCAGCCAGAGCGGTGCCCCGCAAATTGCCATCGACATGCTCGGCGAAGGATTGCACATCCCTCTGATGGTCCCCGACGGCTGCTACGAGAAGGCGTTCATCGATGCCGCCGGTGTGGACACCTTCCGGACGATTCCCTGTTATGCCACCATGGGGGGGTACGATCCTGCGTTCGCCCTCCAACAGGGTGGCAGTGTCGCCGAGTTCGTCAAACGCTATCAGGCACGGTATAACAAAATGCCGGAAGCCTACGCCATCTACGGCTACGAATGTGCCAAGGTCATCCTCGAAGCCATCCAGAAGGTCGGCCAGGCCGATCGTGAAGCCGTCCGCCAGGCCGTGCTGGCCACCAAAGACTTCGACAAAGGGGCCCTAGGACGCTGGAGCTTCGACGAAGACGGCGACACCACCCTCCGCGTTCTCACCATCAGCCGCATCGTCGATGGCCAGTTCCAACCCCAGCAAACCATCCAGGAGTAAAACTGCATCGCTCCCCCTTCGCCCTCCGCGGCCCTCCCTTCGACTTACCCCGGCCAACTGGACACCACCGCCACGCCCCGTCTCTCCCGTTCTGATCCTCACCTCCGATTTAAACGGGACTATCCCACCTTTTCCTGTCTGGCCTCCACTTGTTACCTTTGCCCCCTCATCCCCGCATGAGTGATGCAAACTCTAATTTCCCTCAGCATGCCTCTTGTGCTAAGATGCCATGTGCTAAAATTCCCTAACTGTTTCAGAACATCCGAGCAGGTCTGCCGTGGGCCCTCTCGCTCGTTGTTCACCCCTCTTACCCCTGGAGTCCCAATATGCCACTGTCCTGCACGCCCAAACCCAGCCTCCGCCTGGAAGTCTTGGAAGCACGGGAGGTGCCCGCCGGCAT